>OLGA01001965.1_pt1 | contig 15384 bp, 33 predicted proteins | sample 1604881 | NCBI WGS metagenome assembly OLGA01 (sample SAMEA3888896, study PRJEB22519) | human gut metagenome | biome: human gut; feature: human-associated habitat; material: faeces | place: Denmark | collected 2009
CTTAAAATTTCTCTCGAAAATTTTGTTTTGGGGCTTGACTTTTAATAGTTAGTCTCTCCGTCATTTTTGCTCATCTATGAGCCTGCCCAAGTATTCTTTTGAGCCTTTGCCGATACGCGCAAACCGCAAATCCTCGGTTTTAACCGGTCTTTTCACCGCTCGCGCGAATTCTTTTCCTTCGATATACTTCAAATCGCCGTCAAACTCCAGAGACTCCAAAAATTCCTCTTTCTGCGCACGGCTGGTGAAGCAGATGCAGCACCAATATTCGGTGTCGCACATATCCTTAAATCGCTTATTCTCGGCGCCCATGCGCTCACGGAAACTCTTTTCTACGTCTCCCAGCTCATCGAGGCACTCCGCCTCAAGCTGCTCTAACTCGATATGATCGTCTTTTGTTTCCTTAACTTCGTTGTCGTTCCAATATCCCATTACAGCTCGCCCCTCCTGAATAACTCCAACTCTGCCAGCGGGAACCATGTGATGATCTTTTCGTAATCCCTCGGGAAATTCTCCTTGATCGGCTTCAAGAACCGATAATCAATACCATCGAACGTTCTGCCGAACAGCTTATAGTCTACCGGCAACCGAACACCGCTTGCATCAAATTCGCGCAGCAGGTCGGCCTTTACCCAGTCGAACACCGGATAGAATCGCTTTGCATTGTGGTTGATCGCTCCATGTGTTTTCATGGCAATACGCCGCATAGGACTGTCTGCCATTCTAACGCCGGTCGCAGTGTATACGCATTCCGGCAGACGCTTACATTCGCGGATGATCTCGCCAATCTCGGCATCATCATATTCTTCGCCAGGCAAATCCAGTGCCTCGATTTTGGTTACATGCTCCGGCGATTGGAACACCAGATTTCGCAGCAGCCGGTACAGTGATCTGTGCGGCAGTCTGTAAATGTGAGTGCCGAAAAAATCCTCATAGTATGCGAGGCTGTTTTCGACGAATTCCAGACCCGGCACAGTGTAACAATAATACGGGATTACATGCTTAAAATACTTTCTAAGCTGCAACCACGCGGCAATGCTGTCTTTGCCTGTGGAAAATGCTAAGATCGCGGTATCGCATTCCTCTGCCATAGTACGGCAAAGGCTTTCGCCGCTGCTTGCATCTACTCTATCATACACTACGCTTTGTCCTCCTCTTTATCTCGCGCCATCTGGCAATCAATCGCACGGGCGATAAAGCCATTCACGCTTTCGCTCCGGCCTTCCACATGGGATTTGATCTCTTCTTTCTTGCCTTTCGGCAGGGTTAAATTAACCCGGTCATAAGCCTTGTTGATGTACTTATTGGTTGCTTTCTGCTGTGCCTTGCTGGATGGCATATAACAGCACCTCCTGGAGTGCGACTGCCCCCAGTGCCCGACGCGCGAGCTGTGTGAGGCTCTATGCGCTTATGATAACCGCTAAGCAACAACTAAGCAACAACTAAGCAAAAGCACCTTCCCGAAGCCATCCCGGGGAGGTGCTTTTACCTATGACTAATTGGAGGTGCAGCCACACGGAATCGCACCGCGTATCAACTTTCGGCTGCATATATACCGCTTGCGCGGTATGTGCGCGTATCGCTGCGCCTTGCGTCCGGCTTTACGGACGGTTTCCCGGCTTGCGCTCAGGGGCTGCTACAAAATAGGAAGTTCGAATTTTGAACCCCTCGCGCGCAGTTATCGGCCTGCACACCGGCGGACTTTCACCGCAGGGCGCTACCCCGTTGCAGGGAATTACTCCCTGATACACGTGCTGCTGCGCTGTGTACTGACGCTTTGGCCCTGCGCAAGGCCTGCCGGGCAGTCCGGCAAAGTTCGCAAACAGATGCCCGTCTTTCCGAGCCGTCAGAATAGGTGTCGGCGCGCCGTTCCGTAAGCTGCGCCCGCGCCCGTCTTTCCGGGCTGTCAGATTATGGGCAGCCGTTCGGCTGTCTTTTTTGTGCTCACTCGCCCTCATGCAGGCTTTGCGAGCAGATCGCCTTGCATATTGTTTCCGTGCAAGGCTGCGGATACAGAATTCGCCACATGCCGTCACTGCATTCTGCCACCCCGCCGCCCTCATGCAGGCTTTGGAGCATGTGCGGCATCTCTGCCGCGTTTCCTTGAACTGTATTCCCGAGAGTCAAAGAGCCCGCGCGCCCTCGTGCAGACGCGGCGGACAGATCGAGGCGGTTTCCCGCCTCATTAGGGAATGCCTTTAGGGCGAAAGGAAGTGTGAGCCCCGCCAGCCTCGTGCAGCCTTTGGAGCGTGTCCCCCGCCGAAGCAGGGGAGAGAATTAGGAGGACATAACCGGAATTTATCAACCCGTGAATGCCGTGGTTTTGCTCCCTTGGAGCTCTTCCACGATACTATTGTATCACATTATTGCGTATTGTGGGGTATTAACTTATCCACAGTATTCAGCGCCATTCTGTGCATATAGCCCTTCACGTGCGCCTCGCTGTAATGCAGCCGCCGCGCCGCCTGTGCCCACGTCGCGCCGTTTACGTAACGTTCAAGCAGCAGCGTTTGCAGCTCGTTGTCCCGCATCTCGCCCAGTACGCGCACGATCTCGCCGTAAATCTCCGCGAGCTCGTTTTCCTTCTCTGCGATCTTCTCGCCCAGTTCGATGTAGGGGTCTGCTTTGTTCCCCGTGCTCCCTTTTCCGCCCGGCGTATCCCTTACCGGCGCGGTTGCGCCCGTTGCCCGTGCATAGGCGCGTTTCCGCGCCTCCTGCAAGGCTGTAATCGTCTTTTCCAGTGCGCGCCCGCGCATCAGCCATTCTTTCGCTGTCATCGACTTGTAATCTCCTTGGTGCTTCCATCGTGCTTGAAAGCTATCCGTCTGTGGTAGCTTTCTGTTCTTTTTGTGCACCCTTCGCCCGGCTCGCATCCCCTTGAATGCCGGTTAACTAATGCGTAGTGGCACGCCCACAGTTTCAGATTTTTATAGTTGCCGAGCGTCCGCCAGTAAGCGCAGTTCCGGCACGGCGTATCACCATAATAAGTAACGCCCGACTTCCTCGCAGTATCGATCATTCATTTTCTCCTCTCCGAGTTCTTTTCTGATTGCCCTTACCACCGCCTCCCGCTTGTTCAATGTTTCCCCTCCCTGTCCGTAATGCCGTAGCGCCACACGAGGTAGCGCTTGATTTCTTTCAGATACTCTCTCATTTCAGGACTATACATTATCCGTCCAGCCACCTGTTTTCCAGCACACAGAAACCATATACCGCGCCACCGGTCAGAGCAATCCATAATACACCGAACAAGATGATAGCAATATTACCTTGTCTTATAGCAAGGTTTACAATCGCCTGTGGTTCTGCGTCCGTATAAAACCTGTTGTTGTCTGCAATCATATGATCTTTGATTTGCGTATGTATACTGCCAACCATATTTGCGTCCACAGCTTCGTAATAATGCCGCACAAGTCTGCTGTCATAGATTGTATCGCCCTGTTGGTGCGCTGTAACGGAAAACTTATCCGCCGGGAATGATGCACCCATGAACATGTATGTTTCTGTGCTGTCTTTCTCCCGGTCAATCTCGTCCCACGTCCAATACGCCTCGGTGCGAGTGTATATGTGCCCCTTTCCGTCCGTAGAGGTTACAACGCGCGTGTGCATGGTATATTGCTCCGTGATTTTGGTCAGCTGCGCATATTCGCCATCTAAATCATCAGCCGAAACGGGTTGTTCGGCAACCAGATTGCCGTAAGCGATGACATTCCCGAAATCGGTAGCCAGCGCGTACTGAAACTGCTCGTCGTCTGTGATCTGCGCTGCCGTGGTAAATTTCTCGTTTGTCTCAGCGATATGGTCACTGATTTTGCTACCGATCAGGAAGCCCAGCGCCAGCATAACAAACACGATTGCAACGCTGAACGCAATCTCACGGGGCTTAATCTCCATCGCTGTCACCGAACAGGTTCTGCGGAGCATCTTCCGGTGCATCGTAGTCCGTGTAGGTCGTGTCGATTGTCTGATAGTTCATTACCCTCAGCAGAAAACCGGTCGGGAAAGACCGTACCAGCTTGTTGTATGCCCGTACCTGCTGATTGTAGTTGTTGCGGTACTGCGCGATCTGGTTCTCGGTCAGCGCAAGTTCGGTCATGAGTTGCTTGTAATTTTCGTTTGCCTTGAGTTCCGGGTACTGCTCCGCAACAGCATTTAACGTAACCTGTGCTTCTTCTACCTTGCCCGATGCAGCAGCAGTGCGAGCCTGCGTAATCTTCGTCAGCGTGTCGCTCTCATAGGTCTGATAGGACTTTACTGCGTCCACCAGATTGTAAACGAGGTCAACACGGCGTTTCTCGGCTACCTGTACGTCGGCCGCCGCCGAACTGACCTGTTCCTCTGCCGACACCGCACGGTTATTGGCCGATATGAATGCAGCGGCGATCATAAGTACCAGCGCGGCCACGATAGCCAGCACGATTAAAGCAATTTTCTTCATTTCTGTTCCTCCATGTATTTTCTCATAGTTTGAACCGCAATGCGGCAGGCTTCGTCACACGCAGCCATCATCTTCTCGTGGCCTTGCAGACCGCCATAGTATTTGATCTCTCCTAACGCCTCGGCCGAGGTTTTCGGGTCGAGGATGCGGATTGCTTGGTTAATCGTCACAGTTCCACCCCTTCCACATATCCGCGGACTTCCAGATCGTGCAGGTACTCGCCCATGTGCTTTTTCTGCTGCTTTAACAGCTCGATCGAGCACTTCGGCGTATACTCAAGCACGCCTGCCTCGTACTTGGTAACCATCCAGTGCAACCTCTCGTACCGGTCCTTGGTCTCGCGGTACTCGCGCTTTCTGCGCTCCTGCCACGCATCCGGCGCGTCTTCCGGTCTTCCTTCCTCGATCATCTTCTTCATTACTTTCAGCATGGCAGCGCATGTGCTGTAAAAACTTACCTCCTGTCCCCACCCTTCGAAGCTCGAACAGAGTTCCGCGTTGGCTTCCGCTACCTTGATAGCTTCATCAATCGTCATTTTTCATTTTCCTTTCTCTGCGTATCTGTTTTGCTGCGTCATTAGTCATGCGATGTCACCGTAACCGGAACGATCATCTCCGGCAGGAAATTCACCTCGTAGTGGAACTTGTCCACGTAAGCGCCGCTGACGTCCTCCACAACGTAGATCGTCCAGTCGTTGAGGTACACAAGGTGTTTCTTGTAAACGCCCTGCCCGGTCTCGACAGTCACCTCCAGCTCGTTCTCGCTGTTGTTCGAGATAGCGAAATTGCCGATCATCTCGAACACCGGTTTGTCTGTGCGTGCGTTGATGACCTCCAGACGACGCGTGACGTTGAAATTGTCCGCCTCTTTCGAGATGTTGTACGCAACACGGCTGCTTTCCCGGCACGCCGATAGGCTGCACATCATCGCACCGCAAAGCAGTGCCGCCGTGATTTTCTTGTTCATTTCTGTCCACCTCCATAATGTTCAACAATGTACTGGTTCGCCATGGACTGCGGTGCGCTTTTTCATGCATTATAATCTGGTATGCCATTAGACAGCAGCATTATTGCAAGCAAGCAGGGAAAGACGAATAGCACTGCAAATATAGGTTCATAGGCAAGCGCAATTACCACTAAGATAATTGATATAACAGCAAACGCCACTCCGCAAACGACCGTAAGCATCGCCATCTCGGTCTGATTCTTGCAAACCTCCTGCACCAGTGTTTCCGGTGTAACGCCCATCTGGGCGGCGATTTCAGATATGGTCATTCCGTTACTCCCTCACATTCCGCCCCGCAAGCCGCATAGCCTGCAAGGTCAATCCAACTGTCAGCCTTTCCGCCGCCTGCCGCAATGCGTGCAATCTTGAGCAGCGCCATCATTACAGCAACGTCCTTTGCCTCTACGCGCACGTTCACGTCCCTTGTGCAGGCTTTGTTAAGATACGCCTCCCACAGTTCCGCAATCGTCTTAAAGTTATCCTCCGGTGTGCCGTAGTCCGTCTCGCGCTGTCCGCATACGCACTTCTCCGCCGCGTGCAGAATGTCCGCACGGGTCAGCCTGTGCTTCACGTCCTCGCCGTCCTTCTCGGCTGCCTCGGTAACGTCGGGCGTTTCGTCCTCGATTACCTCAAAGCCGCAGAGTGCCGCCGTTCCTCTCGGAAACCCGTTCCAAATAGTCGGGCACGGAATGTCGAAGGCTTTTGCAGCAATCATAGCCCTGCATCTTTCGCAGCTTTTGGCTTTGTCGCAAACCTCGATCCGCATCTCGGTTAAATCGTACACCTTCCCGTCTTTCTTAAACTTCATCGTTTTTCTCCTCCATCATTTCGTTCAGCCTGTCGGCAATCTGATCGTACTTGCGCTCTACCCAGATACCATACACAAAGAAGATAGTTGCCGCTACGATAAAAGCATAGCCGAGGATATCACCCATTGTTTTCCCTCCTGTTCCATGCCTTAATTACGTCCTCAACCGCGCTCGTTTCGATGCGCTCGCTGTCAACCAAAATCCGTGTGGTTGCACCGCACTTGGGGCAAAGCACCCTCACGCCGTTGCTTACAAACAGGCGACCTTTTCCGCCGCAAAACGGGCAAGGTTTCAGTTCAATCATTGTCTGTACCTCCGTCCATCTTTGCCCCGCAATTCGGGCAGTAATTAGTGTCTTTTGTCACATAGATACATGGGTTTTTGTGGCATACAGAGCATTCCCAATAATGTCCATGCCCTTCATGGCGAAGCAACCATTCCCCATGCACCACCGGCACAACGTCGGCGGCAGGCACACTCTCTATAATCTCTCTGAGATAATCCGCTTTACAGTCGTCGGCATCGCTTGAGATTGCAGTGTAATCGGCTTTCTCCACCGCCTTAATAGCGGCTTCACGGTTGATATACTCAGCCATTCGTTACCTCCATCGGACACCACTTTTTCCTTGTTTTTAATACGAGTGGGCTTTCCCGTGACATATCGCCAAACCCAATAAAAGGATATATGGGCCATCCGTATTTATCTTTTATGTCGCCAACACTTGGGTGTTCGCAGTAATATTTTCTCCGTCCGAGGGTTCCACATTGAGACTGCTGCCGCCCCCCTTGCCTGCAATATTGGCATTTCTTACAAGTCGTTTTCATTCCCTTGGCCATCGTCACCCTCCTATCTCGTCGCAATAACCTTGACTGCACACTCTCCGCGTCCTGCTACATACCACGCGCAGTTCTCGTGCACACACTCGGCAGACCATCTTTTATCCTTATCCGCCAGTAGGAACGGGCAAATTTCCTTTGTCCTGTTTGCCCAATTACTCCGGTTTTCACTCCACATCGTCCTCATCATCCTCCCAGTTATTGTCTACCCAATCACTGAACTCCTTGGTGCAGACAATGATATAGCGGTTTCCACTGCCGACTTTGATGTAAGCAGCGTCGAAGTTTTCCAATGCCTCGAATAGTTTTTTCATGTCATTCATTTTCGCTTCTCTCCCATCTCTCGCACGTCTCATCTTTCAACCGGAAATCTGCCCGGTGTTCGCTGTCGCCGTTGCAGCGTTCAAAACTGCTTCCTCAACCATTCACACCACCTCACCGAACGTCATTTGATCCTCGTCCTTCGGCTTGCACACTTCCTCGCAGTTGCGTGCCATCTGCGCGAAATAGCTCGGCTTCAGTTCAGCCGCTACCGCCCTGCGCCCCTGCTCGAGTGCGATGTACGGTTCACTGCCGATCCCGCCGAACGGAGAAAACACAACGTCACCGGGGTTTGTCCAAAGCTGCACCGCGCGTCTGATAACTTCCAGCTGCAACGGGCAGATATGCTTTTCGTCCTTGTCCTCGCGTGCCAGTCGCGCGTTAAGTACGTCGGTTCTGCGAATATCAAACCACACCGGGCTTGCGTATCTCTGCCACATCGGAAGTCCGAGCACCTGCCGCGTGTCGCCGCCGTCCTTTTCCGCGTCCTCGGCGGTCTTGTAATGGCGTATCGGCTCAGGGTTCTTGCCGTCGTCCTTCCACTTGCGGAACAACACGAGGTACTCCGGCATTCCGATACCCGTCAAACTTGCGTCCCTCTGAAGCTGGCAGTAAAGCAGTCTCTGCGTCTTGGTTTTCTGCATCTCCAGTACCGGGTCTGTCCAGATTACTACTTCGCTGTGGTACTGAAATCCCGCCTTTTCAAAGTGCCGAATGATGTCGCCTCGGAAATCATACCATCCGCTTGCGCCGTGGCTGGCCTTGTACCGTGCAAGCTGCTTGCAGTGTACCGCGCAAATGCGGCCGTTCATCAGTACCCGGTACAACTCCGGGATAAGATAGTCGAACTGCTCGAAGAACTCGTCCTCGTTCTTGCAATTGCCCATATCCCGCAGATCGTCCGAATAGATGTACAGGTTTGCAAACGGCGGGCTGAAAATTTCAAAGTGAACGCTCTCGTCCGGCATCTGCCGTGCCACCTCTACACAGTCTCCGTTGTAAAGCGCGTAGCGCTCATTCATTACTTCCTGCATTACACTGCCTCCTTAATCCATGCCGGGAACTTGAACTCGTCTTTTTTCAGATTGAGCACAAACTCCCGTCCTCGCACTGCTTCCGTCTGAAAGTCCTGCATAGCCTGCGCCATGCTTACGGTCATCTCCTGTTTCTGCTGTGCCTTGCGCTCAATCGCATCGAGGATCTCTTTCTCTCCCTCTCCGATCACGCGCCATACGTTTACTTCTTTATCCTGCCCGAAGCGGTAAAACCGCCTTACTGCCTGATAGTAACTCTCATAGCTGTAATCCAGTCCGCAGAACACTGCGTTTCGGCAATTCTGAAAATTCAAACCGAATCCGAAGATAGAAGGCTTGGAGATCAAAACGCGGAATTTCCCGTCGATGAAGTCCACCGCCGCACGTTCCTTTGCATCCGCCTTGTCGCTTCCTCGTATCTCCACCGCTTCCGGAATCGCCTTTTTGAGCTCGTCCGCTTCCTCGTTCTGAAAACACCAGATCACGAACTGTTCGTCTGAACCGCCGACGATCTCGGCGCACCGCTGCACGCGCTCTGCAAGGCTCTTTTTCTTTGCCGCGTGAAAGCCCTTCACGGACAGATCCAGCTTTTCCGCCAGTCCCAGCAGCGTGTTCTTCTCCGTCTGCACAACCTCGTTTTTCTCGTGCAGCTCCGGCAGCGTGTATCCGTCTGCGCGGAATCCAATATCCTTCGGACTGGAAATGCAAACCGCCCAGCTTGCCACCCATCGCCAAAAATCCTGTTCAGCGTGGCCTTTCAGCCGATAGTGTCCGCTGTTTCTCTGGTCTGCCACAAACCAGCAGGAAAGCGCCTCGCTTGAACGCATGATGCCGAGAAATTCCGCGTGGTTCAGCAGCTCCATCAGGTCGTTAGGTGCAGGCGTAGCCGTGCAGGCCAGTTTGAACGGCGTATCGCGGAACGCACCTATAATCTGCCGTTTGGTTTTTCCCATGTAGCTTTTCAGAATCGAGCTTTCGTCTAACACCACAGCGCCGAACTTCGACGTGTCGAACTTGTCCAGTTTTTCATAGTTGGTGATATTCACGCCCGGCGCAATATCCGCATCCATCTCCGCCAAAGTCACCGGCACGCCGAACTTCTCGCCCTCGCGCACGGTCTGCCGCGATACCGCCAGCGGTGCCAGAATCAACGTCGGCCTGCCGGTCTTTTGTGCAGTCTCCTGTGCCCATGCAAGCTGCTGTGCCGTCTTGCCAAGCCCGCAATCCTCGAATAGTGCCGCGCTCCCGGTCTTGCACGCCCAGTCCGTCACATATCTCTGCCACTCAAACAGATTTTCGTGCTTCTCCTGCATGTCAAATCCGCTTTTCGGTCTGCTTTTCAGCTTGCCCTTCAAAAAGTCCTCATACTTCATCCGTTTCGTCCCTCTCCCAAATCTCAACCACAACCCGCGGGTTCTTCGCGTCCACCTCAAAGTGATCTTCAAACCCTCGGATATTCTTCCATCCGTCGTTACTCAGATACCGCGCTTTAACCAGCGCGTCCTGAATAACCTTGCGCCCGAACGCGCAGATATTGTCCTTGTCCCGCCGCCGGTCCTTTTCGTACCAGTGATAGATCATGTACACCGGCTCCTGAATTTCCGCGCCGCCCATCTGCCGCGCTGCATTCATCACAACGGCCTCGCACTGCTTTTTCAGCTTTGCACCGCACTGTCGGTTCCGTCTCTCCGCCTCGATCAGCTCGTTCAGCCCGGGCAGCGTGCCCTTGATCGTAAACTTATAATTCACCTAATTCACCCGCTCGCCTCATTTTCCGTCTGATTTCTTCCTTCTGCGCTCGCCATGCAATCTCCCAGTCCGGTGTTTCCTCCGGTTCCGTCTTTGCTTCCGCCTGCTTTGGCGCGTCCTTGATGCGATCCCAGATAATGCCCTTCCAGTTGTTCGCCATGGAGAGCCGGATAACCTCGGCAACCGCCGACGCTCCGTGGCGCTTTACTCGGTTTTCTATCTCGGTCAGCAGGCTTTTCAGCCCGACTGTCTTGTACGCCTCGCGCCGCTCCTGCTTGTAGGTGATCCAGTCGCGCACCGCAGAAAGCACAGGCTCAGAAAACCGTTCTGCAAGGTCAGGCTCTTTCGGCTTTGGACTCTGCGCCTTTTTCGGCATCTCCGGTTTCGGCGGCTGCTTTGCAGGCGCTTCCTCCCGCTCGCCGCCCTGATACTCATCATACCGGCATACTGTGATTACCGTGTAATGCCGGTTGCTTTCCACCGTGATTTCTCCGGTTTTCTTGAGCTTTCCGAGTGCCGTGCGCACCTGCTTTACCGTTAGTCCGCTCTCGTCTGCAATCCCCTGCAAGCTCGTCACAAACGCGCCTCGGGGAATCTCGTTCCCCATGAACTGGCTTTCCTTGTAGTTTGCCCTCAGCAGGATGTGCAGCCACAGCTTGCAGGTGGGTACATCCTTGTACCACCCCCATTCTGTGAGCTGTCGGTAAATCTGTATATGCCCGTTCGTCAGCATCCCCTGTCACCCCTTAAAACGGAACGTCGCCCTGGTCGCTCTCGTCCGACATGATAAAGTCGCTTTCCTCCGACGCGATAAAGTCGCTTTCCTCTTCCTTCGGCTTGCCCTCGCTCTTGCCGCCGCAGAAGTCAATGCTTTCGCACTGCACCTCCCACGAGCGCCGCTTGTTGCCATTCTTGTCCTCCCAGTCGCGGCTTTCCAGTCTGCCGGATACAATGCACATATCGCCCTTGTGGAACCACGTGTGCGCGTGTTCTGCCAGCTTCCCCCACAGAACCACGTCAATGAAGTCACTCGGGTACTTTCCGCCCGCGTCCTTGCGGCTTCTCTGCACCGCCAGCGTGCCGCCCGTAACCGCCGTGTTGCTCTGCGTGTATCTCAGCTCCAAATCCTTGGTAAGCCGTCCCTGTAAGATGATCTTATTCAGCATTTCGTCCTGTCTCCTTTGTGTATTTCTGCTTTTCCTCGCTCCACATGGGATAGAGGCTTTCGAGGTGTTCGCGCATTTCTTCCTTGATTTCCTTGCCGTCGCCCTGGTCCATCTCTCGATGACACTCCGGGCACAGCATAACAAGGTTTGTCGGAATCCCCATGCCGCCGCGTGCCCGGCTGACGTAATGCGCAGCTTGCAGCACACCGCCCTTGCCGCAGTGACGGCAAACACCGCCGTCCCGGTCGTAGCATTCCTTCCATACCGCCGGACTAATGCCGGTAAACCGTGTCTGTCTCCTCATACCCCGCGCTCCTCCGGCTTCCACTTGGCAAGCCATCCGATCACCGTGCTTTCCGGCTCGGTCTCAATGCCCTGTTCCTTGCAGTCCTGCACTACCATGTCAATCAGCCGCCCCATTTGCAGCGTGTTGTAAGTCCTTGACCCGTAGTAGCACATCAGCAAACCGCCGTTACAGTCCTGCGTTACCCATCCGAGCCCCTGCTTTTCCCACAGGTTCGCGATCAAATCGCGCTGCTGCTCGTTGGCGTAGGGGACAATCCTGTAATTGTCCCCTACTTCGGGAATGTACGAACGGTAAACGTCTTCGCGCTTCATTCTTAGCGCCGCCGCAAGTTTGCTCATGCAAATCCACGCATAGGCATTTGCGCGCCCTGAACGCTTGTCATACTTGCGCTTCACCTCCGCGCAGTATAACTTGCCCTCCTTCATCTGCTCGCACTCTACGCGCGCCATAGGCGCGTTCTTGACGTGCAGGCAAAGCCAGCTGCCGTCCTCGTTATGCACGACTCGCGCCTTGTCGAAATCATGCGTCATGCAAGCGCCTCCATCTGTTTCATCCGATCTTCGAGATCAAGCAGCGCCGCGTTCATCTTTACAATGTCGCCTGCATCCTGCTTGTACTTCTCGTTCCACAGCTGCGCCGCTGCGGTCTTGTCGTCCATGATCTTCACGAGCATCCGCTTGACCTCGTTCGCCTTGGCCTTCGCCGCCGCGATCTTCGGGTCTTCCTTCAGCTTTGCCTGTCCGCCCATGCGGAAGCGCTCGTTGCCTTTCTTGTCCACGATGACCAAACCGCTAATCTTACGGCTGTCGGAATAGCTGATTTCCGACACTTTGAACGTCTGGTTGCAGCGCACGCGCTCGCCCTGACTTGTGTACTCTCCGTCTGCCAGTGTAATCCAGATAAACGGAGCTGTGTACAGTTCACGTCCGATACCCCAATTCGTACCAGCCCGCTTGAAACTGTCGCTTGCCTGACCTTTTTCCTTCTCGGTGTTGCTCTCTGTGCCCACATCCTGCTTGGTAATCCACTGCTTCTTGTTGTCGTCCCATACGGACAGGTTGCAGTACAAGCGGCCGTCGATGATGATGTGCTCGCGCTGCCAGTTCGCCGCGCCGTATACCTCGTCAAGGATTGCCATATCGCAGCGTGCGTCCTTGTACAGCAGCAGTGAGCACCCAACGCTGTTTCGTGTCTGCTTCACCTGTGCTACGCGGCATTCAATTTCATCTGCCCGTAGCGTTCTGATTACGCTCATTTCTTAATCCTCCTCTATCTCGTCTTCTGCTTCCCAGACGCGCTCCCGCACGTCCTGTAAAAAGTTCTTGATCTCATCCGGGAACAGTCCCTCGTACTCCTCGAGGAACGCCCCCATGCGGATTTCCGCCTCGCGCATGTCGTACAGCCGGTTAATGCGCTCCTGATCGTCTCTCTCCGGCGGCTCGAGCGGCGGCTCAATGTTCAGCACGCTGCATCTCCTCCAGTACCTCAATCACCTTGTCGAGCGTTGTCTCCTGCAAGCCGTGATGCCACACGCATTCGTCGTTAATCACAAAGCACCTGTAGCTGTCCGTGATTTCCCACTTTGCAAGGTATCCGCGATAGAAAATGTTGATACACACCATGCTGTTTTCCGAGTACGCCGAGAACTCAACCGCTCGCATATCGTCCAGATCGTCAACGCCGATACACAAGTCCAGCAGCCGGTGCATTGTCTCTCTGTCCATTGCTTTTTCCTCCAATCCGTGATATACTTGCCTTGAAACATTTATCTTTGCCGCCGAAACGGGATTGCGCTCCCGCTCGGCGGTTTTTTATTTGACTTCTGTTACCTTTCCACCGGACAGCGTGTAGAACGCATCTTCTTTGATGGTTTTGCCGTCCACCTTCACAGCCTGCACACCCAGAACGTGATTTTTATTGTCTCGCTCTGTAAGCACAAGCCAGCATCCACGCTTGCCGCTCGCCTTGCTTCCGTTTCCGGTAACGATAGCAATGCTTTCCTTCCCTTCGACAGTCGCTGCGCTACAGTCGCCGGTGTTCGTCGCTGCGCTACAGTCGCCGGTGTTCGTCGCTGCGCTACGGTAGCCGGTGTTCGTCGCTGCGCTCCAGTCGCCGGTGTTCGTCGCTTTTGCATTCTCGAAATCAGCTTTTTCGAGGATAAACTTCACGCCAGCCTTAACCAGTCCGGAAAGCCCGATTTCCGCGTCGATTTTGATTTTCTTTCCGACACGCTTGCTGTCGTCGTGCGTCTGCTCGTTTGCGTCGAGCTCGACCTCGCAGAACCGGCTATCTGCCGGATTGTAATACCACAGCGCATCGAGCGGAAACTCGCAGGCGTGAAAGCCCTCCTCGCAGATTTTCGCCCGCTCGGTTTCGTACTCCTTGCCGACTTCGTACTGAAAGTCCTTGCAGCGCAAGTCCTTGTCGAATCCCTTGTAGCATTTCATCACTTGATTTCCTCCCACTTGAACCGCCCCTTCGAGCTGTTTCTCCACTGTCCGATGCCGCGCAGCGCGCCGTAGTCCAGCCACTCGCGCACCGCTTTTTCGTGCGCATCGTCCAAGCAGAGGATCGTCATTTCGCACGTCGTGCCCGCCGGGCATTCCTCGCTGCTGCTGAGTGCCGTTCGTTCGCCCTGCGCGGTCTGCGCACGCAAAGAACGCTGACAGATCGTGATTTCGCCCGGGGTATCGAGGCGAATGCGGCGCGGCTCAACGAAGATCAAACCGTCGATGACCTTCTTGTACGCCGTCAGTTTGCCAGACTCGTTGACCGCCTTGCGCTTCTTTCCGGTCTCCGGGTCTTTGCCGCTGAGACGCGACAGCATACCGCAGGCGTCCTTGAAAAACCCCTTGATCTGGTAGTCCCAGAGAAAAGGCGTGCCGTCCTCGTCCTTGGGGAACACGGTCGTGCCGCGCTCGATGATTGCATCCTCACCGAGTGCCGCGACTTCCTCCGGCAGTGTTGCCGCATCCGGGCTCTTCGAGCCGATGAACCGGCTGTAGATTTCCGGGTCTGCGGTTGCTGTGCCGAGAATGCCCTCGGTGAATGTCACGTGAATTTTCAGCTTTTTCATGATTTTTTGTCCTCCTGTTGTTTCGTTCCTCTGCCGTTGCTATGCAACTCACGGCCTCGCCTTGCCATAGCGGAGCCTTGCAATGCTATGCCCTCGCTGAGCGGTGAAGTGCTATGCCTTGCCCTGGCTGTGCTGCTCAATGCTATGCATTGCCGTTGCTGTGCGCATCTGCGCTGTGCTATGCCCCTGCTATGCTATGCCCTGCATTGCCGTTGCCGCGCGGTGAAATGCTTCGCTTCGCCGTTGCCTTGCAATGCTACGCCCTTGCTCTGCCGCGCTTTGCATTGCCCTTGCGCAGCTAATCTCGTTTTGGCAGTACGCCGATTTTCTTAGCGCACTCGCTCGGCTTCCTGCCGATCTTTTTCGAGTAAAGCGCCTCGCCGATCGTGCGTTTCTGCATCTCGCGGATGACGTTCCGCCGTTTTATTCCGTCGGTCATTGCGTATCGCCCCTTTCCGCGCCATCAGACGTCGTGTGTCGCGTTTTCGCACCCCTCGGCATGTAATTTATGCCTGGGTGCTTAACGGCGCTCGCAGCGCATCTGAGCGGCTTTCAGCAAAAGCGTCTTGCGCTTGTTCAGCTCGTCCTTGAGAACGCGGTGGTAAAGGCCCCACCCGAACAGCAGCACGAGCTGCGCGAAGA
>OLGA01001968.1_pt1 | contig 15373 bp, 12 predicted proteins | sample 1604881 | NCBI WGS metagenome assembly OLGA01 (sample SAMEA3888896, study PRJEB22519) | human gut metagenome | biome: human gut; feature: human-associated habitat; material: faeces | place: Denmark | collected 2009
TGATTCGAGATTGTCTTCTCGCAGTAGTCGCAGACGTGGTCCTTGTTCGCGTCTTCGTGATTCGAGATCGTCTTCTCGCAGATGTCGCAGATGTGGTCCTTGTTTACGTCTCCGTGGTCGGAAGTCTTCGCGTAGCAGGTGTCGCACAGATGATCGTCATCCTGGTCGAAGTGATTCAGCCGCTCGGTCTCTTTCGCCCTGCAAACTGTGCAGACGTGCCAATGCTGATATCCGTCGATTGTCCATTCGTCGCTGAACACATGCGCGCCGAGCTCGCCGTAGACCGCCTTGCAGGCCCTGCAGACCGCTTTTTCCACGCAGGTTGCTGTGCCGCCGGAGCAGCTGTCGGTTTCAAAGACCGTGCAGTTGTAGCGTTTGCAGGTGCGCGTATGCGTGCCGTCACCGTTCGACGTCCAGTCGCCAAAGTCATGGTCTAGGGCGGTATTTTCGGCGATGAACACATCGGCCTCGTTTTGGCTGATCTCGCCGCATTCGCACGACAGGTAGTACACCGCGTCTTCCGTACAGCTTGCGGGCGTTTTCAGAGTCTCCGTCTTCTGAACCTTCTGCGTGTAGGCGTGCACATGCGCCGGCGGAATGAGCTTGACCGTTGCCGTCGCGGTGAGCGTAGTGGGATTGAGTTCGCGTTCGTCAAGCGAGTCGTATTTCAGCGTTCCCGTAATGGTCTGCTCCGCAGAAGAATTCCTGTTATATCCCTCCGCATTCCATTCCACAGAGATGAACTTCACCGTGCCGTCCTCCGTCTCGAAGCCTACAGATGTCGGAAGCCCCAGATCTGCGAACTGCGTTCCCACGTCCTTGTCCGTGATGGAGACTGTGTTGTACATCTTCGCCAGCGTGAGCTTGATTGCCTCAACGGAAAGCGTCGCTCTTGCTTCGGCATAGAACAGGCTATTTTCCGGCTTGAAGACCACGGTTACTTCCTTCGTGCCCGCTTCGCTGTAGAACGTTTCCGTCTGCCCGTAGGGGAACTCGAGGGCGAATGTACCGGAAAGCTCGGTATCCGTGCCCTTAATTCTGGCCTTGCCGCCGGTCAGCGTGCCGGTCTGACCATAATAGGTTCCGACTGTGAATTTCTCGTACACAAAGATGGTGTTTTCCGGAAGCTTGAACGTGCTGCCATTGTCCAGTCTTTTTGTCCACTGGAAGGTAGGAAGCTTTGTGATTTCCGTCTCAGCCTGTACGGGAGGCTGCACCTTGATCACAAGCTTGACCCGAACATCCGCGCCCTCCGGGAACGCGATATAGTCCTCCCAATACGACCTGTCAAATGTGCCGTACATGATCTGTTCGTCGAGATTTGTCGGGTCGTATTTGGAAGCATCCCACGTGATGTTGGCGTAATAGTTGAAGCCCACGCCGCCGTCGCTTGCGTCATACCGGGCGTTGATGGTCACGGAATCCGGCAGGTTCAGATCTTTAAAGGCCGTGCCATATGCGGGATAGAGATACGACGCGCTGACGCAGTCATAATTGCGGTAGGGCACATTGACAACCACTTTGCAGGCTGCCTCTTCGACGTTTGCAACGTCCTTTGGGTCAAATCGCACTGGAAGACGGTTCTCCCCGCCCTTCAGCGGGCTTCCCCGATGAAGCTCGCCCTCATCAAAGGAGAACGTGCCGGGAACCGTTACGGTGCTTCCGTTGTAAGCGGTGATCGTGGCCGTGCCGCCCGAAAGGTTGTTGTTGTCAAAGTTCCAGCCAAGCGAGTCGCCGGCGTAAAGCTGTTTTTTGAGCTTGAACTCCAGCCCCTTCAAGACAGGCTTGGCCTTCTCGATCTTGCCATCGATCGTGAAGCTCTCCTTATTCAGCTGAAGTTCCGACGCGTACTCGTCCTTGATCGCGATCTTGCCGGTGATGCAATAGGCCTGAAAGAAGCCGGGTGCGTTGAAGCTTGCTTCCGTGACTGTGAACTTGCCCTGGACGTCCTGCGTCACATCGTTCCCGCTCTCGTCCCTGAAAATCAGGTCACCCGCAAGCCTGTTGAGATCAACGCCGGTCATGCCGTCATAGGACTTGGTATGTAGGGAAGTCTCGTCGACATGAATCATCTTCTGATTTGCCGTCCAGTGCGCGTAGAGCGTATGGTCGGTAGCCTGCATTACCAAGGTATCCGCATCGACCGGATCACCGCCGTCTTTTTCGGTAAACCAGCCGTCAAACCGGTAGTCCTGGCGCGTCGGGGTTGGCAGCTCGCCGTAGGTCACCTCCATACCGTAGCCCACGGCTTTGGTGCTGTCCTTCTCATTCAGCGTGCCGCCGTTTGCATCAAACGTGACGGTGCAGAGAACCGTGATCTTGACTGACGGTGTGAACTCCGGCTTGTAATTCGCGGTTTCCGCCGTCGTCGCGTAGACCCAGTAGCTTCCCGCTTCATTTATGACCGTGTCTTCGGTAATCTGCGGGTTCCCGCTGTCATATTCCTCGTTGACCAGCATCGGATGCACCGCATAGCGGTACGTGACCACTGCTCCCTCCATCACGCCGGTGATGGTAAGCGTATCGCAAAGCTTCTCGCCTGTCATGAATTCGGTCTTCAACAAGTTGAGCTTCACGTCGGGGAATGCCTTGTTGATGGTTCCGGCGATGGTGAAGGTATCCGTCGTCGTGCCGTTTGCGAACTTATACTGCTTCGCCATCTCGTCCGAGAGCGTCACGGTGACGCTCACCGTTTTGTTCTCTCCCGCATCCGGCGAATCGTAGAAGGCTGTAATCGTGCAGTTCGCTCTTTCTTCCTGATTGGTCAGCACGACCTCGGTTTCGCCGTCCAGATAGGTCACCTCATGCAGCTCGTTACATATGTTCGTGCCGTTATACGGTCTGGAGACCCCAGTCGTGTATGTTGTATCGCGTTTCAGCACCGCCCGCGTGTCTTCTTCATCCGGCTCTACCGTAAGCGTAACCGTCGCCCGCACGGAATAGCCCGCGCCGACATGCTTCGTTGCGGTGCAGACAAGCATATATTCGCCTGCCTCCAGATTCGTAAGCGTCAGCACAGATCTTGCTCCGCCTGTCAGGGACTGCACAGCGATGTTTTCTTCGGGTATTCTTCCGCAGTTCCATTCTGTCGTAACCGACCCTCGATCCGTTTGGCCAAGCTCGTATGCCCCTGACTTCAGCGTTACAGTCTCCCCGGCTTTCGCCGTGAGGGCGTACTTGTAGTCATGTCTTTCTCCGCTGGAATTGCCCGCTCCGGTAATTTCAACATATATGAGCGGCGGGAACATGACCTGAACGTTGCTGATCGTCGAAGCCTTGCACGCTTCGTTGTCCGCGCGAAGATATTCTCCGTCCGCGGTTTTGTACAAAAGCGGTGTATCACCCACACTGCCGAGCATCTCGCCGACCGTGCCCGTGTCTGTCTCGATGGTTTCGTACATGCCGCCTTTGTAGCCTATGAGCGCAACGGTTCCGGAGGTTTGATGCACCTTGCCAACCGTGCCGTGATTACGAATGCTGACGCTGCCGCCGCTTACACGGATTCCGTCTACAGAAACCGCTGTGTTCTGGCCGCCGCCAATCCATATGATGCAGCTGCCGCTTATGTTGACATTAATCGTGCCGCTGTAGCTTTTTACAATTTCGAGCGACATAGCCCCACCCGCGTTCAGCGCGGCGATCGCCTCATCCGCAGAGCCGTAATAGGTACTGCCGCCCCCGCCATACACCAGAAACGGCGCTTCATAGCCGCATTCGCATACGCCGCCTTCAAAGGTGTGCCTGGCGGAAGTTGATTTGTTGCAGCAGGCGTAATCCGCCACATGTGACAGCTCGTCTACCCTGTATACCGGCTTCTGCGCGTGGTTGTCGGGGTCGACCGGAAGCCTTACGGTTGTGAGCTCCGTCGTGCCCTTATCATCGGCAAAAGGCTTTATGCACTGGTAGCACTGCCAATATTCAACGGTTCCTTCCGCGACGCATGTGGCAGGCTTTGCTTCGTGGTGCGCGGTCACACTGTTAAAATCATGTCCCTTCGCAGGAAGCGTAACCGGTGCTGTGAGCTCCTGCGTGCATTCCTCGTCCGAGAAGATTTTCCGGCACTTGTTGTTATCCGAATCACTGCCGCACATCCAATACGCTTCATAGCCCGCTTCCGTGCAGGTGGCTTCCTTTTCGGAGAAGTACTCCTTGTACGCGATGCTCTTGTCGGAGGTGAGCGTGAGCACGATCAGATCGTTATTGTTGGAGCTGCAAGCCTTCCGGTAGTTTGCCGTGGCCGAGACCGGCGTGTGGCAGGAATCCGAGTCGGTGAATGTCCTCGTTTTGTCATACCGATCCCATACCTTCCCGCGCGGGCAGCCCGGTGTATCGCATTGGAACGAAATATCGAAATTTACCTTGATCTTTCTGTTTGCGTCCCAGTCCGAAAGGTCGACGCTGTTGATGCAGATATCCGTTATGCTTCCGGTATGTCCCGCCTCGCCGCACTGATACTCGCTTGCGGACAGCGTAAATGTAACGCGGGACAAAGAATCATAGAGCTCATCAGACATCGTCTCGCCGCTGTACACGCGGATCATGTCCTCCCCGGTCAGCTCGAGCGTATCCACCGCATTGTCAAGACCTTCTTCGTCCTCGGGTTCGCCGTCTTCGCCCTCATTCTCGGACTCGTCCTGCGGTTGTTCCGGATTTTCGGGCTCCTCCGTGGGGTCCTCTTCCGAAGGCTCCTCCCCAGGCTTCTCTTCTTCGGGTTCCTGCTCCTCTTCTTCCGAGGGATCCTCCTCCGAAGGTTCTTCCTCTTCTTCGGGTTCCTCCTCTTCGAAGGGCTCCTCGTCCTCCGCTTCCGGTTCGTGCGCATCCTCATACAACGCGCAGTCGTGCAGATGCGCGCCCTCTGCGCCGCAGACCGGGCAGTCCGGGTTCCGGCCGTCTTCCGTGCAGGCGGTATCGCAGATGCAGACGAGAGCTTCGTCCCCCGCATCCTCCGCCAGAACCGGAACCGGCAGCATACTCAACACCATACTGCAAAGCAGCAGCAGGCAGAGCAGTCGTTTTTTCATATCGTCCTTCCTTTCCTCTCGCGCTCTTCCGTACCCCGCGAAAGAGCATGTCAAAGGAGCGTTGCATGCGGATGAAATCCACATGCAAGGGAGTACTCCCTTGGCTTCCTATTCCAGACCCGGCTGGGTCAGATCGCTGAGCGAAAATTCGTAGCGCATGGCGAGCGTCTGAAACAGGATGTGCATGACCCGCTCCGAGACCGCGCGGATATCCCGCCCCGCGATATACGCCAGCGTCTTCTCAATCTCCTCCTCCGGCACGCGGTAGGCGCGCAGGCTCATTGTCAGAAACAGCTGGATCTTCCGCTCGAGCGTCAGCGCTTCATCGCACGGCTGCGCCATATACGCGCGCATGATGCCCGCCGAGCCGAGCTCCATCGCGTAAAAATCGGCCGCCGTGAACCCCGGCTGGTACGCACCGAAAATCTGCTGGATCTCCTTGGCCGTCTCGCGGAAGATATACTCGGACGCTTCCTTCTGCGTATAGGCCTCAAGATAAATTTCCCGCAAATTCTCGTTGAGCTCTGTGAGCGTCATCTGAATGGCTGTCTCGACCGCGTAGACATAGATGGGCGGCAGCGTCTGCCCCGCCGTCTGGCGCGCCATGGCAAACTGGTTGCCGAACATGAACTCGACGAGCTCTGTCAGAACGCCGTCCTTGGCGCGGAAAATATTCTGAAACGTGCTGTTGGAAACGCCCGCCTCGTGGACGATCTGTGCGACCGTCGTCTTCTTGTACCCCTGCTCCAAAAAGAGCTTGACGCAGACCGTCAGGATGCGCTTTTTCGATGGCAGGCTCGCGCTTGTGATTGCGATAGGATCACTCCCCTTCCCCGGATTTCTTCGTGCTTGGCATGTATGCCAAGATTATATCAGACCGGGAAGAAAAAGGCAAGGGAGCAAAAAAATTTTACGCCGCTTGACAAACGCACCCATGCGCGCTATATTAGTTAACGAACGTTCGTTAGTCGTCCTTAGGAGGCCGTATGAAGCAGGGAGACACAAAGCAAAAAATTTTGGACAAGGCGCTCGCGCTGTTCTCGAGCCGGGGCTACGATGCGGTCAGCGTCGGCGAAATCGCGCAGGCTGTCGGCATCAAGGCGCCGTCGCTTTACAACCATTTCCCGAGCAAGCAGGCGATTTTCGATGCGCTCGTGGAGTCCGTCGCCGCGCAGTACACACGCGACACCGATCAAATCTCCATCCACGTCCAGAACGCACCGCAGGATATCCCCGTTTTCACTGCGATTACCGAAGACGCGCTTTTCGACAAGGTCCGGCAAATTTTCGAGTATTCGCTCCACAACGAGACCATCCGCCGCTTCCGCCGCATGATGACCATCGAGCAGTTCCGCTCCCCGGAGCTCTCCCGGCTCTACACCGAGCGCTACATCACGCGCGTCGTGCGCTATCATGCCGTGCTTTTCGAAAGCCTCATTGCGGCGGGCGAAATCCGGCACGAAAATCCGCAGACGCTGGCGCTTTTGTATGTCTCACCAGTCATCACCCTCCTTGGCATCTGCGACCGCGAGCCCGAACAGGAGGCCGCGTGCTTAGAGAAGCTGCGCGCGCATGTGGATCTCTTCTTCCGCACCTTCAACCTGTCGGCAAGCGGCAATCCATCTCAAAAAGGAACACAAGCATGAAAAAACGAAACTTTACGCTTTTGTGGCTCGCGCTGAGCTTTCTTGCGGCGTTTGCGCTGTGGACGGTCCTGGTTCGCCTCGTCGATGTGCAGCCCATCGGACCGGAAGGCTCCCGCATCGGCTTCGCCGCGATGAACGGCGCGTTCCACGATCTGACAGGCGTACACTGGACACTCTACACCATCACGGACTGGATGGGTCTTCTCCCGATTGCCATTGCGCTGGGCTTTGCCGTCCTGGGGCTTTCACAGCTCATCGAAAGAAAAAGCCTTTGCCGGGTCGACCGCAGCATTCTCATCCTCGGCGGATTTTATGTCGTCGTGCTGGCGGCATATCTGCTGTTTGAAACCGTCGTCATCAACTACCGCCCCGTGCTGGTGGACGGCAAGCTCGAGGCCTCTTATCCGTCGTCAACAACGATGCTCGCGCTGTGCATCCTTCCGACAGCCATGCTGCAGCTGCGCGGGCGCATCCGAAGCGCGGCTGTCCGCAAAACGGTGCTTTGCCTCCTCGCAGCCGTTACCGCCATGCTCGTCGTCGGCCGCCTGATTTCGGGCGTGCACTGGCTGAGCGATATTCTTGGCGGCGTCTTCCTCAGCGCCGGACTCGTTCTGCTGTACGCGTTCATTTGCCCGGAGGACAGCCCATCCAACGCATAAGCGGCTTTTGCCGCGCATCCATTTCCGGCCCCCGCGCCGAATTTAAAATTAAAGGAGAACTTTTTGAACCTTACAATGTTATCACTGGAGCGTGTGGCCTGACCGGGAGGTCTGGCAAATCTGCTACACGCCACTCCTCCCGAAGCGTTGGTCCACATCTTCAGGAGGATTTCACATGAATCGCGAAAACAAACGCAAAACCTTTGAAAAAGACTACTATAAAACCCACGCCTGCAGCGACACCTTCGTCTGCAAGGTCTGCGGCCGGACCGTCATCCCGGAAAACGCCGGCTCTGACCACCGGAACCATTGCCCCAATTGCCTCTCGAGCCTGCATGTCGATATTGACCCCGGCGACCGCGCGTCCGACTGCAGCGGGATCATGGAACCCGTGGCCGTCTGGGTGAGAAAGGGCGGCGAGTGGGCGATCATCCACCGCTGCAAACGCTGCGGCGTGCTCCACTCCAACCGCGTCGCGGCGGATGACAACCCCATGAAGCTCATGTCGATTGCCATGAAGCCCCTGTGCGAGCCGCCGTTCCCCATCGAGCGTATCGAAGAGCTGACGGCCTGTATGGCAGGCGACGGCAGGATACGGTAACAAAAGAGCGAGACTTCCACCTGCGGAAGCCTCGCTTTTCCTGTTATGTGCGGCTGTACCCGGCCACCTCTTTGGCAGGTCTGGCGTTTACTGCTTGCCGAGATACTTGCCGCACTCCCGCTCCAGCGCCTGCCAGACCGGATACTCCGCCCCCTGCGCGTCAAAAAAGCGCTTTAAGTCCCGGTTGAGCGCGTCCATTTCATCGACCGCATTCATCGCGTGGTCGGACGCGCAGAGTTTCCCGAGACTCGTTGCGCACATGAGCTTAAAAAACCGCAGGCAGGTCTTGCGGTATGCTGCGCCTTCAAACTCCGCATCCGCCTTCGGCAGAATCTCGTGTCCGGCGTCACGGATGGCGCGGTAGCCCTCGATGTTCGCGTCGATCAGGCGGCTTAAGTAGTCCGTATTCCCCTTGAGCTTTTTGAGCTCGCCGTCCGTTTTGTAGCACGCGAAGGCCGCCGGCATCACGAACGCCGCGTGGCAGAGCAGATAGTCCTCCATATTGGGCTCGTAGACCACCTTGTACTTTGTGCCGTCAAAAATTTGCCGGATGAGCGGCTCGTTGGCGCTTGCGCCCGGAATCTGGCCGATGGTGATCTTCTTGAGGTCGATCGAGCAGACCTTATCCTGCTCGCGGTGTCCCGCCGAAAGCGCGAAGGCAAACAGCACATTCTTATCCGGCAAAGCCTCGGAAAGCGCCCTTGCGCGCACATTGTTTCCCACAAAGACGAGATTCTTCGCCCGGCTTTCGCGCAGCGTGTCGAGAATCGAGTCCAGCTGCGTATAGCGCAGGACGACAAAGACCACGTCGTAGCTGTCCTCGGGCTTCAGCTCTGTCATGACCGGAACCCGGCTGACCGACACGCGGGGCGAAAATTTGTCCTTGATCCGAAGCCCGTTTTCCCAGATTTCCTCCGCCCATTTTCCCCGCGCAAGCAGCGTTACGTCCTTCCCGGCGCGGAAAAGATTTCTCGCCAAATTGCAGCCCAGAACGCCCGCGCCAAACACCAGAATCTTCATATTCAAATCTCCTGTCTCAAGCGATATGAAAGCTTGCTATACTTAGTTAGTTTTCTCTAACCAAGCATAGCTAGCAGCACCTCAAAAGTCAAGCCGCCGGAGCATTTCATTGGCGTTTTTTCTTATGCGGACAACGGTACTTGCCGCTTTGTCCTATCTTGTCCGGTTCTTGGGCTGCACCGGAACAAATTCCAGCTTGAGCCGCATTCCCATCCCCGCGGCCAAACGCTTGAGCGTGCGAAGCGACGGGTTTGCCGTTCCGCTTTCGAGCTTGCTGATATTCGTCTGGTGGATGCCGGTCGCATCGGCCAGCTGGTTCTGTGTCAGGTGCCGCTCCTCGCGCCCTTCGATGATGGCCCGGACGATCTGCTCCTCCGGCTCCAGCGAATCCCACTCGGCGGCAAATGCCGGCTCACGCATCTTTTTGGTAATGGTATGATCGAGACAAAGCATAACAGAATATCCTTCCTGCGCAACTTCGTGCGCGTGATCAGAATTTTGATGGCAGGCAGCCCCCGCTGCGCTTGGAGGAGGTGCCGGGCGCCCGGTAAGAGGGGGCGGACGCCCGGCGGGAGGATGGCGGATTGGGAACCGCCGTCAGAAAGAGGCCAGGATGCAGACGCATCCCATCTATGCAAATGCTTGCGTCAGCTGACGCTTTTGGCACTGCAAACAAAAAATCCGCACAGCCTGCATGGCCGCACGGAAACGAAGCCCTATTCCCAACAAAGAATAAGAACATATCCTTTCGGTCCCGGTCATGGCAGGACACCGGGCAGCTCTCGGAAGACCTGACTTATTCTGACCAACCAGACATCACAGTGACCGACTCGCGGGGCTTCTCACCCCATTCCACCTGCAAGCACGAGGCTTGCGCGAACTACCCGATATTTAATTGCTGTTATTATAGCACAAAATCGCACAAATACAAATATCATTTTCCTGTATATTATGTCGATTTTTACATAGCATCATCTGAAAATCGGAATAAGCTGTGAAAGCGCACAAGCTTTTCCGTCCGCGCGTCTGTCACGTGTCTGTTTCCGCTCTGCTCTCCACGCAGACGAACCGCTCCAGCAGATGCTCGCACTCCTCGCAGCACCACTCTCCCTCCCCGCGCGCAAGACACCCCGCCCGGTCCTCGCAGCCTAAGCAAACCTCCGGCAGCGGCACTCTCTCTACATATTCCATAGCTTCCTCCACATTTTAATTATATAGCTATATTTTAGCCTATGTAATTTATTAAATCTTATCATACTTGTCTATACAATTCAAGTATATCAAACTTGTATGGGCGGTTAATTATGGACTACTACGCAATCGGTCAGCGCATCCGGAAATTTCGCAAGGCGCAGAATCTCTCGCAGGAGGCGCTTGCCGAGCAGGCAAATATCTCCACGACGCATATTAGCCACATTGAGACCGGCAATACGAAGCTGAGTCTGCAGGTCTTTGCGGACCTGGCCGCCGCGCTTCATGTCAGCGCCGATGACCTGCTCTTTGACGCGCCGCCGTCCGTGAAGCCCGTCTGTGTGCGGGAAATCGCGGCGCTGCTCGATCAGGCCACGCCGGAGCAGACGCAGATTCTGACAGACATCGTCCGCGCCGCCAAGCAGGCCATGGACAAGTATCTCCCTTAACGCAGAAACCGATCTGCGTCAAAATACCGGCTTCCGCACAGGACGATGTGGACATCGTCCCCTACGCAGGCTTTGAAATTCTGTAAAAACAGGACGGTCCCGCCCGGAACCGTCCTGTTTTTTATCTTCGCTTGTAGAAAACCGCAAACCCGAGTCCCAGTGCGAGGACCAGCGCGCAGGCCGCGAGCAGAACCGTCTGCGTGCCGCTTGTACGGCTGCTCCCCTGCCCATCTGTTTGTCCGGGAGACGTACCGTTTTGACTGTCCGGCGGGCTCTGGGGCGGATTTCCCGCCGAATCCGTTTGCGTATCCGTCTCGGAATCTGTCTCAGCATCCGCGCTGGAATCCGGCCGCTGGGGCGGAGTGAAGCCCTCCGTATCCGCGGCGTCCGATTTATCCGCGTTATCTCTCTGCCTGCCGCCGAAGCCGCCCTTGCCGCCCATCGTGTTTCCCATGCTGCCCATGTCGGAGATCGTAATGGCCGACACGTCCACGAGGCTTTCGCTGCTTTCCTTCTGCGCCTCGCTGGTCGATGGAATCGAGCCGTCCAGCTGCCCCGTCACACTCTGCGCCCGAAGACAGCAGAAATTTTTCAGCGTCTGCACGCCGGTTTCAAATTCGTCATACGTACAGAACTTCGTCGGGTCCTTTTCAACATACGGCGCAATCAGGCTGTACGCCTCGTCGATGAGGCCGTCGATATCCGCCGACTGCAAAAATTCCTCGTAATATTCGTGGTACAGCGCCGTGTATTCCTCGCTCGAGAACATCCACGCCTGCATCGGCCGGTCGGAGAGCACATCGTCGATGGGGTCGTTGACGGCGCTTTCCGCGTCGCTTCCCTGAAAGCCGCCGAAGGCCAGATTGTAGTCCCAAGGGAGCATGGAGAGCTTGCCGTCCTGCTCGTAGAGATAGTAGTTGTGGATCATCGAGCCCGTGTAGCTGTCGCCGTTCACGACGAAATTGTGGACGACGAAATAGCGCAGCACCGCGTCCATGTCCAGAACGTCCTCCAGGTCCTCATACGAAGACAGCTTCCTGAGGCTCGCGATCAGCCGCTTTTCGTCCTTGCCGGACACATCGGTCTTCGCGTTGTCAAAGATATTCGGGTAGCTTTCCGGATCGTCGTCAATATATTGCAGCTTCACGTCGTTCGAGCTGCTCATCCCGCCAAAGCCGCCACCCTTTATTTCCGGGCGTTCCCGGTTTCCCTCCGCCGCATTCGTTTCTGCGGAGGCTTCCGCGCCAGCGGTTGTTCCGCCATCTTCCGTGGAGGCTTCTGCGCTGTCTGCCGCGTCCGGCATCTCGGGCGGCGTACCATCCGCATTGTCTGATGGTTGGAAATCTCCCGGCGGGCTGCCCGGAAAATCGCCGGGTGTGAAATTCCCTTGCTCGGGCGGTTCCAGTCCATCCGCATCAAAGTCGAAGTCCCCCATATCGAAGCCTTTGCCGTTGCCGCGCCCGCCGCCGAAGGACATCGAGTCCGGCTTATAGAGCTCGCCCGCCTCTTTGCCGTAGTTCCGCTCCAAGAACGCGTCCTCCACACCCTCAACCGCTAAGTAAAGTCCCCAGTCCTCGCCGTTGACGGTGATATAGACGTAGCTGCAAAGAGGACTAGCAACGCCGAAATTTCCCATCAGCCGGTAGACCAGATAGTCCTTCATCATGGTGTTGTCCTGAATGAGGTTGTTGAGGCAGAGCTTGTCGAGCCCGTGATAGGTTTTTCCGTTGTCGTAGTGGTCAAACTCGATTTTGAAGCTGTAGCTCTGGCTGCCAAGCTGCCGGACAGAGGAAAGGGACGTATTTCCTTTCGCGCGGATGGCGACATTTTTGTAGGACTCGCCGTCGATGACCACCGCGCACGGCTCATATTCCTCGTCCTCGCAGCCCTCGATGAACGTGTCCCAGTCGTCCATCACGATATCGATCGTGTGTACCCTCGTCGTGTCGAAAAGCCGCGTCTCATAACCGAGAGCCGCCGCGCTCGCCTGCAAGCCGAGGGTCTCGCCGTTCATGAATAAAATCGTCAATATCAAAGACAGAATCAGCACGGCGCAGCAAATCCTGTCTATTTTTTTGTGCGCCGCCATGGTTTTCAGCCCATGTAGTCGCCGTTGTAGCTGACGAGCACAGCGCTTGATACGCCGGGCGTCGCGGCAAGCCCGTTTACAAACGACGTGTCCTCGCTCTTGAGCCGCACCTCAACGTTCAGCTCGATGTTCCCCGCCTGCGCGGCTTTGCTCTTAATGACGCAGCGCTTCGTTTCCGCCGTCAGGTAGCTGAGCGCCGCCTGCTCCGCCTGCGCGTCCGCGCATTGCAGCACAAGCATGTAGGGATTCTGGTGGCTCTTATGGTTCACAAATACAAGGAGCATCACACCGATGATCACGCTTCCGAACACCGCCAGCGGAATAAACCCCGCGGCCAGCACGATACCGACGGCAATTGCCCAGAACAAAAACGCGATGTCCAGCGGTTCTTTGATCGCCGTGCGGAAGCGGACGATGGAAAGCGCGCCCACCATGCCAAGGGACAAAACGACGTTCGATGTCACCGCCAGAATGACAAGCGTCGTGATCATCGTCAGCGCGACCAGCGTCACACCAAAGCTCGACGAGTACATCACGCCCTGATACGTCTTTTTATACACCAGAAAGATGAACATGCCGAGCCCGAACGCCAGCGCCAAGGCCAGCACCATATCAAGTAAGCTCACTGCCGTCACGTTCTCGAGAAAGCTCGATTTGAAAATGTCATTGAATGTCATAGCATTTTTCTCCTTATATTCTTAATTACTCCATCATGCCGCACAAAAAGCACTTGCTTTTTCAATAAGCATCAGTCGTACATCCGGCACGCCGCATATTTGGAAAACGCGCCCGCGCGTCTGCCCGGCAGCTGGACGATATCGCGCACCACGTCCGGCAGGAACGCGTCCCACTTGACCTCCAGAATCGCCGGATTTTCCGGAACCGGAATCGTGGGACAGCCGGTATTCAAGAAGTCAGTACAGCTGAGCCCGGTCCGGATGTTATAGTCCAGCGTCACGCGGACATTTCCCGGGGCATAGACGAAGGGCTCGCGCGTGTAGTCGACGATCGTCTTTGGCCGCAGCCGCTCGGCGCACATTTTTCCGTAGAGCTCCGTCACAAGCGGCATTCCGCTTTCCGCCATCCACGAGAGCCTGCCGTCCACAATCGCCTGCGCCTGCCACGGCTGCAAAACAGCCATGTCCTTGCGCCCCAGCCCCGCGATTTTCGACTTCTTCTCCAGATGGATGCACGATACGTCGCCGTTATAATACCGGATGCGGAATTTTTCCCGCCGCGACACGCCGTCGAGCTTTTCGCGCAGCGCCCGGTCCTCCGGCGTATCAAAATATAAGCTTCGAATCAGGTACCGCCCATCCACCGCATGCGCGTCCGGCTGCAAAATCCGCCGCAATCTCTGCCGTAAAATGAGAAGATCAAGCGGCGAGAGCTCGATCTTCCACTCGTGGCGATAATCCGTCATGGCATGTTCTCCTTTCCGCGTTTCGCTCGGGGATTTCTGGCTGTAAGCATAGCACCGGACGCTGAAAGGAGTCTGAAAATTTGCGTGCCCGGCTGTAAACAAACTGTAAACTGCCGGAATTTCAGCTTTCTTTCAGTTTCGCGTGGTAGTATACTGAAAAAAAGCTGAACGCACGCGGAAAGGAAGGTCTTGCGATGAAAATCCTGATTGTAGAAGACGAGGTGCTGCTGGCAGATTCGCTGAAAGCGGCGCTCGAGCAGAAGGGCTTCACGGTGGAAACTCCCGGATTGCATCATATCCTCAATAAACATGAAAACTTATAAGCGTTCGATTTGGAGTTCGGTAACGATCTGGGCTTGTTTTATACCTATTCTGACTTTTGCATGCATAATTCCATTAACAATCCTTTATGTTCCGGAAAAAAGCTCCTTACTGCTCATTCCGTTTATCCCGTTGATCATACTGTTAGCGGCATCGGCCAGCGCTTTATTTTATATTGAATTGACCGAAAATGAATTGATCCTGAAAAATGCGGCATGCCGGTTCTGGCATAAGGCATACCCTTATCAAACAATAACCCGGATAAATACGGTGCGCTTTTCGTTTTCTCACAGCAGCAGGTTGCGCACCGAGCGGCGGATGATCAGCGACGGCGGCAGGTGCAGGTGCGAAGGCGCCGCGCCGGGCTCGCGGACGGCGCGAATGAGCAGCTTCACGGCCAGCGTGCCGATCTCGTCCGTCGGCTGGCCGATGCAGGTGATCGCCGGATCGAGGTAGTTGAAAAGCATGTTGTCGTCGAACGAAACGACCGAAATGTCGTCGGGAATCCGCAGGCCCGACTCGTGCACCGCCTTCACCACCCCGAGCAGAATTAGGTTGCTCAAGGCGAAGATCGCCGTGGGCCGCTCCTCCCGGGCCAGCGCCAGCTTGGTCTCCAGATAACCGTTCTGCACCGAGAAATCCTCGCCCGTCACCACGATCCGGTCCCCGAGGCCGTGCGCCCGCAGCGTGTCGCCGAATCCCCGCACGCGGTCCCGCACAGGCATCGAATGGGGCGTGCCCTGGATGCAGGCGATGCGGCGGTGTCCGTTTTCGAGCAGGTACTCGGTCGCCATCACCGCACCGCGGTAATTGTCCGTCGTGACATAGGAGAGCATCCCGGCGTCGGGCAGATAGCGGTCGATCAGCACCAGCGGCATGCCGCCCTCCTGCACACTGGCGAACAGCTCCGAATTGCTGCCGCACGGCGCGGCGACGATGCCGTCCACCCGCCG
>OLGA01001982.1_pt1 | contig 15328 bp, 29 predicted proteins | sample 1604881 | NCBI WGS metagenome assembly OLGA01 (sample SAMEA3888896, study PRJEB22519) | human gut metagenome | biome: human gut; feature: human-associated habitat; material: faeces | place: Denmark | collected 2009
ATAAAATCAGCTTATCATAACTAATATCGTTAATTCCTTTTTCAATTTTATTAATAGATGATCTAGAGGTATAGCCTAACTTTTTTCCAAATTCTTCTTGTGAAAGTCCAAGTGATATTCGTAATTCTTTTATTTTATCCCCAATTGTTTTTTTCATTCTAAATTCCTTTACTTAAAGAATTCATTATAAGTTTAATTATAACTTCTTTTTCTTCCGGATTTGATTCAGCAGTTAAAATGGTAATTGCAACTAATGTATCGTTTGATATTATTATTTTGCCATTTTTAATTAATGCGTGATTTCTATTTAAAAATTCCAAAAATAATGTTGCAGCAATTCTTTTACATCCATCCGCAAAAGGATGATCTTTTACTAAAAAATATAATAAATGTGCTGCTTTTTCTTCTAATGAAGGATAAACTTCTTGACCGAAAATATTTTGATAAACGGCGGCTAGAATTCCTTCTAATTTTCCATTTTCTTTTAGTCTTTGAAAGTTTCTGAGCTCCCGAATAGCCCAGACGAATCGTCTTCTCCTTTCAGCAATTCGGGGTTGTCGTGGATGTTGCCAATTGCTTCAAAGACATAACACCATATCTCCTGATCTTCGCCATCGAAATCCGTAAACTTGAATCTGTTGTATATGTAGCGAATCACGCTACGCATAGTTTTTTTCATCAGATTCTCCCATTCAACTATATCCCCCTCGTAAATCTCCTTGCCGTTTTTGTCTTTCAACCCCGTGTACTGGCCGATAGTATTGGGATCAACTTTGATAGGTTCGTAGCCATCGGCTTTAATATACGAGTAACGACCGCATCCGTCACATAACTCCATTTCAAGATAGTATCCTATAATCCACTTCCCATTATCGAGGCGCTTGCCCCGGAATTTAATTTGTCGCATAATCATTATTTTTTTGGTTCGATTAGCCGCCAGTGAGTCGGTTTATCTATGTACTCCAATTGCCATTCACATCCATTCCACACCGCTAATTCATACCCTTTTATGTTTGTTTTTGCGGTTTCGTCGGTGTTAGGGGACATAGATTCCTCTTTCACCAACACCAATCGTCCTTCTTCCGGAAGTTGCTCGCTCACCGGAATCCATCGCCAGGCATCGGCAAAACCCCTGCGATAACCAAACTCTTTGCCTGCCAGGAAATCTCGCTCAGAACGAGATTTGCAGGCATCACGGCTGACATCCCATTCAAGGGTGGATTCTCTATTCCATAATGTTTCGGCGTACTCTCTGGCCGCTTCTTGGGGTGTTTTCATCTTTTCAAATTCTTCATTCAGTCCCATTGCCAATGCCCGGCAGATGGGCGGTAGAGTCGTCATTATTTCACCAATTTAAATTCTATTCTCCAAACAACGGGGTTTTTATTCCATGTACCCTGCCCGCTTATTTTGTCGATGAGGGAAGCAAAGGCTTCGCGGGGATCGCTTTCTATTAATCCGACATATACAGGATTACGATACATGGGTTTTGGCATTTTACTCCATAGTTTTTCATAAACCGACATCAATTCAATTCCCTCCCTCAAACAATCCTCTTTGGTTATATCCTGCAACAGTTCGGCACGGACATCGAGTATTCGTATTTGGTGTGGCATCAGATCGGCGCGGACAAACATTTTATTATTCCATCCAGCCGTTCCAGATACTACGGCATTTTTGAAGTTATCGAAACGACAATCTCCAAAGTCTCCGGCCATTAACTCTTTATGTATATCCTCATAACGTTGCGCCACGGCCACAATTTCATCCCTTCGGTAAGGTTCAAAAAGGCACTCCCATCCATCATCGTTGCATCCATATAATCCGTCGGGCATTTCTATGGCTGGCTGCCATACTCGAAACTTTGAATATTTCCCCGAAGCATCGACTACTCGTCTCGTTACGGTCTTTCGACCCTCGATTACCGCTTGTGTCAGGCCGTACCGGTCGTTAAACATGATCTTTTTCATCGCTTTACATTTCAATCGTGATATCGACGTTCTTTTTCAGCACATCGGCTATACCATTGCTAACCGCGAGGTAGTACCCGGCTTCATCCCTGCTGGGCATGAAATAGAAATACCGATTTTCTGCGTGCATAGGCAGCCCCAGTTCTTCCAGACCTTTAGAGGTGAGGTAATTGTCGAATTTATTGAATTTATCCGACGCCTCCCGGCCCTTTGGGGTGGTTCTAAGTACTTTGTATACTTTATACTCACCGGTTGATTCTTTCGTATTTTCCGACATCAATTTGGGATCGGGAACAAAACCGTCTTTAAATGCGACCATGTGCGGATTCCATATACAGGTGCAGTCAAAGCTCCAGTAGCATCCGAATGCTATCGGTCGCTCACCGACCAACTCCTCGATAATGTCGCATGCCTCTTTGTACGTGGCTTCGCGCACATCGTACATCCGCTTTAATTCGGCATGAAGCGCGGAACCTTCTCTAAATCTTAAAATCATAGCTTATAATGTTATGCCCGGAGGCGGTTTAACTATTTTGAAAATTTGCTCGTATGGTAATTTTCATCGCTTTACCTATATTGTTCTCAATCCATACGAGCCCCAAATACCAGCCTTTATATGCGTATATCTCAGCTTCATTTGTTGTGTGCTGTAATCATCTGATAGAAGAATATTTATTTGTCGTTTCATGGTTGTTTACTTTTAAAGTGTTCGATGATCTCTTCGGCGGTGGCTTTGCGAAAATCACTGCAAATATCAGTCTCTCCATCCTCCCACTCTACATAGTAGTGTTTAAACTTCTTTTCCTCACACAGATGCCACATCACGCATCCAACATCCGCGTAGTTATCGTTGATGAACCATTGTTCCCGGTCGTTATCGTCATTCATCGCCGCCAGTGCTTTGAACAATTCGATGTTTTCGCCGCAGTCAATCAGCCCGTAATATGCCAATCCTTCGAAGACTGATTTCGGAGCTATGTCTACGCATTCTTTCGTAAGACCCGCAACTACAACGGGATAGTACTTGTCAATTCGGTATGTGGGAACATATCCAATCTCACACAGCCATTCAAACAAATCCTTTCGCTTCTCCGGATTCTCAACCCGAACAAAGCAGGGTGTAATGAATTTCATCGCTCGTTGAGTTTTTGGATAAATTCATCAGCCATCTTTTGAGGCGTGTTACCTTTACTGATAGCCATCATCATTTCTTTGACAATCTTATGCGCTTTCTCGCGCATTCTCTTTTCTGCATCTCGCTCGGCAAGCTCGACGGCTGCATAAGCACTGTCAATACAAACATATTGATAGCCGTATTCATTGGTAAAGGAAGCTGCTTGTAATACCTGTTCTGCTCGTCTGCTTTTCATAATCAAAACATTGTTTGTTGTGTTTTGTAGTAAATCAGTCTTTTTTCTGCGATTCGGATGTAATCAGGGTTCAACTCGCTACCGAGATAATGCCGGTTCAGTTTCTTGGCAACAACAGCAGTAGTTCCTGATCCCATGAATGGATCTAAAACAATCCCGTGCTCCGGACATCCAGCCTTAATGCAATCCACGATTAACTTTTCAGGAAACACGGCAAAATGCATCTCTTTACAATGGGCTGTTGAAACCGTCCATACACTGCGTTTGTTGGCATAGTCTGTGTATTCGTATTCTCGGTCGGTGTTACTTCTGAACATGGGATTGGAATCATCGAGAATCCCATTTTGGTTTGCGCGCTTGCGACCGCCGATAACGGCTTTCATTGTTCCGTTCTTTTTCAGCGACCATGTAGATCCGGTTTGATGTTCTAAGTCTTGCGATACCCGTTTCATGGTCGATGACTTTGCCTGTTGCTTAATTGCTTCGGAATCGAAATAGTATTTAGAACTTTTGCTGAACAGAAAAATGTACTCGTGAGATTTCACACAACGATCCTTCACGCTTTCCGGCATACAGTTCGATTTCTCCCAGATTATGTCCTGGCGTAAATACCAACCGGCATGTCTCAGAGCAAAAGCCAACATCCACGGAATACCGATTAGGTCTTTCGGCTTAATCCCTTCCCAAACATTCGGCATTCGGGCAATAGCGCTACCATGATCAGGTACATAAATTTCCTTCTGAGCGGTTTTATTCTTCCAAGCTCCTTTGCCGCTTCCGGCATAGGAATCTCCGATATTCACCCATAAAGTTCCTTCCGGTTTAAGTACTCGACGAACCTCTTGAAAGACGCTAACCAGTCGGGATATGTATTTTTCCGGCGTTTCCTCCAGTCCTATCTGACCGGTAACATTATAATCACGAAGGCCGTAGTATGGCGGAGAGGTCACGCAGCAGTCAACCGAATTGTCCGGCAAATCCAACAAGAAATTTATACAATCAGAATTATAGATAGTGTCCAACATTATTTCTCGCTCCTTTTCACCTCGATAGGGTTTCATATTCATTAATCGTTTCGAATATCCGATACGCCACCTGCGGCACTATCGCATTGCCGTAGGCTTTGATCGATTCTTTTCGCCATTTCGGGAAGGTAATTCCGTCCAATCTGTAAGAAAGCCTATCGTTTTTTAATGTTTTTACCGACCATACACCATGCAAGCCGCATCCCGTGCGTGTTCCGATACGGCTTTCCGTCATCCGGTAAGCCGTTTGAACGACTCGCTGTTCATTTTCGTTTTATTGTTTTTCGGAGCGACCATCAGGCAATCGATTTCATGCTCTCGACACCAGTCCTGCCAGATATGCGCGTCTCTTTTAACCGAGCCTGCTCCCTGTAATTTTTCCCGCCCGGTATTGCCGAACCACTTGCGTAGACGAGCATCTTCGATATACAGCCTGATTTCACTTCCGGTAGTAAGGCTGATATTCCGGTAAATAAGTACTCTCTCCATTGCCTGTGTGATCGTTAGTGTAACGACCTCCAGAAAATGTCTTTTTTCGGAGTCCCATGCGGCGAATCCTGTTTTAACGCCGGTGTCTATGCCAATATGAATCATAATACTTTGAAATATTTATCATTAACTGTATTTCCACCAGTAATCATCCCCTGCTTGTATAATTCCACGCAAGCACAATAGATGTCTACCGTTGGGATCTTCAACTTTTCGGACAGGTCTTTTATCAACAATGCGTGATACGGGAAGATATTATTCACTATCTTTTCCCGTTCAATCTCCCGGATCGCTTCATAAACACGCTCAGAAAGGGGTATCTTGTTTTGGCACATTATCATACAGCTTGTAATCAGTAATCCTTGTCAAAGAGTGATTATGTCTGAAAGCCACCTCTTCGGTAGGACCATTACGCTGCTTCGCTATATTAATAATCCCGAACCCGCGCGTACTAACCTCGCCTTGCGAAGTCGGCCAATATTCAATATTGTGGATGGCTGGCCGGAAGAGAAATGCTACCACATCGGCATCCTGCTCAATAGCACCAGACTCCCGTAGATCGGAAAGCATCGGCATTTTATTGACCCCACTTCGATCATCGCATTTGCGAGACAATTGGGAAAGCAGTACGACCGGGACGTCGAGTTCTTTGGCGATAATTTTTGCCTGTCGGCTCGCTTGTGCGACCTCCTGCTCCCGGTTACGGTTACGCTGGTCGGTAGCCGTATCAGCTAACTGTAGGTAGTCAATAAAGATAATCCCGCATTTACCCCGCTTTTTCATCACTTTGGCGTGCGACCGGATATAGCGCATGGAAACTACCGGCTTGTCATCTATGTAGATCGGAAGCTTGCCAAGCAAACCGGTCGCGCGTTCAACTTCCTTCCAGTCATCGGCATCCATCCGCCCCGAACGGTACACCTCCGGATCGACATTGCATTCCGAAAGTAACAGCCGGTCGGCAATAGAAGTACCGCTCATTTCGAGCGAATAGATGCAAGGCGCATAACTCGCTTGTGCAGCGGCACGCGCACTATGCAGCATAAAAGCCGTTTTACCTACACTGGGCCGAGCTGCCAGCACGATCAACTCCCCGCCGTGCCATCCGGTAGTCAGTTCATCGAGTCTCGCAAGTCCGGTAGGCACCCCTGGCGTACAACCGCTTTGAGACAATGTCTGACGGCGCTCTGCATCCCGAAGCGATGCCTTCAGCCACTCACCGATGTGCTGCGCTCCGCGTCCTCCGGTAATCGCCATCGAAATGCGATCCATTCCGGCGTTAAACTCGTCGATGATCTCGACTATATCCCCGTTACCCTGTATCTCGCCCAGCACTTTCGTGGCAACGGAAATCATCTGACGGGATAAATGTTTCTCATACACTATTCTCGCATGGGCCACGACGCCCGCTCCCGAACCAACCAGCGTCGTGTAGTCCGCAAGTACCGGTACGACGTTTTCCCCGGAAAGCTTCTTATCCCGTTTGCATCGCTGGGATACGGTGAATAAGTCGATCTGCTCGCCGCTGTCGTACATGGTGCGGATAATGTCGTACACTTTCGCATTGAAGGGGTTGAAGAAGCTATCCGGCGTAAGCACCGTCACGACTTCCGGCAGGTAGCCCGGCTCCAGAAGCAATGCGCCGATTACGGCTTGTTCCAGCTTTTCGGCCTGCGGTATGTTCATTTCGTCGGTCATAATAGTCTGATTGGTTTAACTGGACGAGGCTCCTGATGTAAAGCGGTGCCTACTGCCACTTGATTGGATTTCAGAGATAAAGCGTTTCTGTAAGTACTCTTCCAGTTGATTGTACGGGATCTTTGACGTTTCTTGTGCTCCCAACCATCGGGTATTCCCCAAAAGTTACAGTACGCCTTTTCCATACTCATGCCTATGTCAACACCGGGGTAAAACCGCTGCTGCTCCGCTATGAATTCTTGGTCGATTTTCAATTGCTCCAGCGCTGACTTTGCTTCGGCTTGGTAAACCGTGAAATCGCCCCGCCATAAAGGAGCGCCCTGCCTGCCGTCCGCCGCCCGGCCCGCCGTATCCGTAAAAGATTCGGAAGATATATCAGGGCTTCGCCCCGGCTCCGCTGCACCGGCACCCGCCGTCCCCCCGGATGGGGGGTAAGGGGGGTGTATATATTCTTTATCTTTCTTATTATTCGTACTGGTCGGTGTTCGGGCAGTGTACGGGGTAGTGTTTGACATAGTGTCTGATGTAGTGTTCGGTAGAGTGCCTTCCATCGGATTGTAATACTCGTAATTACAGAGACTTATAATACTTTCTCCGTGTTCGGTTCGGCGTTCGATTTCGTGTTTTTTAATATGCTTATTGATGTATCGCTGCGTCTTTTCGACACTCCAGCCCCAACGATCGGATAAGAATCGCAAACCCGCGTGTATTTCGCCTCGTTTAATAGTTATCAAGCGACCGTTAGGTAGTTCTTTCGTTGCTGGTTCCGCGTCAAATCGTGCCATCTGAATCAAATCGAGCCACGCTTCCGACAGACTAAAGGTGCGTTGCTGCGACCAATAAACATTCGTGAAGAACTTTCTATTTAATCGAATAAAACCGTCCATGCAGGATTACAAGTATTTCAATGCTTAATATTTTGCCTTCTTCATATCTGAGTATCTGAATCCGGATTGTTCTTTGAGTTTTGCGGTGCAATGCTTGCCCGCGCTATCAAGTTGACGAATCTTTTTCTTCCTTCAGTAGCCGTTCGAACTCACTACAGGGATCGCCTTTGTTGTGCTTCATGATCTTATGTGTTTAATAACCGGTGCGTAATAATCTCATCTGTTCACGCTCATATGCGAGCAGTGAGCGGGTGTGGTCTACCTGATGCGTACAGGCCGCATTCAACCTGTCGAGCCAGTCTACCAAATACTTTTCTTCTGCCGCTATACTGTCTACGATAGCATTTTGCGCTTTGGCGGACAGATGTCCTTCTTTAGCTATTTTTACTACGGTCTCCGCTATTTCCGAACTCTTTTTGCGATTGAGCAGGAGCTTCGCTTCTGCCAGCATTTGTCCGGTGCGGGCGACATATACCTGGAGGGTTCTGATGCGCTCGTTGATCTCCGATGGATCTGAAGGGCATTTTTGTTCTGCGTACCGTTGGTACTCTGCAGCCTCAGATAGAAGCCGTTGCAAGGTGTCCATAATCAGAAAGTTTTAAACGGTCGGGGTATACCAGATTCTTAGGCTTCGGATTCGGATTCTCCAAGTCCCAAATAGCCCGTACATGACGGAACGATGCAAAATGTTTCGGGCAATTCGCCACCGGGATCAGTTGCCAACCTACACCCTGAATCTTTCCTTTTGATCCTTCCGTACGGGTTTTGGCATTTAGATGCAGGATACCCGTCTTTTGGATAGGCTGGTATCTACCCTTGTTGATTTCGTTAAACATGGTGGTGTAAGTGGCTGCCTGAATGTGATGTGTGCTGTGGATGTAGTTGGATGTTTTGAAGTCGATCAACCATAGCTTACCGAGCAACCTACAAACCATATCCACCGTACCGGCAATGCCGTATTTATCGCATACCAGGGTAAATTCCGAACTGATAATCTCCGGGCGAAACCTTTTGTAAAAATCGATAAACCGGTTAATCATTTGCCACTCCCGCAGCGTATATATGCTATCGTCCCAGAATACCTCTACGCCCTGCTGCAACTTATCGATAGCCTCATGTACCTTAGAGCCGCTATCTGCAGCGGACATCACGATCACATCCGCATCCTGACCGTTACGCTTCAGCCATTCGTTAAACTCTTTACCTTTAGGATAAAGATCCAATACCGTAGTTACGGAAGGATAAAAATTGCCTTCCTTCGTTTCGTAAAAGCGTTCGTCGCAAAAAGTAATCTGCTTCGCTGACGGGTTATGGAATAAGCGTCCCATAGTCAAATTGTTTAAAATGGAAGATCGTCAGGATTCGGAATCGGCGTACCGTCGGAAAACGTAGCTATCGAACGTGGCGGCCGCTGATAAGGATTCATATCTGAAGATTGATTGCCGGACGATTTATGTTCGGCACGGACAGAAGCAACTTGTCGAGCGTGTTCCTGCTCCATCCATGCGGTGGGATCATCCTCTTCAGTTATAGGCTCCTCAGTTGGAAGTTCACCGAGACGCTTCCGGTTTGCCGCTTCGATCCGGGGCAGTATCTCATTATCTACATAGTTCAGAAAAAAATTGAGCACCGCCGAATCGTCATAGGTGATATTTCCCCGACCGTCAATCCGTTCCTCCAATTCAGGAAGTCCGTGCGGATTTTCTCGTGTGAAATACCAATCCACATTCTCTCCGCGCTGCTGGAGGTAAAGCGTTCCTCGCTTTTTATCTTCCACGACCTTCAGATAGGGCGAAAAAGTGATCTTTTGATTAAAATCCACATTCGGTAGCGACTTCATCAGCGAACGTCCATAACCGCTTTGCTCTCTGACCTGCATGATATAAGTATCGTTACCATCTACGATTGTCAGGTGCCAGTTGTACATTTTGTCGTTGAACTTATCCTGCTTATTGACCAGACCGGTAAGGTATCCCGTAACGGATCGGTAATACTTAACCCAACTGATCTTCCCACTCTCTTTGCCTACGACCTGAACCGCCCCCGGCGTGCCCTCTTTTACTCGCAGCGAAATTTTTCCTTCGCTGATTCCAATGTACATTGCATTGCTTCCTTCATTTAGTCCCATAATTTTTAATCATTTTATCGGCATCTTACTCGCTTATGCCATTGCTTTTGCGTATAGGGCCGATTCTGCCCCGGCGACAGCTTTGAAACTTACCTGCGAGAAAAGGTATCTGTCAGCTTTGTTTGTGTTGGCCCTGTTTTGTTGTACATACTCAAGGGCGCACTCCCCGCATCATTGCTTGTCACTTATCCGAACGTCTTCGGTGACTGCCTATACTGTATGGTTTCAAAAAAAATATTTCGTTAAAACTCGAATATCCGAAGCCTTTCATCTTCTTTGTCAGCGGGGCGGGATTCGAACCCGCACGGCTGCTTTCCGAGGAGCGTCCTCCGGCAACTGTGTTGCCCCGACCACTATCAGCCCACCTGTTTATGTGCGTCTACCAATTTCGCCACCCGCTTTTTATTTGTTAATCCTTCACATCCTCCATCAATCGAGTGTAAGGATTGTATGTCTGCTGTATCCAGAACTCGTATATGCCAGGGGACAATCTGATCGGCTTATGATCTTCCCATTTCCGATCTATCGGCGACCGATAAGACTCATCGTCCATAGATAACAATGATACATGCTGAAGTATCGATTCCTCGTTGACTTTATAAATGACCCTTTTGTCAACCTCGTAACGTTCTACATTACCGGTCAACACGTGCGCATGCTTCGTGCGGTCGCTGATTGCTAAAGGACGGTTTTTAACCATGATTGCGGATGCCGGGATCGCATCTATCGAAGCCCCGATCACATCGCCCTGATGAAATCTGATGTTTTCCATAATTTATGCTCTGAAATTGAATGAATAATCTTTAGCGTTAAATGGCGAAAGGGATGCAATGGCTTCTATCGCGTTCGTATGGTGCGGTTCTACACCTTGCAGATAATGAGTGCCCGTACTCGGACAGCACATCGAGACCCATGCGAAAGGCTGGTTATCGATTTCTTTAAACAAATCATTCGTTTTAAGAAGTTCGACAACCTCCCTATCTCCGTTAGCATGGACGATTTCCCGCCGATCAACTACTTTCGCTCCGAGTAGATCCAGCATACCTTGCTGTCCAATGGATTCATAAATAGCTCCTTTAATATCGGCATCCGTTTCCTTCATAAACCGCTCTTTCGTGATGGAACTTTTGTCATTGACAATCCATGCCGGAATAGAACGGCCGTTGATGAAATAATATTCCGATCCATCCCTGAACTGGACGGCAGCCTGTGTTGTGGAATGAAGCCTTCCGGCTAAATTAGTCTCTATATACACTGGAGGCTGAATTGCGAATACGTAATTTTCATATTCATAAGCATTGAAAACATTAGATCTGATAAGCTTTTTATATTGCTTGAAATTGAAATTATCCAACAGATTTATCTTTTCGAAAAAGTCATAAAATGAGACCCATCCATAATTCGATAAATCAATATAAGATGAATATTCATTGACCGAATCCCCGACCGAATCCCAGACCGAATCCCAGACCGAATCCCCGACCGAATCCCCGACCGAATCCCAGACCGAAGCCCTGACCGAATCCCCGACCGAAGCCTTGATCGAAGCCCTGACCGAATCCATGACCGAATCCTTGACCGAAGCCATGACCGAATCCCATGATTTTTTAATCAGGTTTTTATCCTTTAAAATCGCGATGGTTAATAAACAGCTCAGCCACCCATCACAATAAATAATCTTCGGAGTAGGCTTTTTCAGCAAATCGTTGTAAAGCCATTTGATCCCTTCTTCGAAAGCAGGCTTGTCTATACCTCGTTTGTTCCTGACATTATCAAAGAATAGATTAATCCATTCATCACGCGTTTCAAGCATGATCCTTTTTTGATCCGATGTTAATTCTGTTAGCATAATATTTACGTGTTTGAATTTTTAAATAACCTGCGCGGGCCTCGCGGATGGCGCAGGGCGAATCATTAACCTTAACTTACAAAAACCTAATGAACCAAATTGTACTGCAATCTGTTTTTGTCGAAGTCATTATTTATTGTGCCTTCTGGAATAGAGGTTGTTAATTGTGCATACGTAATAAATAGCCTTGTTTCTCCGTCATGGTCGTAAGACATTGCATGAACCTGAAGATCGGAGTTGAACCGGTCGGTGTCATACTCTATCGTAGTTTCGAAATCACTGCTGAAATCGTATGACTTGTCTTCAACCAAGAAAGCCATACGGCGATAATCTTCGGCTGTTAGCTTTATCATGGCTATAATTCGTTTAAGTAGTTGATAATTTCCTTGCGACCGTCTTCGCTCATTTCTCCCGAAACGGCCAGCTTCGAAAGTGCAATCCGGGGCGTATTCAGATCCGGATCGTTACTTTTGTCCGATACTTTGAAATCTTCGTTCATGGTCGTGTGTTTTTTGTGGTTAAAAAGAACTACAAGCAATGCCATCAATCCGATGCCGATCAGGTTCACCCAGATGTCGCGCGACTCGTTCGCCGCAAGCAATATGGCTGTAATAAATAGTACCGCTTTCATCGTTTCTCCGCTTTAGCTTTTTTGAATGCGAGAACCGAATCAAGTCTTATCTTCAGTGCTTTGTCCGTACTGTCGGGGTGCAATCTGAGCAATCCACTGGTTATGTATGATCGGATCGAGTTCGCATGGCGAGCGAGTATATCGCACGCAGTATTGACCGATACCGGCACGTCGGCCACCAATTCAAGATTAAAGTAGTGGCGCATCTTATTGTTCTCAGCGCTAAGCACCCGGTTAGATGCCTCTAATTCACTAATATAATCCATCACCTGACCAAAGGTTACTGTTTGCGGAATGTTCTTCTGTGGCATGGCTTTCTCGCGTTAAAACGACATACATAAGTACACGAAGCAGCGGGGCGAGCTTTTCAAGATCGTCCAAAGAGAGTGATTGTAAACGGATTGCGATCTCTCGGTTCGAGAGGTTAAGGATGTCCTGTAATTCGGATACAGGTGCAGTAAGGGTACTATTATTCGCCTTAGTGCTTTTAACTTCGGTTCGCATTTGTCAGTTAAAAGTTTTAATATATGGCAACAAAAAAGGCGTTGCCCTGTCAAGTTTTGCGAACCGACACGACTACCGTAGTAGAAGTGGACAAAGGGCAACGCTTTATTATCAGCGTTATTATGTTTTTGTGATACGATATTCGTATCGGTTCGCAATAACAAATGTACGCAAAACTTTTGATTTCGCAAACATTTTTCACATATTTTTACGCTTGCTTTCATTTTTGTGGTTTTATCTATGCGCGCAGGGTAGAGTCGAACTACCTAATGTGACTATGATGCCGGCAAACATTGCGGCCTATCCGATTAACCGCCTATCGTGCGCTACCTTTCGTTACTATTCTTTCTTGATTCTCAACTGATCTTTCGAAATGCCCCATTTTTCGGCAATCTCGTCCATTGAAATTTCAACGGTTTTTTCTTCTTCAGAAAGGGGTTTGATATCGAGGCGATAGCCTCGCTTGTAAAGCTCGTTACATGTAAACACGTAGGGGGCACGGTCATTGAATTTTGGTACAACCAATTCTCCGCTTCTGAAAATAATTTCGCCATATGGTGAGAAGGGAGAAATGACGATACCTTCCTTGCAACACACCTTGTCTCCCACCTGCCAGTCCTTGTAGGATTCGATTTCATCGGGGGTAGAAGGGATTAGGACGAAGTCGGAAACATCGTTGTATGCAAGGTGTTTATCTGATCCAGATGAAACGTCCCAGCTATATTTATAACCGAACCTACATTTCGCTTCTGCTCCCTCTTGCTTATTTTGGCATAAATACACATTGCCATTTTCTACCCGGATTCTGCCTTCGGCGGGAGTCTCTTTGATTTTGCACCGAAAACGGCGGCCATCACATTTCAATAAATTTTCCATCGTATTTTAATTTAGTGTATTGCAATACAGTTGTTTAGCGTTTATTGTTATGAATTAAGAGCATACAGAAAAGGATACGGAGCACCGGAGCGAGATCGCGGATCTCACTCTCTGAAAGAGATTTGAAACGATGGATGATTTCCTCGTCAGAAAGATTAAAGATAGATTGAGCGACTTTCGCACGCTCTTGCGTTGAAGCGGACGCACCTGGTGCGTCGGGCTGCAAATTTTTAGGAGACTTTGGCATGGTCTAAAAATTTGACATATGTATATAACAGAAGAGGCGGGGCTCTTTCTAAAACTCGCCAAAGTCTCATATCCACTGTCACCAGAAGATATACCTGAAAAAGTCCCCACCTCGTTATAAGGGTGGTTGCCTGTAAAATCTAAAGATTTGACAGTGTTATGAAACTTTGGCAACAGCAAAGATGCAAAACCTTTTTGACTTTGCAAACTATTGTCGTATTTTTTTATGCTTGCTTTCATTTTTTGCTTTATTATGCAGCCAACATTTGAGGCATAAATTCCGGTTCGTAATCTTTTTCTACCAGTTCGATAACCCGTCCGTTACGAGAAAAGCGCCGCTGTGTGTCGTGAATGAAAATCTCGTGAGGAAGAACCATCAGAAAGAATACCCCCGCGATAATCTGCTTTGCCGTTTCTGAAATGTCAATCGAAAAGTTCACGCAAAACCACCACGACACCAGGGCATTGGTTGACCGGCGGATACCTGTTTTGTCGTAAATGTTCTGAAAGTGGTTCACGACAGTACGGTAAGAGGTATTGAGCTTATCGGCGATCTCTTTCCCGATATACCCCTTGACGCATAACTCGGCTACCTGGGCCTCTCTTTTGGTTAGTATCGAATCGGTTTTCATATCATTCTTTCCCCCAGGGGGCGGTTACACCAAACTCATTGAAAATGGCTTCTATGGCGTCTCTTTCTGCCGGAGTATGATTCACGATGCCATCACGTCGATTATTGAATTGTATACGACTTGTGATGCCCAACTTTTCTTTAATCTTTTCCCGAATCAAAACCTGATGTCTTTTGGGCGCATCCAACATTCCCTTTTTAAAAGCGTTTGTCATTTGTCTATTTTTTTAATCTCCAAAATATCTTCCGTAACTATCCGCCCCATTGTAATAGCGGCTCGCATCCAACAAGGGCATGTCGCTGTGCGACGGGATTACTGCGGCGGCGCGTTCGATTCTTTCAATCTCAGCCCTGGCATTTTCTTTTTCAACAAACCATGCGCGACGCAAGGCTGCTGAAAAACTGTACGAATAGGGGTTTTTACCTCTGAAAATCTTCCAGGCCCTCTTCATTACTTCGCTTTTATTAATCCTCATTTTCATGGTTTGGTATTTTTTTACTATTTTCACATTGATAATATCGCGTTACCTTTGTTGTTGCGGTATTATTGTATTGCAAATATAAAGTAATTACTTGAATAAATGCAAGAAAAACTTGATTATTTTTTGGTCAATGAGCGTATTGTTCTGATAATGAATGATAAAAATTTAAATAAAAACTCATTTGCCAAGTTGATCGGAATGTCTCAGCCTACTATTAAGCAGGTTGAGAACAAAGAGAATCTGCCTTCTTTGAAATTTTTACTTGAAATACTAAAGGCTTTCCCTGACATTTCCGCTGAATGGCTTCTTACGGGTAAGGGCGCTATGTTGCGTACAGAGTCAAATGTCGAATCATCCCGCGAAGACCGGCTGATAGCGATAATCGAGAGTCAGCAGAGAACGATCGAAGAACTGAGTAAGAAATTGTAATCATAGTTTTGGTATTTTTTTACTATTTTCACATTGATAATATCGCATTACCTTTGTTGTTGCGGTATTATTGTATTGCAAATATACAAATTAAATTTGTATTTACAAATGAA
>OLGA01001995.1_pt1 | contig 15253 bp, 9 predicted proteins | sample 1604881 | NCBI WGS metagenome assembly OLGA01 (sample SAMEA3888896, study PRJEB22519) | human gut metagenome | biome: human gut; feature: human-associated habitat; material: faeces | place: Denmark | collected 2009
CCAGGATATGCTGACGGCCAACAACTGGAACGTGGTCCAGTACGCCGTCCTGGTCCACATGATGGCCCGGGCCTCCGGCCTGGAGGCCGGCGAGCTGGTCCACGTCATCGCCGACGCCCACATCTATGACCGCCACGTCCCCGTGGTGGAGGAGCTGCTCACCCGCAAGCCCTATGAGGCCCCTAAATTCACGCTGGACCCCACGGTCACCGACTTCTATGCCTTCACGAAAAACAGCGTCCAGCTGGAGGGATATCAGGCCCATCCCCTGGAGGGGAAGATCCCCGTGGCTGTGTAAGAGGTGCCCTGTATGAATCTGATCGTAGCAGTGGATAAAAACTGGGCCATCGGCAGAGATGGCGACCAGCTGATCTATATTCCAGAGGATTTAAAGCACTTCAAGGCCCTGACCACAGGACACCCTGTGATTTTAGGGCGCAAGACGCTGGCCACCTTCCCCGGCGGCCGGCCCCTGAAGGGGCGCCGGAACCTGATCCTGTCCCGCGACCCCGCCTTCGCCCCCGAGGGCGCCGAGGTCTTTCCCGATCTGGACCAACTGCTCTCTGCCGCCCCGGCGGACAGCTTTGTCATCGGCGGTGCCTCTGTCTACCGCACACTTCTTGACCGCTGCGACACCGCCTATATCACCCGCATCGACGCATCCTTTCCTGCGGATAAATATTTCCCCGACCTGGATGCCGATCCCCGCTGGCAAATCAAAGAGATCTCCGAGCCCATGGAACACGAGGGGATCTCCTTCCGGTACTACACCTATACCATCGGTTGATAAGGGCAAACACGCCTGACAGCGCGTCTTTCCGGCGCTTTTTGCTCTTTTCGCCTTGGTGGGCGCCAGCCCACCTGCGTCTCAAAAAACAAAAATCACTCGAAAATCCATTCCTGTCAGGTGCAGGCAGTTTTGCCGGAGCAGAAATGCGTCCAGACAAGGAAAGGCCCGCAGAAAATACTTGTCGTATTGTCAAGGGCCTTGACGCTGTATGGGCCCATTTCTGCCCGTCAAAACCGTGTCTGCTCTTGTCATCCGATGGTATTCTGGTGTAACATTGACCTGAAATTCCCGGCGGGACGAGATCCTGCCGGGAATTTTTGTTTAACGCGCCCCAATTCTGCATATGCTATCCCGGAACAGGAGGGGACAAGCATGGAAGAGACGCAAGCCAAACAGGAGCAGAGCGGGGAAGAGGAGGATCGGGAGCAATCGATTGTAGACTTTGGTTCTGCACAGGTAGAATCCGCCCGAGGGACGGTGCATATTCTGACCATTGTGGGCCAGGTTGAGGGGCACCAGCTGCTGCCGCCCACGACCAAAAGCACGAAGTATGAGCATGTCATGCCGCTGCTGGCCACCGTGGAGGAGAGCGACGAGGTGGATGGCTTACTGATCCTGCTGAACACCATGGGAGGGGACATCGAGGCGGGACTGGGGATCGCAGAGCTGATCGCCAGTATGTCCAAGCCCACGGTGTCTCTGGTCCTGGGGGGCGGACATTCGATCGGTGTTCCGCTGGCGGTGTCGGCCAAGAAAAGCCTCATCGTCCCGACGGCCAGCATGACCGTCCATCCGGTGCGCATGACGGGACTTGTAGTCGGCGCGCCGCAGACGTATCAGTATTTCAATCAGATCCAGGAGCAGATCGTAAATTTCGTGACAAAGAATTCGCATATCTCCCGCGAGGACTTCCTGCGCTATATGATGGCGACAGATGAGATCGCAACGGACGTCGGTACGGTATTATACGGCGAAGAGGCCGTTTCCTCGGGGTTAATGGACGCAATCGGCTCCCTTTCCGACGCGCTGAGCCTGCTGCACCGTCAAATTGAACGGCGCAGGAAGCGTGAGAAATCCCATAATCAGTAATTCTTGCGAATTGACAGCGGCAATGTGCTGTGCTAAAATGCGGTCGGTGCGAGCGGTGGAGTCTGTCATAGGCGCCGGGAGGCGTTCTATTCGCATCGGAGCGTGCATAGCTTTCGGCAGAACCATGACCATGGTTCTGCCGTCCTGTTTTATAGGGGGAATTTCATATGAGAAAAACGAAGATCGTCTGTACCATCGGCCCGGCCAGCAGCTCGGAGGAGGTATTTGCGGAAATGTGCCGGGCGGGGCTCAATGTCGCGCGGCTGAACTTTTCGCACGGGACGCATGCGGAGCACCAGCAGAAATTTGATATGATCCGCAAGGTGCGGCGCGAGCTGGAGCTGCCCATCGCCATCATGCTCGACACCAAGGGGCCGGAATACCGCATCCGCACGTTCAAAAATAAGAAGATCATGCTGAAGGACGGCGATCCGTTCACCTTCACGACGCGTCAGGTCGACGGCGACGAGACGATCGTTTCCGTCAGCTATGCAGGACTGGCAAACGATCTTTCCGTGGGCGATACGGTGCTGGTCAACAACGGACTGGTCATTTTTGAGGTAGAGAACATCGAGGGGACAGAAATTCACTGCCGCGTCGTGACGGGCGGCGAGCTTTCGGACTGCAAGAGCATGTCGTTCCCGCATAAAGTGCTCGAACAGGTCTATCTGAGCGAGCAGGACAAGGATGATCTGCTGTTCGGTATTCAGAACGGCATTGATTTTGTCGCGGCATCGTTTGTCTCACGGAAGCAGGACGTGCTGGATGTGCGGCGGTTTCTGGATGAGCATGGCGGTAAGGATGTTGAGATCATCGCCAAGATCGAGAACCAGACCGGCATTGACAACGTGGAAGAGATCTGTCAGGCGTGCTCCGGCATTATGATCGGCCGGGGCGATCTGGGCGTGGAGGTTCCGTTTGCGGAGCTGCCTGCGATCCAGAAGTATCTCATTACCAAGTGCCGTCTGCTCGGCAAGCGCGTCATTACGGCCACGGAAATGCTCGAATCCATGATCCACAATCCGCGCCCGACGCGGGCGGAGATTTCCGACGTTGCAAACGCGGTCTATGACGGCACGAGCGCCGTCATGCTCTCCGGTGAGTCGGCGGCGGGCAAATATCCGGTCAGAACCGTGCAGACCATGGCCGAGATCGTGGAGGAAACGGAAAAGCATATCGACTATGAGCCGCTGTTCCGCGCCGAGGCGTTCCAGATCAAGAACATGGTCGACGCGATCTCGCACGCGACGTGCTGCATGGCCTGCGACATCCACGCGAAGGCCATCGTCGTCAGCTCGCTTTCCGGCGCGACAGTGCGGATGGTCTCGCGCTTCCGCGTGCCAGTGGACATCATCGGCATGGCGACAAACGAGCGTGTGTGGTACCGTCTGGCACTCTCGTGGGGCGTGCAGCCGGTTCTGTGCGAGGAAACGTTTACATCGACGGACGTGCTGTTCTATAACGCGCTGCGCGCGGCAAAGAAGGCCATGCACCTGCAGCCGGGCGACAACGTCGTCATGACTGGCGGCAACACCACCGGCACGTCGGGCAATACGAATCTGATCAAGGTCGAGACGATCTGAAGCGAGCCTGAGTTCAGTCGATGGTTCACTGAAGGCTCCCCTTGTCGTGCCCCGCACGATAAGGGGAGCCTTGGGTGCTCCTGATTCAAACAGCCGGACGCGGGGAATTCCCGCGTCCGGCTGTTTTGTGCATAATTATTTATTTGATGTTGCAGCGCACGATGCACTGGTAGGTGACGCCGTTGTAGGTCGTGGAGACATAGGCTGTGCCATTGCCCTCGGCCTTGACCACGCCGGTGCCGTCGACCGAGCAGACGGAAACGTCGCTCGACACCCACAGAAGGCCGGTGATCTTATTGCCGTCTGCGTCGCGCAGGGAGATCTGGAACGTCTCGCCCTTGACGCCCATGGTGACGTCGCTGTTGCTGATGGTGCACTCGCCGCTCCTGTCCTCAAAATTGCAGCGGACGATACAGGTCAGCTCACTGTCGTCGACGGCGGCTTTTACCGTCGCCGTACCCTTGCCCTTTGCGGTCAGGACGCCGTTTTCGGAGACGGTGACGATGGATTCATCACTGCTCTGCCACGTGATCTTTGCGCCGTCCGGCGCGCCGGTCACGGAAAGGGTGTACTGCTCGCCCGCGTTCATGAACGTCAGATCATCCTTGTTCAGCGCCAGCTCTGCCGGGTCGCCCTCCGCCGCTCCGGTTCCGACATAGGCAAAGTCGCAGGTCACGAGACACTGGGCCGTCTGTTCACCGCACTGGGCAGTGATAACGGCGGAGCCTGCGTTCACGGCGATGATCTTGCCCTGCTCGGAGACGGTCGCGACCGTCTCGTCGCTGGACGAGAACGCAACGGGCTCTGTGCAGTCAGCCGGGGTACGCGTGAAGGTGATGTTAAAGAAGCGGCCCGCTTCCTCAAAGGTCACGGTCGGCGCGGAAAGCGTCAGGCTGGTGCAGCTCACGCTTTCCTGCTCCTGCGCAGGTTCGGGCGTCTGGTCGTGCTTCTGGTCCTCCTCGTTCATGTAGCGGTTCTCGTCCGGCTGCGCCGGCTCGGCGGGCTGCTGGACAGTCGCCTGCTCCGGCTCCGGCTGTGCAGGCTCGGCGGGCTGCACGGGCGCTTCGAGCGTCGGCTCACGGTACAGCGGCGACCAGCCGAGGCGGCTGAACGCCAGCAGCGCGCCGCCCAGCACCGCAGCGCCGAGGATCACGCACAGAACGGTCATCATCCACTTGGGGATGGCGTAGACGGCTTCGCCGGGTGCGCTCTGCGCGTCGGACGGCTGGGGCGCGGACGCGGTGCGCAGGCGCTTGCCCGCGTAGCCTCTGGCTGCCTTCGGCGCGCCTGCATCCTGCCGCAGACGTCTGCCCGGCGCGGGACGCTCCGCAGGGGCGCTCTGCGCGGACTTTTCCGGCACGGGGGACGTGCGCTCCGGCTCTGCGGGAGCCGCGGGGCCTTCCGCGGTGCGTCCGCACAGCGGACACTGGCGCAGGCGCGCGTCGTATGCCGTGCCGCAGTATTCACAGGTTTTCAATTCCATAAATGGGCCTCCAACTGTTGTGCTCCGGCCTTTTGGGCATCGGAGCGGTGCGTTTATTCAGACTCAGGAGACAGTATATCACAGATTGTTACAGATTCCAAGTGGATGGGACAAGATATTGTATTGCATTTTTTATGAAAATGACATAGAATAAAGATGTGTTTGTAAAGGAGGCGAACGAATTGCCAGAACTGAACATGATATCGCCGCTGCTGACGAACATGGAGCTCGTCAAATGCGTCAGCGTGCACGGCGGTACATCTGTCTATATTGTAAAAAGCACAAAAAGCAATCAGTCCTATTATCTGAAGCACATCTGCATCCCGGAATCGCAGAAGCAGGTCGACGCGCTGATGTTCACCGGCGCGGCCGCCACGGTCGAGGATGCGCAGAATTACTACAAGCAGGTCGCCGCCGACTATCAGGCGGAGCTCGAGACACTCGAAAAGCTCTCGGCCAGCCCGAACATCGGCTGCTACCGCAGCTATCAGATCGAGCCGAAGGAGGACGGCGTCGGCTTTGAAATTTATCTGCTGGCCGAATACCGCCAGACGCTCTCCGAGGTGCTTGCCGAAACGTCCATGACGCAGTCGGGCGCGGTCAATCTGGGTCTGGATCTGTGCAGCGCGCTGTGCAGTCTGCGCGAGGCGGGACTGATCCACCGCAACGTCAAGCCGTCGAACGTGTACTTAAGCAGTTCGGGGCACTATCTGCTGGGCGACCTCGGCATCGCGAAGATCGACGAGCTGAAATACTGCTCGATGCCGGAAAATATGCTCAGCTCCTTCTCTGCGCCGGAGCTGTTCAGCCTGCTTGGGACGATCGAGCCGACGACCGATATCTACTCTGTCGGCATGATCCTCTACCGCATCTATAACGGCAACCACGGCCCGTTTGAAGACGAGGCCACGGGCGAGGCCATGGCGGACAAGCTCCGCCTGACCGGCAAGGCCATGCCGACACCGATCTATGCCGATTATGAGCTGGCTGCCATCATCCTGAAGACCTGCGCTCCGCGTCCGGAGGACCGCTTCCAGACCCCGGCGGAGCTGAAGCAGGCGCTGGTCTATTATATGCAGCGCAACGAGGTGTCGGACACGCTCATCGTGCCGCCCATCGTCACGCCGGAGGCGCCGCTCGCGCCCGAGGCGGAGACGGACGGGGAGGACGCGCCTGCCCGCATGACGGACGCGGAGCAGCTCGACGAGAAGTTCCGCACGAGCTTTGCCCCGGACCTTTCCGGCGCGGGCACGGAAAAGGACATCGATCCCGACGCCGTGCCGGACGCACCGAAGCCGGAGCAGAAGGCCGAAGAAAAGCCGCAGCCGCCTGCCGAGCCAGAAAAACCGGCGGAGCCGGTCAAGGAGGCAGAGCCGGTCAAAGATACCGAACCGGAACCCGAACCTGAGCCCGAACCGGAGCCCGAGCCCGAGCCGGAACCTGAGCCCGAGCCGGAACCTGAGCCCGAGCCCGAACCCGAACCAGAAAGCGAAGAGGACATTTGAAAAGAGAAAAGGAGCTGCTTGCTATGAATACGAAAATCAATGAAGTTTTACAGGAAATCGAGTCCGTTATCGTCGGCAAAAACGAAATTGTCGAAAAAATCCTGATGGCCATTCTGGCGCAGGGACACGTTCTCATGGAGGACGTTCCCGGCGTCGGCAAGACCACGACGGCGATGGCGTTCGCCAAGGTTTTAGGCTTGGACACCCGCCGCGTGCAGTTCACGTCCGACACCGTGCCGTCCGACATCATCGGCTTTTCGGTCTACGACAAGAAGGAAGACGAATTTGTCTACAAGCCCGGCGCGATCATGACGAACCTGCTGCTGGCGGATGAAATTAACCGTACCTCCAGCAAGACGCAGTCCGCGCTTTTGGAGGCGATGGAAGAGCACAAGGTCACGGTCGACGGCAAGACGTATGCCCTCCCCGATCCCTTCATCGTCCTCGCAACACAGAACCCGGTCGGCTCGGCGGGCACGACGATGCTCCCCAATTCTCAGCTCGACCGCTTCCTCATTCGCGTCAGCATGGGCTATCCCGACCACAAGAGCAGCGTCAACATCCTCCGCGACCGCCACATTGACAATCCTCTTGACCGTGCGTATGCGGTCGTAAATAAGCAGGAGCTCCTTGGCCTTGTGCAGGAGGTTCGGAAGGTCGATATGCGAGACCCGGTTCTGGATTATGTGACAACGCTGGTCGAAAAAACGAGAAACCATCCGCAGGTCGCGCTCGGCGTCAGCCCGCGCGGCGCGCTGGCGGTTTGCCGGATGGCGAAGGCGTTTGCTTACCTGCATGGACGCGACTTCGTCATGCCCGAGGACGTGGCGGCCATTTTCCCGGACGTCTGCGCCCACCGACTGATGCTTAACAGCAAGGCACGCATGATGGAGGAAAAGCCGGAATCCGTGCTGGCTGAAATTCTCAAGACGACGGATATGCCGGTGCTGAAAAAATGAGAATGATACGAAAAATTATTTGGCTTTTGCTGACGGCGGGACTTCTGGTTCTGAGCATCCAGACGGCAAGCGCCATTGCGCTCGGCTTGGCGGCGTGCCTGATTTTGCTGCCGCTTGTTTGCCTGCCAATGAATCTCCGCGCGGCAAAGAAGCTCAAGCTGACGGAGAAGCTGCCTGTGAACCTTCGCAAGGGCGAGCGCGGAACGGCAGAACTCACGGTGCAAAATCCAACCGTTTTCCCGATTTGCCGTCTTTCCTGCCGCGTGCGGCTGGAAAATCAGCTGAACGGGGAAACTCAGGTGGTCGAGACCAGCTGCGGCGTGTGGCCGAAGGGCGAAAAGACCATGAAAATCACGCTCCAAAGCCCGTTTTGTGGCAGAATTCGCGTGACGGTGGAATCTGCGAAGCTCTATGACTGCTTCGACCTTCTCGGCGTGAAGGCGCATTTTGACGCGCACGGCGCGTGCGTGGTGCAGCCGGATACGTTTTTGCAGACGCTCGTCCTGTCTCCCGCGGCGGCGCACATCGACGACACCGAGGACTATTCCAACGAGCGGGCCGGCTATGATCTTTCCGAAATGTTCCAGATCAGAGATTACGTCCCTGGCGACAGCCAGCGGCAGATTCACTGGAAGCTGAGCCATAAATACGGAAAACTCATCGTCAAAGACCCGTCGCTTCCCATCACGCGTTCAGCCGCTGTCTTCTGGGAGCGGACGGAGAACGACCCGACGGCAGAGCGCACCGATGCCGAGGCCGAGATCGTCGTTTCCGTCTGCCGGAACCTTCTTTCCCAGTCGGTGCAGTTCACCGTCGGCTGGAACGAAGAGGCCACGGGACGCTGCGTTTTCCAGCAGATTCGCGATATGGACGATCTCATCGGTTTATTGCCGCGTCTTTTCACGGCGAAACCGGCCAAAGGCGCGTCCGGCGCGTCGCTGCTTCTGCAGGAGCTGCCCGAAGGGAGCTGCTCGCACCTTGTCTACGTTGCCGCAGAACGAAAAGCGGAAACGGACGAGCTTGCAAACATCGGCCGCCTGACCACGCTCATCTGCGGCGAAACGTTCAACGAGACCGACTACGCCGCGCAGCTCTCCGAGCTGGAACTGTAAGGAGGGCGGGCTATGGAAAACAAAAGAAATACCGGCCTGCAAGCCGGAATTTACAGGGAAAACGCGAAGAAAAGCGAAGCTTTTGAACTTGTTTCAAACGTCCTCGTTTTCCTCGCGCTTGCCGCGATTTTGCGCACGGCGGCGAATTTCTCCGCCATGCTGCCGCTTCTTAGCGCGGGCGCTCTGACCTGCGTTGTCATTGCAATCGTCCGGCACTTCAAGAAGGCTGCGTGGCTGGCTCCTGCGTTATTTATTGTATTGCTGGCCGCTGTCCTCATCGCAAAAACGCCGCTTCTGCGCGGCTTCGGCGCGGCTTGGAACGATCTGCGCGGCCTCTGGGCGGCGGAAAAAGGCATTTTACTGCCGCTGGCCGAGACGGACGGTTCGGGACTCTGGTTGGCCGGGATCGTACTGGGCGTTTTGCTGGCACTGGTGAGCTTCGCACTCTCGAATGTGCCGGCGCTGGCGGCTGTTTTGCTGGCGGGGCTCAGCGTGGCGGCGGCGTTTGTGCAGCCGGGCGCGATGCTCCTGTTCGCGGCAGGGATCAGTGTGCTGCTGCTTGCGTGGCAGAAGGAGAAAAACGCCGTCTCGGCGGCAAGCTTCGTGCTCGTGGGCGCAATTGTTGTGGGAATCGCCGCGCTGGCGATGCAAAACAGCACGATGCATAGCCTTTCGCAAAGCGCGAAGGACTGCCTGCATCATTGGCGCTTTGAACCGGCGGAAGAATTGCTTCCGGAAGGAGACTTGACGCAGCCGGTCAAAGCTTCCGACAGCACAGACGCGATTCTAACGGTCACGTCCGGCGAGAGCCAGACGCTTTATCTGCGCGGCTTCGTGGGCGATTCCTACGAAAACGAAACGTGGACTTCTCTGGACGCGAAAACCGCCGCAGAGGAAAAAGACCTCTTCTACTGGCTGCACCAATCCGGTTTTTATCCCCAGAGCCAGCTGGCGATGGCCGCGCGGCTGATGGGCAACTACCAGTCGGCTTCAGTCAGCGTGCAGAATCTGACCGCGTGCAGCCTGTACCGCTACGAGCCGTGCACGGTTCTGCCGGAACGCGCGGGACTGGCGAAAAACAAGATTCAGCCGTCCGAAGTCGAAACAACCGGTCTTCGCGGGCAGCGCGGATATTCCTTCGATACCATTTCGGATGTTGGGGCGATGCTTCCTGCGCTTCTGGACTTCCTGCAAAATGACGACTCCGGCGCGGCGGACAGCTATCTGCAAATGGAAAGCGCCTACCGCGAATTCGTGTATTCCTACGCGCTTACCGTTCCGGCAGAGTTCCGGGCGCAGCTGGGCGCGGTGCTGGACTCATTCTGCGAAGGCTTCGGTTCGGCGGACAGTCTGACGAAGGAGCAGGCGCAGACGGCGGCGCTGGCCTTCTTGGAGCGCTGCTTTGACGGAAGCGGAGACGTTTCCTTACCGCTCCAAGATACCGCAAACGGCACGACGTATCAGTACGCAACGGTCGCGGCCTTAGCGCTTCGCTATTACGGCATCCCCGCGCGATATGTCGAGGGCTACACCGTGAACGCAAAAGCGGGCGAAGAAACGACCGTGGACGCGAAATCGGCTGGCGCATGGGTCGAGGTGTATCAAGACGGCGCGGGCTGGCTGCCGCTTCGCTTAACGCCGGGACTCGAAGACCTCTCCGCCGAGCAGACCGAAAGCGGCGTGAAGCCCGTCGGCGCAGGAAAAGAAGGAACCGGCGACGGCCTTCGCGTCACAGAAGGTCAGGAATTGGAGCAGAACGACGCCGAGCCCGACAATTCCGAAGATAATACCCCCGAGGGCGGCGAGAGAACCGGACTTCTCAGGAAGCCGCTGTTCTGGGTCATCCTCATCGCGGGTTTGCTGCTTCTCTTGATTGCGGCTATCGTGGTTCGGCATGCGCTCATTCTCAAAAAGCGGAACGAAACGTTTACGCAGGAAGACCAGAACGCCGCGACGGCGTGCCTGTTTGCGGACTGCGCATCGCTGCTGGCGGCGCTGGGCTTGAAGCGCGGAAACGGCTCGATGCTGGAGCTCTGCGAGGGCGTGGAAAACCGGTTCGGCGCGGAAAACGCGGACAAGCTGCGCGAGATGACGCTTCTCAACGCCCGGGCGCTCTTTTCGACAAAGGCGCTTACGAAGGACGAGCGAATGCGCATGGAAAGCTTCCGCGCTGACGTTCTGAACCTGCTGAAAACCCACACAAAATGGCCGAAAAAGCTGCGCTTAAAGTGGCTTTCCTGCCTTTATTAAATCTGAACAGGGGGAATTTTATGAAACGCTTGATTTCCATGCTGCTTCTGCTGGCGATGCTCCTGTCCTGCTTACCGGTAAGCGTGTCGGCGGACGATACAGCGATCACCGAAGCAGAAGAGATCGTGGACGCTGCGCCCGAAGAAGACGCGGACACGGAAGAACCTTCAGAGGAAGAACCTCTGGAAGAAGAAATACATACGGAAGAAACGCCGGATGAACAGTCCGCAGAAGAGGAAATGGCGGCGGTTCTTTCCGCAGACGGAGAAAGCTTCTTCTATTTCTCCGCCGAAGCGAAAAAAGAACTGCTGATCGCGCCGAGAAAGGTTCCGTTTGCCGCAGGTCAGCGCATCTGCGACGCGCTGGAAGCGGCAGGCATCACGCTCAAGCTCACAAGCGACGGCTTCCTGTCCGCCATCAACGGCGTGGCAAAGGGCTATACCGTTCTGTCCGCGCCCTCCGCGCTCGGACTTCTCAACGAGCCGGAAGCTGGCGGCTTCGTCTGCGTCACGGAAAATAAGGACACGGACGGCATCGGCGAGGGCTGGCAGCTTCTGATGAAGCAGATGGTGCAGTATTTGCAGGAAGCGCAGGACGTGCGCCTGGCCGCGAAGAACGCGTATGACGCAGCGTGCCAGAACTACTGCGGCGTGTCGGACGAGGATGCAAAAACCTACGCGCTGGCCATTCAAACGGCAATCTGGGAGTATAAAACCGCGCAGGACACACTGTATTCCGTGACGTTTGGCGGAAGCTTTTCCGACTGCAAGATCACGGCGGAAAGCAGCTACGAAAAGCAGTTTGAAGCCGAATCGGACGGAACGCTGCGCCTGCCGAACGGCACATATACCTTCTTCATCCGAAACGGCAACCGCTCTGTCAGCGGCGAGTTGACCGTTCAGGGCAAAGACCAGAAGCTCGAAGACCTTCCCGCGCTTCCGACCGAGGAGTGGATCGACACGGCTTCGTTCGCGCTCTCCAAAACCAGCGACTACAACAATAAATTTGACGAAGAACGCTTTACCCTGACCGCGTCCGAGGACGGCTATACGCGGAGCGCCGCCGTGCCGGACACCTTTAGCGGCAACATCTATCCGTATTTCTGCCTGAGTACCGCCGGAAAGGCGGCCGACGCAAGCATCACGGCAAATTACCGGAATACGGCCGGGGAAACCGTCAGCGAGTCCATTACGACAGGCGCAAAAAACAAGCAGCTGACAAAGACGCTGTTGCGCGGCGCGAATGGCAATACGGTGGTCTTCCGCGTCAGCGTGCAAGCCGGAAGCTATGCGCAGAACGAAGAGCTCACCTTAAAGCTCAATCGCCAGCCGACACTCTCCAGTTTGTATCTCGAAGGAAAGTCCGGCACGCGCCCAGCGGCGGACAAGACCTTCTCCGGCACGGAGCTCTCCTACACCTATAAAATTCTGGAAGAGGATACCACGGTGACGGTCTACCCCACGGCGGCGTTCAGCGGCTACACCGTTACGGTAGACGATCAAGCGCTTGACGAAGCCGGCGGTGCAACGGTTAAAGTCACCAGCAAAAAGCAGGATATTTTGGTCTCTGTTTCCCAAGGCGATTACGAAACAGTCTATACGCTGACAGTTGAACAGGGTGCAAGCACTTATGCACAGTTTGAAATGATAGACAAGGGAATCGAGTTCCGCCTGACCAATGAAAACGGCGAAGAGCTCGTATCCAGAGAAGAGATCAACGACGCAGGCAACATCGTATACTTCTACACGGTCGTCAGCGGGCAGAAGTACACCTACTTTGCCACGCTGGATACCCATTACCACGCGGAGAAGACCTTTACGGCAGACGCGGCAGCGGATATTTTTAAGGTCTCGGTGCCGAGAGGAAGCGACGCGCCGCAGCTGGAGAAGGTATCCTTCGGCGAACTGATCCAGATCAAACATCAAGATACGCTCCCCTTGATCCACGACGGCGAAACCGGCTTCTCTGCAGCGCAGCTTACATACACGGTAACGGTTCCGGACGCAAGCGGCAGCTTTTATGTGTGGGCAGACCCCGCAACCGGCACGACGTGCAAGCTGCTCTATCAGGCAATTTTTGATACGAAGCCCGGTGTGCAGCGGCAGGAAACGCCGGCAAAGACATCGGCTCGCGGTACGCCGATCACGGATGCCATTCTCGGCGGAAACGTCCACGGCAATACGCTGACATTCCGTGCCTCCAAAGAGGTCACGGATACCGCGTCCGGCGGCGATGGAAAGATCACATACTCGACAGACTATGTGGTGACGGTCAAGCGCTCGCTGACCCTTTCTGATCTGTCCGTTTCCTGCGGTGGGAATCCTGTCACGCTGAACTATGATACCGACCAGAGCGGCTTCCAGTCCTCCCAGACGGAATACACCATCAATGTTCCCGGCGCGGCAGGCTTTGTAGACCTGACACTCGGCGCGCATGACGGCGTTCTCTACGGAGAAGACGACAGTGGCTATCTTCTGTTCGTAAACGGCGAAGAGGCCGCACCCGACGCGGTCTTCCAGGCAACGCTCAGCGGCGGCATGGAGACGGAAACCATCACCGTGACAGTCAAGAGCCGCGCAGACGATACGATCTCGACCGACTACAAGCTTACCGTCAAAAAGGAAGCCAGTACCTCGGCAAAAATTACCGTTACGCCGGCCGACGCGACACTTTATATCTATGAAAAGGTCAGCGGCATCCGCCTTTGGCCGGACACGAACAGCAAATACTGCTTCTCGACGGGCTTCACCTACGTCTACAGCGCAACAAAGTCCGGCTATGTCGGGCAGTCCGGCGCGATTCAGCTGCTGGATGGCAAGCTGGATTTCGGCAGCATCCAAAAAAACGAGGATGAAACCGAGACGTTTGTCAGCGGCACGAAGTACGACCCCAGCAAGGCCATTTCCCTGAAGCTGGACACGGCTCCGAAAAACAACACAATCCAGACTGGCATGGCAGCGCAGTGGGCGGATTTCCGCGGCACGGCATATACAGAAGGTGGCGCTATGACCGGCACGGCCAACACCAATAACGGCGTAACGTCGGCAGCGATCCCCTTCTCCGCGGAAAGCGGCACGCTCTATTGGGCGGTCAACGCCGGAACGGGCTACAGCAGCAACGCGGTCAGCAACCCCATCCTCGTGGACGGCAATGTAGTCGTTTATACCGGCACAAGGATTCTGAAAATTGACAAGGACACAGGCGCAATTTTGAGCGAAGGCACGATGGCGGGCAAATCCAGCTTTGCCATCAACAACCCGACGTATGCAGAAGGCGTGATTCTGGTAGGCTTGTCTGACGGCCGGATTCAGGCGTTCAACGCCGATACGCTGGAATCTCTCTGGCTTTACACCGATCCGCTCGGCGGTCAGCCGGACAGCCCGATCACGGTCGCAAACGGGTACGCCTACACAGGCTTCTGGAACTCGGAGGTCGAGGAAGCGAGCTTTGTCTGCCTGTCTCTGACTGACGAAGACCCCGCAAGCAAGCTCGAAGCAAAGGCCGAGACTTGGCGCTATGTGCAGAAGGGCGGCTTCTATTGGGCAGGCGCGTATGCGTGCGATGATTATGTCCTGATCGGCACCGACGACGGCGAGGACGGATACTCGAGCGATACGGCAAACCTTCTGCTGCTGGACCCAAAGAGCGGCAAGCTTCTCGATTCCATGACAGGCTTCACAGGAGACATCCGCTGCTCAATCTGCTACGATACCGCGACAAAGGCGTTCTACTTCACCTCGAAGGGTGGATATCTTTACAGCGTGCAGGTACAGAAAAGCGGCAGCTCGTGGAAGCTGGCGAACAAAAAGCAGCTGGAGCTCGGCGGCATGAGCACCTCCACGCCGGTCGTCCATAATGGCCGCGCCTATATCGGCGTATCCGGCGCGGGACAGTTTACCCCCTATTCCGGGCACAACATCACGGTCGTCAACCTGTCCAACATGTCCGCTGCCTACCGCATGCCGACGCAGGGCTACCCGCAGACAAGCGGACTTCTCACCACCGCGTATGAAAAATCCGGAAGCGGCTATGTATACGTCTACTTCTTCGACAACTACACGCCCGGCAAGCTCCGCGTCCTGCGCGACAAGGCCGGTCAGACGACAGCGGAGTATACGTCGGATGAATATGCAGAAAAGACGAAGTACACGACCGCCTATGAGCTCTTTACCCCAGTCGCGCCGCAGATGCAGTACGCGCTTTGCAGCCCGATCGTTGATGAAAACGGCACGCTGTATTTCAAGAACGACTCTGGCTACCTCATGGCCTACGGAAGTATGGTTGAGAGCCTGAATCTGGAATCCAGCCCCACAAAGACAGAATATGAAGCGGGCGAAAAGTTCGATCCGGCAGGTCTCAAGGTGACGGCGACGTATACAAACGGCATTACGCGTGATGTGACGAAGCTGATGAAAGCCGCGGATAAGGCGCTGACGCAGGCGGATACTTCCGTCACGCTGATCTACGGTCTTGGGCAGACGA
>OLGA01002011.1_pt1 | contig 15206 bp, 13 predicted proteins | sample 1604881 | NCBI WGS metagenome assembly OLGA01 (sample SAMEA3888896, study PRJEB22519) | human gut metagenome | biome: human gut; feature: human-associated habitat; material: faeces | place: Denmark | collected 2009
CCTCCTTTGGTGGGGCAACTGTCTGAACAGGATTGGATTTTTGGTTTATATCAAGGGAAACGTCGTTACTCATCGGCGTCCTCCGTGATACCGTTTTCAGCATTGGCGGCGTTCTGCTCCATGATGCGTTTGAGCTTTTTATCAAGGGTTTCTGTTCCCTCATAGCTGCCCGTCACCGTGTATTCTGTGCCGCCATGCTCGTCCACGATTTTGATGTCGGGCAGCCAAAAGGCGGACGGATTTTTCACTACGATGTTGCCCTTGTCATCGAAAGAAAACTCTCGCTTGGGGGCATCATCGGGGCGAGGCTCGACCTTGGCATAGGGGTCTGGATTGGAGAAATAAAAGGAGCGAATTTCGCCGCCATCCTCACCGTTATCAAAATCATCGTCGGCGAAAATCTCATCCAGTTCCTCGTCGGTCAGTTCGATGATCTCATTGTCATTTTCTTTCGGATTCACTTCGTCAAGCCTCCTTTTCATTCGCTTTTTTCAAACGACAATTCAGTTCGTAGAGTGCTGTACGGTTTGAGTCCCACTTGAGTTTTTGATTTGCTTCGTCGTAGGTCAACCATACGCAGTCGGTATGTTCAGGAGATAGCCGTACATCATCTTGACATTCAAAGCCAAAAGTATATTCAGGAATTACATAGGTGCTGCTGTCCCAATGTTTGCGACTCATTTCTGATATGATCGTAACTGGAATATACGACAGACTTTTCAATCCAAGCCACTGAGTAGAATGTACACCACCCTCCTCAAAGGTTTCTCTTTTTGCTGCCGCCAAAGGTGTTTCGTTGTCCTCGCCGCCTCCGGCAATGAACTGCCATTGGTCGTGATCAGCACGGTGAAAAACGCAGTACATTGGAGTTCCATCGACAATCCGATATGGTATTGCAAGTATTTGAAAGGGTGCACGCATTGTAATCCTCCTCGACACAATTAGCCTTATCTTGTAGCAAAACGGACAAACGCCGTCAATGGTCAAGATGAACGGCTGCGCCGCCATTGACAGCGTCCGTCCGTTTCGCTTTTGGGCAGACAAGGCGGCGGTTGCCGCCGATTTCCATTTGGGAAATGGCGCTTACTAACACGGGAAACGGAGAATAGCAAGCACAGCAAGTGTAGATACACTTGCGAAAACCGGCGTGGTACGACAGGGATTTCCTTGCAGAATAGCAAGCAAATCCGGTGAGTACCCACACCGGAGCTTGCCATTCCTGCAAGCAATGCACGGCGGTACCCACTTCTCATTACCTGCCAACTGCGAAACGCACTTGGCAAGCAATGCTCGCGTTTATACACCCGTGCAATCTTGTTGGGGAAATGCCCCAAGCCCCTGAACGATTTCAGAGAAATCGGCTGCGCTCAGTTGGTGCTGATTTTAATAGCTCTGGGTTTTATATCTGTGTTTCAATGCTCTTTCAATCATAGCAAGGTCTTCGACACCAAACTCTTTTTTTGTCATTTGAACAGAGAATAAAAACTCCTTGTTCTTTCGCAACGACTTAGCAAGCAGCTTTTTGTCTTTATCATCAAGAGTAATCTTATACAGTAAGTTTGCCATAGAAATGACCATATTTTTGTGAGCTTTAAAGTAGTGTCTAAATATTTCTGTTTCGGATGCACACAGTTTGTCAAAATCCTGTTCAGAGAATTTAGGCTGAAGTCCTAAAATGGGATTTACGAGCAGCATAGTGGATGCTTCCATAAGATTGACATACGCACCCAACTTATATTGTTGTTCTTCGGTCATCTGTCTGTAATCTGTCCCAAAAGCTTCAATCTCTTTAATAGCAGTTTCCAGTTTCCCGGTTTCATCATCGATTCTCTTGATACGCTCACTCAATTCTACAATCGCAAGCTCATAGGATTTGACATCCCTGTTACTTATGCGGGTGTACACATTCTCCAATCTTTCCTTATCACCTTTGGTTCTGAAAAACACAAGACCGCTTGCAATAATGGACAGACCTGCGATTGTCCAGCCGACAGGACCGGCAAGTGCCAGAAAAGCACTTCCGGCTGCCATACCACCGCCACCAACAGCCAATGCACCGCCGCCTAACCAGGCTAAGGCTGCATTGGCAGCAGCCGCACCACTTAAAGCGGAAATAGCCGTTCCTGTAGATGCAACACCGAATGTTGTTGCAATGCCCATAGCAGCAGTTGGACCAAGTGTAACAACAGCAACACCTGCACCGACACCAGCTGCACATTGTCCGGCAGCCTTAACCTCTGCTTTTTTGTATTCCAGTACGATATTTTCAGCCTGTTGCTTCCATTTAACACGGATGGCTTTGAGCTTTTCGTATGTTAGCCTATTTTCTTCTGGCACATTCCGAATGCAATCAAATGAAGCCTGAATCCCTGCCAAGGCAGCATAAAGGTCACTTGTGTGAATACCAAGTTCATTTATTTTTTGATTTGTCTTCTTCGCAGCAGCCTCGGCTTTCTGCTGTGCCAATTGAAGTTTTGACAGCTTTTTAGCCATATCATTTTCCCCCAAAGTATCTGTCAATGTCCGCTTTGCTTTTCAGCACCCGGTTGGCGGGAACATTACGTAATTCTGCTAATTGTGCAGATTTCCCGAATGCCTCAATATACGCACCACTCTTTTTGAAATCGGCAATGAAGGTCATCAGGCGGGCATCATCATATTTCACGGACAAGATCTTTAGCCCCTCTATGTAATTCTCAACAATGGTGATTTCCTTAGCTGCAAAATCAGACGTTCTCTTTGCGTGACCATAAGAAATGGCACGTTTTGTTTCGCCATACAAAGAAATGGCAAACCGACCGACACCAACTACATTGAGCCGCAGAACAAATTCAACCACATTGAAAGTTCCGCCACCGCCCACGAACGCTCTGCCAACAGCCTCTCCTGCATCAATCAGGCAGAAAGTGCCATGTGCGACAGTCAGCATTCGTTTTACTGTAGGATTCGAGAACGGCTCACATTTCTTCCACATCAGTTTGAAAGAATGCTCTGCTTTAGATGTCTCCGTGAAGTATCTATACAAGCGTCTAACAGCATAGATAAGGCGCACCAGTAGTTCATTCAAAAACACAGGGATTGCTTGTGCTGTCTGAAAGCGAGTGTCATAGCCCTTCTCAAATATCTCCAATGCCAATTCATTTATGACCTTATCTGTATCGGCAACACTCAGCCCCAATTTTGCTTTTATTGCGATAATGTCGTTTGTCCATGTCCAGAGGGGTGACGGAATACCCATACCGCGATTTCCGGCTTTGACACTGGAACTGGAACCAGATACATCTGACATGAGGTGTCCGAACCAGTTTACAAAACCACAGAATAATTTGCTTGGGACGTTACCACCCTGTACCTCCCATTTATCATCTGCTTGCTGCAATGAAATAAGCTGTCCGTCCGATATAAAATGGGATGTGTTAGAAAACTGATCCAATATCGAAAAAAACAGTCCCAGCAAACTAGGGTTATGAGCAAGTGACTTGAAATGATGATTCTTGGCATTCATATCAAAAACTGCACGCCCGGCATCACCAAGACCCGTCTGATCATAAGGAACTTTGAACTCCTTTTCCAAGAACCGAAGTGCTGAATCAAGACTGTTAAATTCTTTCTTATCTGGGTGGCATAGCTTTGCGAAATCCATTGTCCTGTTGGCGAACCATTTATCGGTAATGTCTCCCAGAGGAGATTTGCCAGGTTTCCCTACAAGGAAAATATCGATAACACCACATAGGGCACCGGAACTTGCAGCCAAAATATAATCCAATTTATCGCACTGCGGTTTAAGTTCCTTGATGGACTCAACTGTTTCGTTCAATACAACCAGTTCTGCTTCTGCTTGCGCCAAAGCGTCGTCGATAGAGGTAGCAAAGCCAAAACTATCATCATCTATACTCAGATCAAGAATTACATCCGATTTGTATTTATTTGTGTTACGCATCATCCCACCTCATTTGCGTTCAGCTTTTACAGCATCACAGATATCGCCAATGTTACAATCCAAATATTCGCATATACGCAAAAGCACTGAAAGTGCCACATCTTCATTTCTTCGCATTTTTGTCATTGTTCCTGTGGCGATGTTCAAATCTTTTCTCAACGCAGCGGGAGAAATATTCTTCTCAATGAGCAATATCCAAAGCTTTTTATAGCTAATTTCCATACGAATACTCCTGTCTAAAATACACCATAATATTATAAACCAAAAACGCCAAGGAAGCAATGAGTATCGCAAAATTAATCATTAAACTTCGCAATTTCTTGCGAGTTTAGTTTGGAATCTTTACACAAATATGAAATTCACTTTTTATGCATTAATGCCGATTCAGGAGGTAGTTAAAAGACACCCGCTAACCTCCACAAAAGTGCATCACAGAGCAAAAAACAAGCAATTTTCAACCCTTAGATGTACAAAAACAGGCAGCACCCAACCGAAGTTGAGTGCCGCCTGTTTTGTTGTCCAATCCTGCTTGGCAGATGCCGATTTTGTAGTTTTCTCAAATTACTGTCTTATCGGCACACGGCCGATGACCGTTGTTTATTGTCAGGTTGGAGAAACCGGTTACCTGGTCTATGTTGACCGAGGTACGGCTTTCAAAGTGAAAAAGAACGGTGAAACCACAAATGTCAAATGGACAGATGGCTCCGGAAATGAATTTACAGGGACGATCTCCTATCACGATGATAGCTTCACTTTGACTTATAAAACAAATTCACCTGATTCCGCAATCAAAGAGTGTACCGGCGCGGATCTGTATCTTAAAGATTCTGATAGTACGGATACTTCTTCGTCGATATCGACGCCATCGACGACAGAATCAACGACCACGGGCTCCGCTGTGGATTTGACACCATATAACATTTGGGAGGCATTTGTGACGAACGAATGGGTCGATGAAGAAGGAAACAGATTAAAGTTCACACAAAATATCACATATTATAAGCTTAAACCAAATGCTATACATACGGATTCTGATTACTATATGGGTACATTGAGTACGACAAACAGCAAGGGCTATTATTATGGACATTATCACATTGATGACGACTATAAACTTAGATTTCAGTTTAACAGTTGGCCTAATGGAGATATTGGTCTCTTACTAAATGACAGCTATGTGTGGGATCCGACTTTAAAAGAACAAAACAGCTGGTGTATGACTTCAGACGGAAAGATACAGTTTTCGCAAGGGAATAACGAGTTCTCTGGAAAAACATATCATCATTGACGGCTCAAGAAACTTTAATGCGTAGCATAGATTATTGCAGCAGAGATTGTTGTAAAAAAGGTAACGAGGTGGATTTATGGCAAAATTTTGCGGAAAATGCGGAAGTCAGTTAAACGAGGACGGGTCTTGCCCGAAATGTAATGCGGCTCAAAACACCGGAGATAATAATGAAATAAACAAGAGAGAGACAGGCGGTGCAGTACCCAATAATTCTGCACCTGAAAAGCCTGTCAAATTAACGCACAAGGAGAAAAAGACGGCAAAAAAGGTAGAGAGAAAACGCCGCAAGAAAGAAAAGCGTGCGGCGATGTCCTTCGGTCAGAAAACAAAGCACTTTTTCTTAAAGCTGTTAGCCCTCTTTCTTGCGCTTGCAATTCTTGCAGGTTCGGTTTCCTGTGCGTTAGTATATTTTGATATTGCAGATATTCCGTTTATCGAAAAGGTTATGGGTCTGTTCGGCTATGAAAAAGAGGAGCCGGAGGAGTCTCATTTTGCCAGCATTCCCGGGAAATTCACAGATGAAAAGATAACAAACGCCGACGAAGCGATCAAGGCAGCACAAAACGCCGCCAGCCAACTGGGACTTCAAACAGCAACAGACGAATTAACGCTGCTGAAGGAGGACACCGTCGGCGAGTTAACCTATTATCGCCTGCAACAGAATTATCAGGGCATCCCTGTGTATGGGAAAACAATTGTTGTAGTGGCAGATAAAACAGGTGAGGCAAAGAGTATTACATCAAATGCTGAAGATGTGAAAACAATTAACATAAATATAGATTATAACAGTATTGACTATGTTTCAATTTGTACTTCATTCCTTGATTCTAACGGTTTAAATAATATAACCAATGTTAATGTACAAAAACCAAGCGATAAGGATCTGGTGGTATACACTTACGAAGATAAAAACAGCGTGCTTGCATCGTTTGTTAGTTTTGATTTTAATTATGAATTTGGAAAATCCAATGTTTCTTTAATTGTAGATTTGGAGAATAAAACTGTAATACACTATAAATCTGCACTTAATTCTGATAAGGTTAAATGCTATGCTGCAACAAAAGATCAAGGATCGTTTAATGGCCTCAAACTGATTGATGGTAAAGTCGCTACATATTATATGAAGGATGTAGATCGGAATATATATATATATAATGCTCAAGATCAAACTTTTTACAAGCCGCCGTATGGGAATGATCAAACATCACTTTTAAATGCTGGTGTTCCTCAGCAAGTTAAAAGTTCCGATGAATTTTTCGGCAATGACTCTACTAACGAAGGACACTATGACAGGGGTTATAATTTGCTCAAAGGTTTATCGTTTGCATATGATTATTTTAATAGGCTATATTCTGACGCAGGCATAGGAACTATAATCGGTGTGTTTGATGATCATGTGGGAGCGTATAATGGCGATAATGCTGGAGGCGGTATTGTTGATATAACCTCTGTTTTGGGAAATGATACACTTCCTGATTTTAAAGACCCTAATTTAAATAATAATTATTCAGGATGTGCTGGATTAATCACATTTGGCACAATACCGTCTTCAAATTTTAATAATAGTATGGATACTCTTTTTCATGAGTACACACATTTCCTAACCAGAAAGAATGTAGACTGGTCTGATATGAATACTGAAGAAAACCAAACAGGTGCAATAAATGAAGCATATTCAGATATATTTGGCGAAATAATTGAATCAATTTATACCAATGCTGAACCGAACTGGCAACATGGAAGTCGAAATATGCAAAATCCAAAATCAAATGGATATGCTGAAACAGTTAATTCAAAGGACAATGGTGGAGAAGATTATACGCACGGACATTCAACGGTTGTTTCACATGCGGCATATCTCATGCATACCGATTTAAAAAAAGGGACATCATTAAGCATTGAGCAGCTGTCTGACCTGTGGTACAACACCATGCTTATTTTGCCCTCAAACTGCACTTTTTCTTTGTTAAGACAATATATGGAAATGACCGCTGAAACATTGAACTATACATCTTCGCAAAAGGAACGTATTTCTGTAGCCTTTGATAAGGTTGGGATTAAATCTAATGAGAAAGATACTCAAAAATATGATACATCTTCCGAAGTGAAGGTCTTTGATAAAAACGGGCTTGCCTATGACGACTATACAATAGTTATTGACGGCAAAGAGTTCACCGGCTGGTTCAAATGGGGCTGGGTGAAGAAGGATTATCACAAAGAAATCTCCGTTGATTCAGCTGAACCTTATGAGCTAAATCTTCCAAAAGGCGATTATACAATAACGATCATCGACAACTTCAGTGGAAATAAAACATACTCAAAGTCAATCAAAGCTCGGGATGATCAAGATCTGAAAGATATTGAGTTTGCTACTGCTTTTGGCTTTGATTACAACGTTAATAGTAATCCTGAGCTACAAGTAAAAGATGTCAATGTTGCATTATATGACAATTATACTGCTATTATCAAAGGCAAGAATGAAAGCGGTACAGAATATAGCAAAACCGTTACTGTAGACAAGCCTGAAGCGCCGGTGCTTGATCTCGAAACAGGAAAATACAGCTTTCTTCTTACAGATAACGCTGACAAGAGCAAAACAAAGTCTTTCAGCGTCAGAGTTCGCCTGGACGCACCGACAAGTGTGATTCAAATCAAAACGGCTTTCGGTAAACCATATGGAGAATTTGACAAGTCTGATCTTCCTTCCGGTGTCAGAGAATTTAATGGACACTACTATTACATATACAACGTGCCTGAAATCACCACATGGGAGCAGGCGCAGGAGTATTGTCGATCAAGAAACGGCTACCTTGCAACGCTGACAACAAGAGAAGAAAACTCGTTTGCTTATTCTCTTCTAAACAGCTTCAATGTGGCAGGCGCTTATTTCGGCTTGCGTGACGCAGGCTATAACAATTGGCAATGGGTCAACAATGAAACGTTCAGTTACTCCAACTGGGCATACGGCGAGCCAAATTCATACAGCGAACCGTATGGTATGTTCCATGAACAGTATGTTGAAACCTGGAACGATGGCGATTTCGGCAACTACACCAGTGAGGACAGAGCATTTATATGCGAATGGGGCGCATATGAGGTTAATTCCGAACAAGTGCCTGAAACGCCCACGCAACGGACGACCTCGGGAGAGCGCGATGTGGTTCTTTGCCTTGATATGTCCGGCAGTATGGCAGGCAACAAACTTCAGCAGACAAAAGAGGCGTCAATTAAATTTATAAACACCGTTTTGCAGGAAGATGCCAGTATCGCAATTGTCACATATGACGATTCGGCAAGGGTGCTTTCGGATTTTTCAACGAACGCAGAAGAGTTAATTTCAAAAATCAATGAAATATCCGATGGCGGCAGCACAAATATTGAAGACGGTTTGGTCAAATCTTATGACCTTCTCAATTACAGTAATGCAAAGAAGCAGATCATCGTCCTGATGAGCGACGGCGAACCAAATGAAGGTAAAGTTGGAGAAGAACTTATCTCTTATGCCGATTCCATCAAAAACGAGGGTGTCTATATTTACACCCTTGGCTTCTTCGGTGGTTACAGCGGACAGTCAGCTGCTCAGACGCTGATGGAAAGAATTGCAAGCGAAGGATGCCATTACGAAGTATCCGACGCTGATAGCCTGGTATTCTTCTTTGGTGACATAGCGGACACTATTAACGGTCAGGAATACATTTATATTCGTATCGCCTGCCCTGTTGACGTTAAAGTATCGTACAATGGCGAAACTCTCAATTCTAATGAAGAAAATCTCAGCACGCGTACATCATTTGGTTCGCTGACATTTGAAGAAAACACATCTGAATACAGCGAAGATGATGTGGATGATCGCGTTAAGGTGCTTCGATTAAAAGCGGATGATGATTATGACATTTCAATTGAGGGCACCGGCAGAGGCCGCATGAATTACACAATCGGCTTTATGGATGAAAACGGTGAATACTCTGATTTCCGTAAATTTACAAACATCAAGATAAGGAAGTCAACCGTAATTGACACAGTAGCCGCAAAATCCAAAAATACAATCCTCAATGTTGATGAGGATGGTGACGGGAAATACGATTTGAAGTATAAAGCGGGAGCAAACGAACGCGGCAAAATCGTAGATTATTCCTATATCTTCTACATAGCGTTTGTCGTCATAGGCCTGACTGCTGTTCTGATTGTATTCCTGGTTGTTAGAAAGAAAATGAAAACAAGAAAGAGAGGCGTTTGATTATGGCAAAGTTCTGTGGAAACTGCGGAGCGAAAATGGATGATACTGTCAAAGTATGCGGTATGTGCGGATATAGGTTTCCCATGCAGAAACAAACGGCTCCATTACGCCAAAGATACCTGCAGAAGCTCCGAGCGTGACACAAACAGATATTAACTCAAACAGCAAGCATCGCTCTGTAAGGGTTCCACAAGTCGTTGTATCTGTTTTAGCTGTATTGAATGTTATGTTTGTTCCGATTCTTGATGTGTGGGGTGGATTGTTTCCAAGCAATCCGGATAACAACTTTTGGTATGTTATATCGGGGAACTGTGAATCGAATGAATGGGTGTTTATATTTACTCTTGCGATTCTGATACCGTCCGGACTGATGCTACTGTTTTCAATTTTGAAGACCAAAGTGCTTGCCCGAATAGCCGGATTTGGAGGTGTAATATGCCTGATTGCTCTTATTGTTCGCTTTGTCAGCGAATATGAGGTTTCCTATCTATTCGATTTTGATGACGGAAACTTGTGCATAGGTCTCTGGATAGGTCTTCTTTTGTTTGTTATTATGGCTTGTATCCCAACAAAGAAAAAGTCAGTGTAAAAAAAGTATTAATAAAACATAGAAAAGGTGAAATTAAAATGTCAAAATTTTGTGGAAATTGTGGAGCGCAGATGGATGATAACGCAATGGTGTGCGGCTATTGCGGAACTGCTTTCGATGGTTCATCAGGAAACAACTTCAAATATGAAGATCCTGAGAAGAAAGCAAAGATCCAAAAAATTATCAAAAAAGTCGTTATAGCGGTTGTAGTTGTAACCGTTTTATCAATTGCTGCAAGCATCGGTTCTTCTTTTGTTGGATATCGTGGTGCGATCAGGAAGTTCATGAATGCCTATAAAGCAGAAAACGCGGAAGCCATGGTCGATATGACCTGTTCATTTATGCAGGATGAGGAATATGCAGAAATAGTCGCATACATGTATGAGAACAGACTGGAAAGCGACTTTGATAGTTTTGATTATTATTTTGACTCGAAGTATTCGATTAAATACGAAATCACAGACGCGTCCAAGTTGTCTGAACGGCAATCAAAAAGCGTGATGGAACAGTTAGCAAGCAACGGGCTGGCATCTGAGGATGATATTGATCTTGTTAAAAAAATTATGAATGTTAAAGTTGTGATCACAGCAAAACACGGATCTGACTCAACATCTACGAATAAAACTATTTATCTTGCAAAAGAGTCTGGCGGTTGGAAGTTACTTGACTTCGAATAATTTATGTGTTCGAGAGGATTGAAAATATGAGATGCAACAAATGCGGGGCTGAATTATTGCCAAACGACACTTTTTGCGGAAGTTGCGGTGCAAAAGTTGTGGCACACAGTGATAACGACACAGCTTCAAAGCCCTTTATAGTTACATATGAAGATGAGGAAACACCATACTCTGATTCTTTCAAACAACCAAATAACAAGAATGCATTTTCACCAGGTGGCAAAACAAGTAGTGATGCTAACCAGCTTTCTCAAACTGCAAAAAGCGGGAAATCGAAAACATCCGGTTTGGTTGTTGTTTTAGTGATAGTTGTACTTTCGTTAATATCGTTTACTGTGTTTAACTTCTTACTGATGACCGACAGAATTGACACTTTCAAATATGATATGTTTGAAGGATATAAGGAGTCACTGGCTGAGTTCCTGCACCTTCCTTATGAACCTGAAAGAACCGAAAAAACAGATAGTCCTGAAGCGCAGCCCAAAACGACTGAACCAACCACTGCTCCTATCAGTTCTACGCAACCTGTAACACAGCAAACAACGGTACCGACAACAACAATTGCAAATGATCCTCAAAACAATATCCCGGCAGAGTTGCAGAAGTATGCAAACGGTTTGGTATATGAGGGTAAAACATACAGAATCAATCTTAACAAAGATGATTGGTACATTAATTATCGTTCATCACCACAACTTATTGATAAAGATAAAGCTGGGAATAATATCCTTGGTAAAATGAAGCACGGTTCTGAAATCTATGTTGAATATATCTACAATGGAACATGGGCAGTATTTTACAAGGATGGACGGTATGTTTTTTCTTCCTTGTATGTTTCAAACAATCCTTCACTGAACAGGCTTATGGAAGTAGTATAGTAGAAAATGATGTAACTTATATATACTGGGCTTTTTACTGTTAGCTTCATTTTTTTGAAAGAGGTACTATAAATGCGTAACAAGACCAGTTCAAATAAAACTATAATTATTATTCTATTTGTCATCTTATTTTTAATAGTTGCAGCGATTGTCGTTATCGTTTTTTACTTGAGAGGCAACGGTGAAAAAGAAATCAATAAACAAATTGGCGAAATATACTATCAAGCAACATCTGACGAACATATTGCTTCAGAAGACTCCGGAATCATGTATGCTGATAATGAACTACTCGTTGTGATAAAAGAGGGCGTAACAAAAACCGAAGTCGAATCATTAGCTGAGAAATACAACGCCAAAATAGTTGGTTGTATCGAGGCAACCGGCGACTATCAATGGTCGCTTAATGCTGTTTATACGATGAGTAAGTTAAAAGATTTAGCAAACACAATAGCAAATGAAGAGTCTGTTATTCAAGTATCACCAAACTTTTTTTATAATTTGTCAGAAAACAGTGTTGATAATGATATAAACACCGGAAAAAAGTGGAAAAACGATCTCAAAAATTCTAACGATAACAAAGGCAAAAGTTGGGGTGTTGAAGCCATCAATGCACCGGAGGCATGGAAAATTATGAACGACCGGCGCAACCAAATTCAACCGGTGCGTGTGGGTGTAATTGATAACGGATTTGACGAATCACATTCAGATCTTCCCTTTGAAGAGGTGTTTTATAATAAGCCGTATATGGATGCATCTGACAAGGATAAAAAGGAACTCGGCGGTCATGGAACTCATGTAACAGGAACTTTTGCCGCAAACGGCACTAACTCAGATGGAATCTGTGGCGTTTATCCGTACTCTGAAGAAGGAAAGCTTTATGCGGCTTCTTGGGAAAACGGGAATAGACAGTACGGCGAGAATAAACAAAGTTTAATAAGCCAAGAGGTTTGCTTTGCAGAATTAGTTTTGCGAAACGTTAAAGTTATAAACTGTTCATATGGTTCAGCGGATTATTATGGAGCAACAGCTATGTATTATATCAATGTTCTTAATGACCGCGAAAAAGCAGATTCGCTCTATGGTGAGTTGGTTAATGCTGGTAGTTATTTTGGTGCTTTTCTTAATCGATTCCTCGAGAAAGGTTATGACTTTATCATTGTTAAATCTGCCGGGAACTCATCTAATAAAACCGTAAAGATTAAAATAAATGGACAGGAAATCGATTATCAAACTGGGGATGTTCCTGCTATCTATAATGGCTTCTTAGAAACAATTTCCGCATCTGAATATCAGAATGTGTACAGTAGAATCATTGTAGTTGGGGCAATTGACAAGGAATATAATAGAGCATATTTTTCAAATAATGGAACTTTTTCAGAAAAAACAGAACGAGTTGATGTATATGCGCCTGGATGGGATATATACTCGACGGTTCCTGTTAATAAGTATGAAAACGGTGAAAAGTGGAGCGGCACATCTATGGCGGCTCCTCATGTGGCCGGTGTTGCCGCTTCTGTTTGGTCAATAAACAATGGGTTTACCGGTACAGTTGTAAAAAAAATAATTTGTCAGGCTCTGAATACAGATCACAGCGATTTGCCGATTATTGATATGGCTTCCGCGATACAAATTGCACTAAGCACTGGTCAGAATGCAACATTAGACCCGGAGCAGCCTAATGCAGACAATGGAGCGGTTATGGGATTTGTTGTTGATAAAGATAATTACAGCGTCACGGGAGATGGAATTGAAACTGGTACAATTACCGATGCAGAAATTAAGGCAGTTAACAACGATAATTATCAGATGACCCTTGTTAAAACGGACTCTGCCGGACATTTTGAATTGGTTTTGCCCCCGGGACAGTACACACTTACCGTGAATGCGACCGGATATGAGCCTTACACTTGGCCGGAAACTATCAATGTTGAAGGTGGACAGGTTCATTATTTGAATGACTGGATTAAACTGACATTGCACGATATATCGCAGATTGTAGGTACATATAAAGGTCAATATACTGCGGTTCAAGGAGACACCGGGTTAACTTTGTCAATTTACAAAACAAGTGATGTGGTTAAAAGTCAAACAATACAACAAAGATTGGCTGATATCGCAACCGAATGCAGTAACAACAGTGAGGGTATTCCTCAAAAAGAATACAACTCTGAAGAAATCAAAAGCATTGTTCAACAACATTCTGGTGAATACATTGCTTTCTTTTATTATTATCCGTTATCATCAAATCCAGATGTCGAGGATGGATTGTACACAATGTCTGTTGATTATGATCCATCAACAGGTTACTTCAGTCTTATTGGAGAAACATGGATTCAAAGGGAAACTTATGTGTTTGCCGATTTCAACAATGTTTATGTTGAAAACGGCGAGATGTTTGGCACTTGGGATTTAGATGTAGTGAAACAATAGATTGCTGTAGTAAGTCGTTGCCAAGAAGCCTTGGTTGACGCATTCACACGTTATGCGGACGGCTCTTCCATGCAGGAAATCGCCGACGAACTGAATTTGAAAGGCGTTCGCACCAATCGAGGCAATAAAATCACCATAAACGTCATTGCCCGAATGCTGCACAACCGTAAATACATCGGTGAATTCAAGCAAAAGGATATTGTGAAGCCCGGCGGCATTCCGGCAATTGTGACTGAAGAATTGTTTGACCGTGTGCAAAAGCGCATGACAGCGAATAAAAAGGCACCGGCAAAGCATAAGGCGGAGGATGAATATTTGCTGACCACCAAGCTGTTTTGCGGCAAATGCCGCTGCTATATGGTGGGCGAAAGCGGCACGAGTCACTCGTCACAGGTGCACAGGTACTACAAATGTGTCAGCGTGAAAAAGCACAGAGGCTGCGACAAAAAAACGGTCAAAAAGGATTGGATCGAAAATCTTGTGATCGAGCAAATCAAATCCATCGTTTTTAATGATGAGCTGATCGAGAGTATAGCCGATGCGATAATGGAGCTTCAAGGGCAGGAGAGCACAACGCTGCCGCTGCTGAGAAAGCAATATGCTGACACGCAGAAGGCCATAGATAATATGCTGAATGCGATTCAGCAGGGGATCCTGACGCCGTCAACAAAAGAGCGGCTCGAAAGTTTTGAGAAAAAGAAAAACGAGCTGAGTGTTGAAATCGTTAAAGAAGAAATGGCAAAACCGGCGATAACAAAAGATCAGATCGTCTTTTGGCTCCACAGGTTCAGAAAGCTCGACACAAAGAAGCGCGAGCATCGCCGCAGACTCATAGATAGCTTTGTCAATGCGGTTTATCTCTATGACGACCGCATGATAATCACATTTAATTACAAAGACGGCTTAAAAACAATTACCCTCGCAGAGCTTGAGAAATCAGCCCTTGGTTCGGATATCAATGTACCGGCTCCACCAAACGAAAAGCCTTGAAACTTAACGGTTTCGGGGCTTTTAAATTTTTTCGTACACAGATGCTCCGCACTTTGGTCTTTATTCGGTCTTGGCGGCTTTTAAAATGCCGTTTCCATAAAAATACAGAGCAGATCGTTTTTGACCTGCTCTGTTGCTTTTTATTTATCTGACGCTGTCATGAAGGCTCTTGAACTC
>OLGA01002017.1_pt1 | contig 15186 bp, 17 predicted proteins | sample 1604881 | NCBI WGS metagenome assembly OLGA01 (sample SAMEA3888896, study PRJEB22519) | human gut metagenome | biome: human gut; feature: human-associated habitat; material: faeces | place: Denmark | collected 2009
ATCCGACAACGGATAATCCGACGTCGGAAAATCCAATGCAATTAAATAAAGATATATCAAGAACTAACTTACCAAAAAAAGAAAAATCAAATACGGATTTATCAATTACCCATTCCATTCCTATCCATTCCCTAAATCCCTTGCCTTATGGCGAGGACGAAGCGGCACAGCCGCCGGAACGGAAAAGAACGGAAAGGAACGACGCTTACCGAGTGTATGAGGAAATTATCAAAGACAATATCGCCTATGACATTCTCTTGCAGGACAGAAGCCTTGACCGCGACCGTCTGAATGAGATTGTTGACCTTATGCTTGAAACCGTCTGTACGGCACGAAAGAAAATCCGTATTGCCGGGGACGATTACCCCGCCGAGCTTGTGAAGTCAAAGTTTATGAAGCTGAACAGCGAACATATCCGCTTTGTGCTTGACTGTATGCAGGAGAACACCACGAAAATCCGCAACATCAAGCAGTACCTAAAGGCGGTGCTTTTCAATGCCCCGTCTACCATTGACAGCTACTATACTTCCCTTGTCGCTCACGATATGGCAAGCGGCGCACTTGCACCGAGGAAGCCGAAGTACGGCGACCCGGACTACTACACCTACAACGAGGGCGAAAGCCTGTAAACGAAAAAAGGAGGATTTACCACATGGCACAGAAAACAGGAGCTTTGATTTTTGACGAAACCGCTGACCGCTACGATATTCGCTTTGATATTGCCGACTATTACGGCGGCTTGCATTGCGGCGAGTGCATGGACGTATTCACAGGCGGCAAATGGAAGCCGACCCGGATTGAGTACGGGGACAACTGGTATCTTGTAGGTATCCGCGCCGAGGACTTGAACGGGCTGCGGGTGCGGATTTAACGGGGCGGCGTGAAGAACGGACGCCCTTTTTTCACGCCCAAAAGCGGCGTACCACCTTAACACTATCACTACTACCGGGAAAGGAGGACGGTAAACATTGCAAGATGAAATCAACGAAAAAGTGGTTGCGCTCTCTGTCAAGGGAGCAAAGCTGACCGCTGAAATGCTGCAAAAGGCAATCAAAGCCATGCTTGCACAGGCAAAAAAGCAGCAGGAAAAACAGCCCCACGGGAAGCAGACCCTAAAGCAGCTTGCGAAGCAGAACGCGGGGCTATCCAACATTGAGATAACCGAGGGCAATATCAAAGCCTTTGAGCAGACGGCAAAAAAATACGGTATCGACTTTGCCCTAAAGAAAGACAGCACCGAAACGCCGCCCCGTTATCTCGTCTTTTTCAAGGGGCGGGACGCGGACGCTCTGACCGCAGCCTTTAAGGAGTTTTCCGCAAAGAAGCTGAACAAGGAGCAAAAGCCCTCTATCCGAAAGGCACTTGCCACATTCCGGGAAGCAGCAAAGCAGCTTAACGCGAACCGTCAAAAGACAAAACACAAGGACAGGGAGGTGTCGCTATGAAGCCGAATATCAAGAAGCTGCTTATCCTAAACGCCCCCTATCTGCTCTTTGTGTATCTCTTTGATAAAGTCGGACAGGCGGTGCGGCTCTCGCCGGGGGCTGACCTCTCCGGCAAGCTGGTTTCCATTGGCAGTGGCTTTTCTGCCGCCTTTTCAAATGCCCTGCCGAGTTTTGCCCCTATGGATTTGCTTATCGGCATTGTCGGGGCTGTCGTTATCCGGCTTGCGGTCTATGTGAAAGGCAAGAACGCAAAGAAATACCGTAAGGGCATGGAGTACGGCTCTGCACGTTGGGGCAATGCCGAGGATATAAAGCCATATATCGACCCCATGTTTGAAAATAACGTGCTGCTGACGCAGACCGAAAGGCTGATGATGAGCAGCCGCCCGAAGCACCCGAAATATGCACGAAACAAAAACGTACTTGTAATCGGCGGCTCCGGCAGCGGCAAGACGAGGTTTTTTGTAAAGCCCAACTTAATGCAAATGCACAGCAGCTATGTTGTAACCGACCCAAATGGTTACACTATAAGAGGATAAAAAAAAGGAGCGTTTCACAAACGAAGATTTCTTGAAGAGGGGAGGTCAAAACCGTGGCTAAGAAAGAAGAAATCAAAATCACAGCCCTGTATGAGCGTCTGTCAAGGGACGATGAACAGGCCGGGGAATCAAACTCCATCCAGAACCAGAAAAAATACCTCGAAGAATATGCCCGTCAGAAAGGGCTGAGAAACATTCGCCATTTTTATGACGATGGTTATTCGGGTACGAATTTCAACCGTCCCGGCTTTGCCGCCCTGCTGGAAGAAATCGAAGCAGGTCATGTGGAAGTCCTGATTGTAAAAGACCTCAGCCGTTTTGGCAGAAATTACCTGCAAGTCGGCTATTACACGGAGATTCTTTTTCCGAAAAAGGGCGTTCGGTTCATAGCTGTCAACAACAATGTGGACAGCGCCACCCCGCAGGACAATGACTTCACTCCGTTTTTGAACATCATGAACGAGTGGTACGCAAAGGACACCAGCAACAAAATCAAGGCGGTATTCAAGTCCAGAATGAAGGAGGGGCTGAGGTGCAGCGGCTCCATTCCCTATGGCTACAAGAGAGAACCGGGCGATAAGCAGACCCTTATCGTGGACGAGCCTGCCGCAGAGGTTGTCAGGAAAATTTTCCGGCTGGTATGTCAGGGCGTTACCACAACAGGCATTGCGGAAATTCTGGCAAAGGAAAAGGTGCTGATACCGTCTGCCTACGCTGCCCTGAATCAACCGAAGAACTGCCGTCACAAGGAGATTGCAGACCCTTACCGCTGGAACGCCACCACCATCGGCTATATCCTCGACAGGCAGGAATACCTCGGTCATACCGTGCTGGGCAAATCCATCTGCGAGAACTTCAAGACCAAGCAGCGCAGAGCCGCAACGCCGGACGAGCTGATGATTTTCCCCGATACGCATGAAGCCATCATCGACCAGGACACATGGGATATTGCCAGAAAGATACGCTCAAAGAAAAAGCCGAGAGTGGCGAACGGCACCTATTCCCACCGCCTGTCCGGGTTGGTGTACTGCGCCGACTGCGGGGCAAGGATGGGCTATATCAGCCCAGAAACCAAGCACAGCGGCAAACGCTATGATTCTGATTCCGCTTTTCAATGCGGCAACTATCGGAGCGCCACAAACGATTGCGTCTCCCACTATGTGAAAACATCGGTTCTGGAAGCGGCGATTTTGCGGGCAATTCAAGCGGTGAGCAAATATGTCCTTGAAAACGAAGCCGAGTTCATTGACCAGCTCAAAGCCGTTTGGAATGAGCATCAGGCAAGAGCAACGGACAACGGACAGCAGGAGCTTGCCGAAGCGAAGAAGCGAATGACTGAATTGGACGAGAAAATCAGCAAGCTCTATGAGAGTACCTTGAGCGGCTTACTGCCGGAGCGACAGGCACAGCGCATGATCCAGCAGTACGATGAAGAACAGCTTGTGTTGGAAAAGCGTGTTGCAGAGATGGAAAGTCTGGTTCAGCAGGACGAGATCAAGCAGGTGGACGCATCCCGCTTCATCGCTCTTGTCAAGAAATACCGGGACTGCGAGGAACTGACCGATACCATGCTCTATGCGTTCATTGACAGGGTTGAGGTTCACGAAGCCACAGGCGGACGGACTATCTACCGCCAGCAGAACATTGATATTCATTTCAATTTCATCGGCAACTACTACCCGCCTGTTGAAGCTGTTTCCGAGGAAGAACGCATCGCAGCCATCGAAGCCGAGCAGCTGCGAAAGAAGCAGGAAAAGGGCAAGAGGTCAACCGAGCGCAGAAAGCAGAAGCTGGACGCTCTGCGGGCGGCTGCGGAAGCCGGAGACACCGAAGCGGTCGCAAAATACGAGGAACACCTTGCAATTCAGCGTGAGCGAAATCAGAAACACCGTCAGAAGTTGCAGGAAGCCAGAGAAGCCAGCCCAGAATATATCAGTCAGTTAGAGGAAAAAGAGCGCATCAAGCGTGAAAAGATGCTTGAAACGGAGCGCAAGCGGATGGAACGGGACAGCCGGAAAAAGAAGCTGACACGAGCCGAGCTGAAAGAAAAGGCAAAGACCGACCCGGAAGCCGCTAAGGCGTGGGAAGCTCTGAAAGCCAAGGAAGCCGAAGCCAGACAGCGCAAAAAGGAGCGTGAGGAAGCGAGAATGGCGGCTGACCCCGAATATGCCGCTATGATGGCAGAACGAAAAGCGGAGTATGTCCGCACAAGGACTGCCCGGCGCAAGGCGGAACACGAAGCCCTTGTGGAGCTTGCCAAGACCGATGAAGAAGCCGCAAGAAAGCTGGCTGAGAAGCGGAAATATCAGAGTGAAGCTACCGTCAGATGCTATCAGAAAATGAAAGCCGATGCGGAAGCCGGAGACCCCGAAGCTATCCGGCGATATGAAGCCACCCTCGCCAAGCGCAGAGATGAGTACCACAAAAAGAAAGCAAGACAGGAGGAAGTACCAGCATGAAAGAATTGAAGCCAAGAATCCACGAAAACGGCATCGACTACATTCTCGTAGGCGATTACTATGTGCCGGACTGGAAGCTGCCGGAGGAACACCGTCCCATCGGCAAGTGGGGCAATCTTCACAGGGCGTATTTGAGACAGTTTCGCCCTGCCCTGTATTCGACCCTTGTCCTATCCTGCAAGCTGCACACCTACCTTGCCGATCTGAACGAGCAAGCAACGGAAAGATGCAGTCTTATCATTGAGCAGATGGCGGAAGCCGAGGGCGTGGACGAAACCATGAAAGCGGAGAATCAGATGCTATGGGTTCAGTCCATGAACTCCATCCGCAGCCGAGCCGAGGAAATCATCAAGCATGAGTTGATTTACTGCTGATATTCCAAGTCCAGACCCGCTAATTTCATACCGAAGCAAAAGCGACAGGTATTTCTTTGTGAAGTCCCTGCCGCTTTTCATTTATCAAAAATCAAGGAGGAACACACTATGAAACTGAACATCAACGAGAAGAAAGCCCTTTACACCTTCGGTTGCCCCAACCACAGGGCAACGGTTGACCGTCTGCAAATGCTGGCGGCTATCACACCCGACCCTGTTGCCGGAGAGCTGTTCAACGACCTTGCAATCAAGCTGAGTGCCGAGGAAGCGCACGACTGGTATCGCTGCTTCTACCCCACGCTCCGCATGGAAATGGACGGCTATTATGAAGCGGAACTGACTTTGCGGCTGGCAGAAATCAGCAGCTACGATATGGAGGACGATTATGGCGAAGCTGACGAAGTATGAAAAGGAAACCATCATTCTGTTCAACGAGGGCGAAGATACGGCAAGCATCTACACCTTCAACGCCGGACTGAAAAAGCGGCTGGCGCTGTTCGCTAAGAAGTACCCCGACCTCTGCCGACAGGAAAAGACCCATGAGCAAGGCGGCGTTTCCTATGTGCTGGACAGATCCCGACTGTCCATCCGTCTGCAACCGCCCATGAGCGAGGAACGCAGACGGAAAGCAAGCGAGAACGCCAAGCAAACCGGGTTCAGGAGCAGGACGGAATAATGTAACATTTAGGGGCGATATGCGGTCAAAATGTCGGGTCTGTACTCGATGTTTTGACCGCTATTGCATAGCAAGGTATAGTTCTATCGTTTTTCTCATTTTTAAGGCTATACAGATTCAAAACGATTAAATCACGACATTTCATCCCGACTGCTTGAAAAATTCACATTATCGTGATACAATAGACAAGGATATTCTTAAATCAGGAGGGTACTATGGCTGTTACGTATAAAAAACTATTTCATCTGTTAATCGACCGTGGTATTGCAACGGCTGAATTGACAGAACAGGCAGGCTTTAGTGCCAACATTTTAACCCGACTTAGAAGAGACCAATATGTTTCATTGGAGAGCATTGAAAAGCTATGTTTTGCCCTCGATTGCGGCGTTGACGATATTCTGGAATTTATACCGAACGAAAAGGAGAACGGAAACAATGATTGATACAAAGAAAGAGCAGGAGCGTGACGAGCTGCACCGTGCGATATGGGCAATCGCTGATGAACTTCGTGGTGCCGTTGACGGTTGGGATTTCAAAAACTATGTTCTTGGCACGATGTTTTATCGATACATTTCCGAAAACCTGACAAGCTATGTCAATTCCGGTGAACAGGAAGCCGGAAACAACGCTTTTGACTATGCAAAAATGCCGGATGCCGAAGCTGAGGAAGCTCGTGACGGCTTGGTAGAAGAAAAGGGCTTCTTTATTCTTCCGTCCGAGCTGTTTTGCAATGTCAATCTCAAAGCCGACAACGATGAAAACCTGAATGAAACCTTGGAGCGTGTATTCAACCACATTGAAAGCTCTGCAAAGGGCTCCTCCTCCGAAAGCAGCTTTGCCGGATTGTTCGATGATTTTGACGTGAACAGCAACAAGCTCGGCTCTACCGTTGCAAAGAGAAATGAACGCCTTGCAAAACTTCTGCATGGTGTAGCCAACATGAACCTCGGCGATGTAAAGGATCACGATATTGATGCCTTTGGCGATGCCTATGAGTATCTGATGACCATGTACGCATCCGGGGCAGGAAAATCCGGCGGCGAGTTCTTTACCCCTGCGGATGTTTCCGAACTGCTGACCCGACTTGGCACGGTAGGCAAGACTGAAATCAATAAAGTCTATGACCCTGCCTGCGGCTCTGGCTCCCTGCTTCTGAAAGCCGAAAAGGTTTTGGGCAGAGATGCCGTCCGCAACGGCTTCTTCGGACAGGAAATCAACATCACTACTTATAACCTTTGCCGTATCAATATGTTCCTGCATGATATTGGTTTTGATAAGTTTGACATTGCTTGTGAGGACACGCTGACCGCACCGCAGCATTGGGACGATGAGCCGTTTGAGCTGATCGTTTCCAACCCTCCCTATTCCATCAAGTGGGCTGGCGATGATAACCCTTTGCTGATTAACGATCCTCGTTTTTCTCCGGCTGGTGTTCTCGCACCGAAGTCTAAAGCTGACCTTGCTTTTATTATGCACTCCCTTGCGTGGCTGGCAACAGGCGGCACAGCGGCGATCGTCTGCTTCCCCGGCATTATGTACCGTGGCGGCGCAGAACAGAAAATCAGAAAGTATCTGATCGACAACAACTTTATTGATTGTATTATCCAGCTGCCGAGCAATCTGTTCTTTGGAACTTCCATTGCGACCTGCATTATGGTGCTGAAAAAAGGCAAAGCCGACAACAAAACCCTGTTTATCGACGCTTCCGGCGAGTGCATCAAGGTTACGAACAACAACAAGCTGACACAGGCGAACATCGAAAGAATCGTGGATACCTTTGCCAATCGAGCCGAGGAAGCACACTTCTCTCATCTGGCAAACTACGAGGAAATTGCGGACAATGATTATAATCTTTCTGTTTCCACCTATGTGGAAGCCGAGGACACCAGAGAGAAAATAGACATTGTGAAGCTCAATGCAGAAATAGCGGAAATCGTTGCCCGTGAACAGGTTCTCCGTGAGGAGATTGACAGAATTATTGCGGAGATAGGATCATAAAGGAGACGAAAATTTTGCCTGTAATTAAGCAACACTATGTGCCACAGTTTATCATGCGGAATTTTGCAGACGAGAATGGTTTGCTTTGCATTATCGACAAGCAATCTTCTCCAATAAGAGCAATCACATCAAAGGCAACCGCCATACTATTTGAAAAAGATATGTATGAGACAAAAAATTTGGATGGCTCTTATTTTGACAGAAACGTAATAGAAAATAAGTTTGCTCAAATTGAGGGGCATATCGCAAATATATTGCATGAAGTAGATAGTAACTTATCCAATAGACAGACATTGTCTCTGGATGAAGAAGTTGCGTTTGCACTATTTATAGCGTTGCAGTTGGTACGGCTTCCGATGGTACGAGAAATAATAAACAACAGCCCAAAAGGACAATTTACAAGTGATGTAGATAAAAAGATATACGATAAAGCTACCTATCGCATGATGCTTTTATCAAGAGAAAGTGGTTTTGAATACTTAAAAGAAAATGGGTTGGTGTTGAGTGATGATGCCAAGGAACAGTTAAAAGGACAAAGTCTGTTGGAATATACTGCGTCATTTATACTCAGCGAATGTGCAATTTACGTTTTGACAGCACTGAATGACAATCCGTATGTTCTGCCCGATATGCCGGTACTTATAGATTCTTTCTCCGATGCAAAATATGTTTTTCCCGTAGCTCCTCGAATTGCTATTTGTTGTTGCTTATTTGAAGAAGCCAGCAAAAGCGAGTTCGGAGGATTTGTCCAAGCTCAAAGTGAGTGGATAGAAAAAATCAACAAACAATTATGTAATAAAGCAAACAGGTGGATAATTTGCAAAAGCAGTTATTCTTCACATATTTTGAACCTGTTAGCGCAAACGAGGTCGTAATATGACGAAACTTGAACAACTTATAGAGGAACTTTGCCCGAATGGCGTGGAATATCATGAATTGGGCAAAATCGCGGAAATGCGGAGAGGCACTTCCATTACCAAAAAGAATGTGTGTGAGGGTGAGATTCCTGTCATTTCCGGGGGACGCGAACCCGCTTATTATTGCGATACGTTCAACAGGGAGGGTGCGACAATCACCGTTGCGGGGAGCGGCGCGGGAGCGGGTTACGTCCAGTATTGGGACAGACCGATATTTGTTTGTGATGCGTTTTCCATCAAGGGAAACGAACGGCTCTCTACGAAGTATCTATATTACTTTTTGACGAGTATCCAAGAGTTCATTTATTCGACGAAAAAGGGAGGAGGAGTCCCCCACGTTCATGTCTCCAGTATTGAACATGTGCAAATCCCCGTCCCCCCTCTACCTGTGCAGAGTGAAATTGTCCGTATTTTGGACAATTTCACGGAGCTTACAACGGAGCTTACAGCGGAGCTTACAGCGAGGAAGAAACAGTATGAGTTTTATCGGGATAAGCTGCTGACAATTAGCAATGAGCAAGTAGCAATGTGCAATTTGGGAGATATTTGCGAATCAATCGCAGACGGTGACCATATGCCGCCACCTAAAGCAGATACTGGCATTCCGTTTATCACGATTTCAAATATCACTGAACAGAATAAAATTGATTTTTCCAATACAATGTTCGTGCCACACGCTTATTATGACTCACTTGCAGAAAAACGGAAACCGCAAAAGGGAGATATTCTCTACACAGTAGTCGGTTCATATGGAATCCCTGTTTGCATTGAAGAAGATAGTGAGTTCGTTTTTCAGCGCCACATTGCTATTCTTCGCCCCAAAAAGCAGATAGTCAAACCCCGCTATATGTTCCATGCAATGCAAAGCAGTGCGTTCAAAGCGCAGGCAGGTAAAACAGCAAAAGGCGCAGCGCAAAAGACAATTGGATTGGCTGCTCTTGCAGCAATGAAGATGCCTGTTCCAACGCTGGATGTGCAGAATCGTTTAGTCAACGTCCTTGACAACTTCGACGCTATCTGTTCCGACTTGAAAATCGGTCTGCCTGCGGAGATTGAAGCAAGACAAAAACAGTACGAATTTTATCGTGATGCCCTCTTGACTTATGCGGCAACCGGCAAGATAATCTTGACAGACAGACAGACAGACAGACAGACAGACAGACAGACAGACAGACAATTATAACACACTGATCCGTCTGTGTCAATATGTTTTTGGGTATATTTCTCTGCCGCTTGAAAATATTTTTGATATTCGGAACGGCTATACGCCATCAAAGGCTAATCCAGAATATTGGACAGACGGAACGGTAGATTGGTTTCGCATGGAGGATATCCGCATGAATGGTCATGTGCTTTCAAGCGCATTACAAAAAGTCACGGAAGCTGCTGTAAAGGGCGGAAAGAAAATTCCGGCAAATTCGATTGCGCTTTCCACTTCCGCAACCATTGGTGAACACGCCTTGATTACGGTTGAGTGCCTTGGCAATCAGAGGTTCTCCTTCTTTACGCCAAAAGCCGCTTTTGCCGATATTATCAATATGCGTTTCATGAATTACTACTTCTACAAGGTGGATGAATGGTGTAAAGGACACCTGTTTCAAGGTAATTTTAACAGCGTAGATATGGGCGCACTGAAACAACTGTGTGTGCCTATCCCCGCTGTGAGCGAACAAGAAAGGATTGTGGGAATTCTTGACCGCTTTGACGCTCTTTGCAACGACCTGACTTCCGGCTTGCCTGCCGAGATTGAAGCACGAACAAAGCAATACGAATACTACCGTGAAAAGCTGTTAGCTTTTCACGAAATGAGCAATCAGCAATGAGGAATGAGCAATGAAGGAGAACATTATTTTAGATAAGAGCAAGGCTTTTGCTTTGCGAATCATCAAGCTTTATCAATTTCTTTGTGAAACAAAGAAAGAGTATGTTCTTTCAAAGCAAGTTCTGCGCAGCGGTACGAGTATAGGCGCAAATGCAAAAGAAGCCGCTAATGCACAAAGCAAGGCGGATTTTTATGCAAAAATGTATATCGCCTATAAAGAGGCTAACGAAACAGAGTACTGGCTCGAGTTGCTTCACGAGAGCGGATACATGGAGAAATATGCGTTTGACAGCATTTACTCGGATTGCAAAGAAATCATCAAGATTCTCGCATCCATCACCAAAACCCAAAAACAATAAATTCAGAAGGGAGAACGCTGTCAGCAATTGCTAATTGCAAATTGCTAATTGCAAATTGATTTATGTCCTATAACATTATAGCAGCCAGCAACGAGAGCACCGTGGTTGCGGAATATACGCCGGAGAGCGCACGGTCTGACAGCTTCCAGAGCGAAGCAGCGCTGGAAAAGGAGTTTATCCGCCTGCTCTGTGAACAGGGATATGAGTATCTTTCTGTTCACGATGAAAGCGGCTTGATTACCAACCTGCGGCGGCAGTTAGAAGTGCTCAATAACTATACCTTTACTGACAGCGAGTGGAAACGCTTCTTCACGGAGATCCTTGCCAACGCCAACGAAGGCATCGTTGAGAAAAGCCGCACCATTCAGACCGACCATGTCAAGGTACTCCGCAGAGATGACGGAACTTCCAAGAACATTCAGCTCATAGACAAAAAGAACGTTCATAACAACCGCTTGCAGGTCATCAATCAGTACGAGGAAAGCGAGGGTAACCATGACACCCGCTACGATGTGACCATTTTGGTGAACGGTCTGCCCCTTGTCCATGTGGAGCTGAAACGCCGTGGCGTTGCAATCCGTGAAGCCTTTAACCAAATCAAACGCTATCAGCGGGATAGCTTTTGGGCGGCAAGCGGGCTATATGAGTATGTGCAGATTTTCATTATCTCCAACGGAACGCATACCAAGTATTATTCCAACACCACCAGAAGCAGCCACATCAAGGAAATGGGCGAATCTGCAAAGCAGAAATCGAAGAAAACGAGCAACAGCTTTGAGTTTACTTCCTTCTGGGCAGACGGCAACAACAAGGTTATCGCAGACTTGATTGACTTTACCAAGACATTCCTCGCCAAGCACACCATTCTGAATGTGTTGACGAAGTATTGCGTTTTCACAACCGAAGAAATTCTGATGGTTATGCGTCCCTATCAGATTGCGGCGACAGAACGCATCTTAAATCGCATCGAAATCTCCACCAACTACAAAAAGACCGGAACGATTGACGCAGGCGGCTATATTTGGCATACCACAGGAAGCGGAAAAACGCTGACTTCTTTCAAGACCGCACAGCTTGCATCCGCACTTCCCTATGTGGACAAGGTTCTGTTTGTGGTCGATAGAAAAGACCTGGACTATCAGACCATGAAAGAATATGACCGCTTTGAAAAAGGCTCTGCCAACAGCAACGCTTCCACAAGGATATTGCAGCGGCAGCTTGAGGACAGAGATGAAAAAGGCGGCTATCATCAATATAAAATCATCATCACGACCATTCAGAAGCTGGACAACTTCGTGACCAAGAACAAAGGACATGAGGTGTTCAACAAGCATTGCGTTATCATCTTTGACGAGTGCCACCGTAGCCAATTCGGAGATATGCACGCCAAGATTGTTAAGGCGTTTAGGAAATATCACCTGTTCGGTTTTACCGGCACGCCGATTTTCGCCGCCAATGCAGGAAAAGGCAAGCACATGGAGCTGCTGACCACGCCGCAGACCTTTGGCGACCAGCTCCACACCTACACCATCGTGGACGCTATCAATGACGGCAATGTGCTTCCGTTCCGTATCGACTATGTGAATACGGTCAAGGAAAAAGAAAACATCAAGGACAAGAATGTTTCAGCAATCGACATTGAACGGGCGATGGGTGCGCCGGAGCGTATTCGGGAAATCGTCAAATACACGCTGGAGCATTTTGACCAGAAAACCAAACGCAACAGCTTCTATTCCTTAAAGGGCAAGCGTATGGCGGGCTTTAATGCCATGTTCGCTGTCAGCTCCATCCCCATGGCGATGAAGTATTATACGGAGTTCAAGAAGCAGCTTGCCGAAAGTCATCGACAGTTTACGATTGCAACCATTTTCAGCTACGCCGCGAACGAGGATGACCCCGAAGATGTTCTGCAAGAGGAAGGCTTCGACACCGATGCACTTGACCAGACCTCCCGTGACTTCCTTGAAAGCGCAATCCAGGATTACAACACTGCGTTCAACACGAACTTTGATACTTCCTCGGATAAGTTCCAGAACTACTACAAAGACTTGTCCATGCGAGTGAAGAACCGTGAAGTGGATCTTCTGATTGTTGTGAATATGTTCCTCACAGGCTTCGATGCTACAACGCTCAACACCTTGTGGGTGGACAAAAATTTGAAAATGCACGGACTGATACAAGCCTATTCCAGAACCAACCGTATTCTGAACTCCGTCAAGACCTACGGCAACATTGTCTGCTTCCGTGATTTGCAGAAGGCTACGGATGATGCAATCGCTCTCTTTGGAGATAAGAATGCAAGCGGCATTGTTCTGCTCAAGAGCTTCAATGATTACTGGAACGGCTATGAAGATAATGACGGCAAGTATCATCCCGGCTATGTAGATTTGCTTGAAAAACTGGAAGCTGAATATCCTCTCGACACTCAAATTATCGGAGACCAGGCAGAGAAAGATTTTATCAGATTGTTCGGCACTATCCTCAGCATGAGAAATATTCTCTCATCCTTTGACCAGTTTGAGGAAATGGACAGTATTGCCGCAAGGGATTTGCAGAATTATCAGAGCATCTATCTTGACCTCTACGACAAGTACCGCAAAAAGGGCGATGCAGAAAAGGAAGATATTACGGACGATATCGAATTTGAAATCGAGCTTATCAAACAGGTGGAAATCAACATCGACTACATACTTATGCTGGTCGAAAAATACCATGACGGCAACTGCAAGGACAAAGAAATCCTTACCTCCATCCGCAAGGCGGTAGATGCAAGTATGCAGCTTCGCAGCAAGAAAGAGCTCATCGAAGCATTCATCAGTCAGGTCAATGTTGATACGCAGGTTACTGACGATTGGCGCAGATTTGTTCTGGAGCAGGAGGAAACAGACTTGACCGAAATCATCACGAGTGAAAAGCTGAAGCCGGAAGAAACCCGAAAGTTTGTTGCCAATGCGTTTCGTGATGGGGCATTGAAAACTACAGGAACAGAGATTGATAAGCTCATGCCCCCTGTATCACGCTTCGGCGGTGGCAGCAGAGCCAAAAAGAAGCAAGGCATCATTGAGAAGCTGAAAGTGTTCTTTGAGAAATACTTCGGGCTGGGAATTGCGGAACTTAAAGCAGAGGAAGAGCGTTGAAAGAACTCTGCGAAAATGACAAACAGGTATAAATTGGAGGTGTTCAGATGGATGAAAAAGAGCAATCAGTTGAAATTGGCACGGATAAAAGCGAAGAAACCTTGTTGACGCAATGGCAGACCTGCGTTGAGATGGCAAATGCGGTCAGTCAGCGTAGAGATGCGATGAACAATCTTTTTGTTACGCTGAATCTTGCAATCGTTGCAGCTGCTTCCTTTATTTGGGACGCAAAAACCATTATGTTGCTCGTGTCCGGCATCATTGTCTGCGTCGTTTGGATTTTCTTCATCAGAAATTTCAGAGAACTGAACAGGGCAAAGTTTGAGGTCATCAACAAATTAGAACAGAGTTTGCCTGTTTCTGCTTTTTCTGATGAATGGCAGTCCCTAAAGAAAAGCAAAAAATACATTGAGGGCACGAAGTTGGAAAAAGTCTTGCCTTATGCTTTTTGCGTTCTTTATGTAGTGATTTTCATTCTCATAACACTCCAAAGATGTAACCAACCATCCATCAGCCAACCATGAACTCATTCTGATGAACAAATAATTTAGGAGGTACATAAATGATCAATGTCTTTATACCGCACAGATGGAATAATGATGATTACTCTACGATAAGCGCCTTGTTGGATAGGACAAAATACAAAGTCCGCGACTATTCGGTTCCAGCAAGTTCTCCCTTTGATAATATTGATAGGCGTTACAATGTTGACCCGCAGATTCAAAAGCAAATACGCTATGCAAGCGTTGTCGTTTGCTCGAATCGTCCCGCAAACAATAATGGAATGTCAATCGATGAAATCAAATACGCTATCTCTATCGGAAAGCCCGTAGTAGCAGTACAGGTTACGCCCAGTTCGAGCACGCTGATTGTAGGATTAGGCGTTGAGGTTGTTCCGTGTCGTAAGGATAGTCTGGAAAACTGGATATACAGAAACGTGTAAAGCGAGATACCAATAACCCCAAAGGCGATCAACCGTAAAAAGTTGGTCGCTTTTGTTTTGCCCATTATCAGAAAGGAGAAGTTGCCCGTGAGCGAAGAATTGGAAAAACTGAAACACAAACAGTATGTTGCGGAGCGCAAGCTGACCGCAGCCAAGCACAAGGAGAAGCGGTTGCAGAGCGAATTGAAACGCCTGACCAGAGGTGAGCGCACGCACCGCCTTTGCACCCGTGCCGGGATGCTGGAAACCTTTTTGAGAAAGCCGACCGTCTTGACAGACGATGACGTGATGGAGCTTTTGACCTTCATCTTCCACAGCGAAGCGGTTCAAAAGAAGCTGAATCTGCTGATTGAGAACCGAAAGAACGAGCTGACAACGGACAGTGGCTAAACCCTCGGCTTTGGACGAGGGCGCAATTATACACCACCTGAAGGTTGTGCATTGCGTTCTGCCGAAAGCCCCTTGCAGGGAGCCTGATGATTTCCGCAGCTTTCGCTCCAATCATCCAGCGGAAGCT
>OLGA01002022.1_pt1 | contig 15162 bp, 8 predicted proteins | sample 1604881 | NCBI WGS metagenome assembly OLGA01 (sample SAMEA3888896, study PRJEB22519) | human gut metagenome | biome: human gut; feature: human-associated habitat; material: faeces | place: Denmark | collected 2009
TGGGGAACATGCGGCGCAGGTTAACGGGGAGCAGGACTTTGACGGGCTTGCGCAGGCGGCGCTGTGGTACGCGCTCGGCCTGAAGCTCGTTTATGGCCTGCATCATCGCCGCGCAGAGCAGCTCCGTCACGGTCACGCCGTGCCGCTTCGCGGCGGCGCGCACATCGTCCGAGGGCGCAATCATGGTGATGAGGTTCTTGAAGCCGTCCGGTTCGGGCGTTCCGGTGAGGTGGTAGGCCGTGGCTTCCTTGCGGCTGGCCTTCACGTCTCCGGCGTAGCGGAGGAAGCTGTCCTCCAGCTCCTCCTCGTCCGGCTCCTCCAGCCTGCCGAGCACGCCATGCTCCGTGGGCACGGCGACGCCGTATTTCTGGCTGATATATTCGGCGAGCAGGGTCTTGAAGAATGTCATGCCGCCGTTGCCGTCTGTCACTGCGTGGAAGAATTCGACCGCGACGCGGTTGCGCTCGTTGTATACCAGCACACGCAGCGCGCATTCGCGCACCTTGCCGAAGGGCGCATGCGCCAGCGGGCAGCTGCGCTCGGCCTGAATCTCCGGCGCTTTGGGCAGCTGCTCAAGGTAGTACCAGAATACGCCGGGCTGCAGGCGCACGGCTATCGACGGGAAGCGGCGCACCGTCACGTCCAGCGCGGCGCGCAACACGCTCAGATCGACCTCCTCCGTCAGCGTGGCGGACAGGCGGAAATAATTCGTCCAGTTCCGGCGCTTGGCCGCCGGGTAAATTTTCGCGGCATTGTCCAGCCGCATCCAGCGCAGCTTGCGCACTGGAGAGAGCACACGCGTCATGAACCGTCCGATGGTGTCAAAATCGGACATATTTTCATTCAGATAATACAGCACATATGCGTGCCAGCGCTCCGGCGCAATAACGATCTGGCTCTTGCAGCCGGAATCGAGCAGCTTTTTATGGAGCATCCGCGTATCGTCGAGCATGACCTCGTCCCCGCCGACGAACAGCAGCGACGGCGGCAGGCCCGTCAGATCGCCGAACAGCGGCGAGCAGAGGGGATCTTTCGGGTCGTCGGTATAGCAGGCAGCATAGAATTGCAGCAGCTCCGGCGTCATGGAGGGGTCGATGTCGCGGTTGTCGATATAGGACTGGCCGGAGCCGGTCAGGTCGGTCCACGGCGAAATGCCGATCAGGCCGCACGGAAGCGGCAGGCGCAGCTCCTTGAGGCGCAGGCAGAGGGCGTAAATGAGTCCGCCGCCGGCGGACTCGCCGCAGAGCAGGATCTGGCTGGCGGGATAGCCCTTGGAGAGCAGATACTGATAGCTCACGACCGCGTCGTCCAGCGCAGCCGGAAAGCGGTCCTCCGGGGCCAGACGGTAGGCTGCGCAGAACACGCGCACACCGCACTCGTCTGAAAGCGTGGCCGCGAAGCCCTTGGCATAGTCCAGATTGCCGCAGGTGTAGCCGCCGCCGTGCAGATAGAGCACAACGCCCTGACGCCGCTCGTCTTTCGGCATGATCCACGCGCCCTGAAATGGGCCGAAGTCATGGTCTCGGACGATCACGTCGCGCCGGTGGATGGCCTCCATCAGCTCACCGAGCTTGTCCTGTCCCTTCCGGGTGATCTCCAGAGAGCAGTTGGCGACAAAGGGTTTAAAGAAATTGAGCTGTGCGCGCACCAGCTTCGCAGGCAGACCCATAGATACCGTTCCTTTCAGAAAAGCGTTTCAATCAATTTGTATAGTATAGCATTGACCGGAATTTTTGTAAATACACGAAAATGCGCCGGAGGGGGATTTCCCTCTCCGGCGCGGTTGGGGTTGTGGGGGTGATCAGCTGTTCAGGGGGATGGATCTTGCGGGTGCGGCGGGGGCGTTTTTCGCGTCCAGAACGAACAGCTTTGCCTGCGCGGCGTTGGAATCGATCTGGAAGGTCAGGCTGTTGATTTTCCCGGACTCGAGCGGCTGGATCACCGTGCGCAGAAGCCGACCGGTTGCGTCGTAGAACGCGCAGAGGGCGCGCGCGCTGTCGTGCATGCAGGCAATCTCCGCCGTGACGGAGCTGCCGCCGCGCTGGGCTGAGAGAATTTCGGTCGAAGTGAGCAAGACCGGGACGGAATCGGTGTTGTTCAGCATGTTCGGCTCGTCCTGCTGGAGTCTGACCGTGGCCGTCACGTCCTCGCCGTAAAGGGCGGCGAAGGAATCAGGCTCGTATTCGGCGATGACTGTGCCGCCGTACGTAAGGTTCTGGAAGGTGCGTTCGGCAAGCGTCTGGCCGTCGGGGCCGGTAAACAGGACGCTGCCGCTGGCCGGTTCCAGACCGCGGTTGACGACGACGGCCTGCAGGAATTTGCGGCTGCCGATCTGGAGCAGCGCAAGCTCGACCTCCGCGTCTGCGCTGCCGACGGTGCAGGCGGCAGTGTTGTCCTCCGGCGTGTAGTCGTCCTGTCCGGGCTCCTGTACTTCAAAGGTGACGATCTGTTTCTCGGACGGGCAGGTGATATTGACGGTGAATTCCCCACTTTCGCCCGGCAGGAGCTGGCAGTCCTGCGCCGTGCTCACGCCATCCGCGGTGAGCGTGAGACTGCTGACCGTGTGGTCGCCGGAGTTGGTGACGGTGAACGTAACGGGAAGCGTTTCGCCCGGAACAAGCGCGTCGGCGTCAAAGCTGACGTCGGAGAGCTTCAGGTCGCTGACGGGCAGGATCTGCGTCCAGACGAGATCTTTTGTGTCGTCTACATCATCCGCGGTGATCGTCACGGTCGTGTGCATACCGAGAGCGTAGGTCTTACCGTTCAGCTCTGCGGCGTTCAGGTTTTCCAGATACTGCTCGTCGCCGATCAAGAGGATCGGTGCACTCCAATGGTCGTTTACAGCGTCATAATGCAGCGCGGCCAGATTGGCGTTTGCGCCGTTGGACTGGTTAAAATAGATGCTGTCGCCGACGATCACGAAGTCGCGGCCCAGGCCTTCGACCGGGACTGTGTTCCCCGCTTCGTCGTGCAGCGCGCCGTCGGCATTCCAGATAAAGGAGTCCGCCGTCGTGCCGGGCAGTCTGCCGTATACGGCCCGGCCGGTCACGTTCTCGGCCAGCAGTTGGCTGCCGCAATAGAGCTTGCCGTCAGAGGTATAGGCGGCGGGCGCGCCGTTCTGCGCGCCGATGCAGATAGAGCCAATACCTGCGGCGTCCGCTGCTTTGCGCGCGTCAAGCCATGCGCCGCCGCGATATTCCGCTGTATAGACCGTACTGGCGGCGGGGTTCACAACGCTTTCTTCATCCGTGACCGCAGATTCCACCCACGCGAGGACGGGCGTTCCGTTCACGCAGGAGAGCGTGGGCAGGCGCATATAGTTGTCAGACTGATAGACCTTCTGCTCGGTGAACGCGAGCGTGTTTTTGTCGACCGTGCCGACCACGATATTCTGGTGCTGGGCATAGGCGACAAGGGAATCGCCGGGCTCCTGCGTCGTGCGGGCGTAGGCAAGCCAGAGATTTCCGGCTGCGTCCGTGCAGAGCTGCGGCGCGTCGTCCAGGATCGCGGATGCGTCGACAGCCGCGGGGGCAGACCAGCTTGTCCCGTCAAATTTCGTCAGCGCGACATAGCGCTTGCCGGTAGTCTCATTCGCACGCACGAAGGCCGCGTAAAGCGCGCTCCCATCCGAGACCATGACCGGCTGGGCGTTGCGGTATGTATTTTCCAGCAGCGGGTGATATTCCGTCCTCGCCTGCGCGGCGCGGGCAGCGTAGGTCCGCACGGCAGCCGGGGCCCAGTCGGACTCCTCCGCAAGATAGCTGAGGTCAGACGGGGCATACGCAGAAGCCTCCGGCGCCGCATCCCACGCCGCACCGGACCGGAGGGAGTGGGATTTTACAGAATTTGCGGTGTATAGATGCCATGTCTGGTGGGCGAAGACCTTTTTTGCCTCCACCCATCCAATATATCCTTTTATAGCAAGTTCCCCGGTCAAGTCAGCAGATTGTAGGCCGCTGTTTGTTCCAATAATATTTATTTTTGTTTCCAGTTCTGCGCAGCCGTAGATACCAAGCCCAACAAACTTGCTACACCCGGCACCAATGAATCCTTCTAGTGTAAACGTAGGGTTAAATACGATATTTAGATCCCACATTTTTGTGTCGAAGCAGTAACTTCCACCGCCCCCGGCTTCAAAATAAAAACTCAAGTTCGTTTGGAATGTAACTGGTACAATCCACATCATAAAATTATGCTCAATATTTATCAGTTTGCTTTCACCAATGATAAGAAAATACCCTGATATTGTTTTGCTCCCAACGTCTCCCTCAAGATATCCGCAGAAGGTAAAATCCATTTTATCCTTAAAGAAATCTGCTTTGTTATTCTTCTGCACATATTTTTTGAGTTGTGTAACATTTCGTTTAAGCGGCCACTTGTTGTTTTTGAGCTTTCCGATTTTTTGCAGCTCTTTAATTTTCTCGATGTATTCCTTCGTCTGCTTCTCTTTTGATTCCTTGTCGTTCAGTTTCAGATTCACACCCAGCTGAATCTTATCCTCCGTACAGGAAAATACAACCGGTGCCTGCAACGGAAGGTCAAATTTTAGTGTAGTTCCACCAAGATACGGAATATCATCTGAAATTTTAAGACTAAGCGCACTACTTTTCAGCATGATTTCCGTGTTCTCGTTGACGGAGTTCCTTGCAAACTGTAAATTTATGTTTGTGTCAGCAAATTTTCCATCCGCATCCGTTACGCGAACAAAGCAGCCACCGCCCTCTGTGAATTTGCTGACATCGATCTTCTCAAATACGCCCGTGCTGCTTTCCACAATTTTCTGACTTCCCTGATAGAGCGCATAGCTCTTTGCGTCTTCAGGCTTCATGGCTATACACGTCAGATTAAACGGATTTGAACTTCCATCCCACCAGATTGAGTCGTTTCCGTTTTGCAGGCTGAAAATCTTTGTCTGCGTCACCAAATTTCGGCTACCGTATTTTGCTGCTTTGAGCTTCAGATTACCAGTGCCCTCAGGATAGAGGACTACGATCTCACCGTTCTGCCAGTCAACATTTTCATTTGTCCAGTCAAGATATCCGGTTTTACTGACCCGAATAACAACGTCATTGCTTGCTGAGAGATTAATGGACGCCCTACCGTTATTATCAGTAGAAGCAGTATCAGACTGCCGTGTTACAGTAGCGCCACTAATAGGTGCACCAGTTTCGTCGACTACCTGAATACAATACCACCCTTTTGAAAGAATGGTATCTGCTTTCTCAGGGATAGTATTACCGTTCCAGGTTCTTAGAGGATATCCATTCCAAGTTTCTTTTGCTGCATCGTACGCGCTGTTGTCTGTCCAGCCAGTGGTGCCGGGGATATAATAGAGAGGAACGCCATGTAGAAAAGGTCCTTCAACGCCAGTAACATTCAAATAGACGGTCGGAGCATTCCCGCGCAAATAAAAGCCGCTTACTGAATTACAACGTATAAACGATTCATTGCTGACGCTGGTAACCCCGCTCCCAATGATCACTTTTTTTATTCCTGTACAATTTACAAATGCCCAGGACTGAATTTTCGTGACTCCGTTTCCTATTATTAAGCTTCCATTCAATCCTGCACAAAACGAAAATGCTTGCTGTCCAATACTTGTAACGCTATCCGGTATTATAAGACTTCCCGTAAATCCACGACAGCTGGTAAATGCTCCTTCTCCGATACTAGTCACGCTGTTTCCGATTTTTAAAGTTCCTTTAAATCTATAGCAACCAGAAAAAGCACCTCTTTCTATAGTGGTAACGCCGTCTCCGATTATCAAATCACCAGTAAATCCAGCGCAATCATAAAAGGCGTAAACTCCAATATAGGTAACACTATTAGGAATTTTCAGGCTTCCAGTAAATCCTTTACAGTGATAAAACGCGTATTTTTTTATCTCGACCACGCCATTTTCAATTGTTAGGCTGCCGTTGAATCCAGAGCAGTATCCAAACGCATTTTCACCAATGCTGTGTACATTGCTCGGAATTTTCAAATCACCGGTCAGATTTGAACAGTCAAAGAACGCATAATCGCCGATACTTGTAATTCCAGATTTTAGCACCAGTTTTTTGAGCGACTTTCGGCTGCTATACCATGGTGCCCTGTTTTTGTTGTCATTTTCATAATCCTTCATCTTCCCCAATCCACTGATTGTCAGTACGCCCTCGGAATCCAGCGTCCATGTCAGGTTTTTCCCGTCGCCCTCACCGCCGCAATAGCCGGAAGCGACGATATCCGCCGCGAAGATCTCTGCCGTCAGGGCGGCCAGCATACACAGGGTAAGTGCAAGGGCGACGAGGCGGCGGAATCCAGACTGCTTTTTCATGATAACTCCCTCTTTCTTCTCATTTCTTTAGCAAATACTACCTGAATTTATTGTACATGGGAAAGGACTTCTTTGCAACGGGTTTGCAGAAAAAAATGGAGAAAATCGGTGAGGATTTTCTCCGCTTAAGCATATCAAAGCATTCAGATTTTTATGGAGCAGTGTGGATTACGCAGAATGCGCCGTTTTTTACGGGAATCTGCGGGCGGACAGAGTCGTCCGCCCCTACAAGGAAGCGGAAAGGCGCATCCGAATCCGCCGGGCTTACAGCGAAAAATCTGCGTCGTCGTGGGTGCGCTTGGGGGCAGCGGGGCGGCCGGGGATGCGGCGGAGGGGGTCATAGCGGAAGCGGCGGCAGCGGTGGTCGCTGGGGACGATGCCGCAGAACTGGCAGACCATCGTTTCATCGTCAATTTTCCCCGCGAACTGGCAATAGGTACAGTAGCGGTCGATCTTCTTTCGGAACAGCATGGGGCAGCAGCCTTTCTTTGATGTTTGCCCCCATTATACACGCTTTCCGTGCAAATTGCTATGGTACTTTTTGCGAAAAAGCAGCAGGCTCACCGAGCACAGCAGCAAAGACGCCGCTCCCGCCGTTTCCGGGCCTTGCGTGCCGGAAACGGCGGCGGCGGGCCAGCTTTCCGCGTGCAGCAGCGGCGCGGCGATGAGCGTAAGCGTGCAGGAAAGCACGGCCTGAAGCGCCTTGCACGGCAGGAGCAGCCTCCCGGTCAGGCCGTGCTCCTGCACGGCGGCGCGGCTCTGCGCCAGAACGCTTACGCCGCCGAAGGACAAAAGCGCAGACGCGATGCACAGCTTCCATTGAAGCGCAAGTGCGCAGTCCGCCAGCGCCGCGCAGCCCGCGGACAGCTCCAGCGATCCGAGAACCAGCGGCAGCGCCTCCGGCGGCAGAAAGCGGCCCGCGGCAAGCAGAAAATAGCAGGAGAGCACGGAAAAAACCGTGATAAACATACAGATCTGGATCGCGCTCATCCCCGCGCGGCGCACCGATTCGGAAAAGGCTGCGGCAAAGGATTCCGGCTGCGGCGGCTTCGCGACGGCTTTGGCGGGCGCGTACTGTTTTTTCGCGGTCAGACGGCAGACGAGCACGGCAGAGACGATCTGCACTGCGTACAAAAACGCGCCTGCCGCCGCGCTTTTGAAGACCGCGCCGCCGAGTACGCCGAAGATGAACGACGGCCCCGCCTGATTGCAGACGGCAAGCGCGCGCTCCGCGTTCGCTCCGGACAGCTCCCCTCGCGCGTAAAGCGTACCCGCCGCCTGCGCGCCGGCCGGATAGCCGCCGAGAAGCCCCAGCAGAAACGCGCTGCCCGCTGCGGGCGGCAGGCGCAGGAGCTTTGCCGCCGCGCCTCCGAACCGCGCGGAGAGCCGTGCGGAATAGCCAAGCAGCAGGAACAGATTGCTGCACACAAAAAACGGAAACAGCGACGGCAGGATCACCCGCCCGCAGAGCGTGAGCGCGCTGCGCACGCCGTCCGCTGCAGTCTGCGGCAGCGCGATGAGCAGAACGAACGCCGCAAGAAGCGCAAGCGCCTGGAATAGCTTTTTCATGCCTCTCCCCTCCTCTGGATAAAAACCTATGCAGCGGTGGAAAGAATTAGTCTTTTGGGCATAAGCATATAGCAAACGAAAAACAGGAGGCGCTGCTGGTTGAAAAAACTGCGTTCGTATCTGGCCGCTGCATCTGTGCGGCTGGGGCTGCCGATGGATATTGCCGCGGGGCTGCCGCATCTGGAGGTCAACGGGTTCCGGGAGTGCTCGGTCGACCGGCACACCGGGATTCTGGAATATAACCGGGAGCGGATCGTGATCGGGCTGAACATCGGGAGCCTGACCGTCGTGGGAAGCGGGCTGGAGATCCGGCAGATGCACCGGGAACGGCTGACGATCATCGGGCAGATCGACTGTCTGACCTACGGTGAGGGAGGTCTGCGCGGATGTGGCGGGTGATCTGGTTTTTTCTCGGCGTGTCTCGGCTGTCCATCACGGGAGCAAGCCCGGAATGGTGTATGCAGCGGCTGGCGAAGGCGCGCATCGCATTCCATTTCTGCGCAAAACCGGACGACTTTACCGCCGAGGTCTGGATCCTGCGACGGGACGAGGCGCGCGCGGCGCAGCTCGTGCGCATGGGCGGGTGCGACTGTGCGGTCATAGAGCGCGGCGGCTTTTCCACCGTGTTCGGCGGGCTGCGGAAGCGGCCCGCGCTGCTTATTCTGCTGGCAGCGGCTATCGCAGCGGGGATCGTTGTGCCGAAATATGTTTTTTTCTACGAAGTCGAGGGAAACGAGGCTGTCCCGAGCGCGCAGATCCTGCGGGAGCTGCGGGAGCTTGGCGTGGGGTTCGGGACATATGGGCCGTCGATCAAGCCGCAAGAGCTGAAGAACCAGATGCTGCTTCGCATTCCGAAGCTGCAGTGGCTGACGGTGCAGCAGAGCGGTATGTGTGCGCGCGTGGTCGTGCGGGAACGGCCAGACAAGGCTCCGGTGCTCGACCGAAAAGTGCCGACAGATGTAATCGCCTCGCGTGCGGGCGTCTTAACGCGCGTGGAGGCTGTGGCCGGGAACTGTCTCTGCGCGCCGGGGCAGGCTGTTGCGGGCGGAGAGCTGCTGGTATCGGCGTACACAGACTTCGGGTTTAAAACGCAGGTGACAGCGGCGCGGGCGGAGATCTACGCCGAGACGGTCCGGCAGGCCGTGTGCGTCCTACCGGAGGCGGAGCAGATCAAGACGAACCGCACGGCTCCGCGCTATGCGGTCAGTCTGCTTGTCGGACGGCGGCGCATTTCGCTTTTCGGCGCGGACGTACCGGAAGGATTTTACGAAAAAGAGACAAAAACGCGGGTTCTGACGCTCCCCGGCGGGTTTTCTTTGCCTTTGGGGATTGCAATTACAAGAATTTGTGAGTATGATACAAGAGAAGAAACATTGCGGGCGCAGGACGCGGAAGGCAGGCTTCTGGAGCTGGTGCAGGCGGATGCCATGCGTGATATGATCGCCGGAAGCATCAGGAGCAGCTCTGTCCGGACGGAGCAGTCCGGCGGGTGTATCCGGCTGTATGCCAGTCTGCGGTGCGAGGAAATGATCGCGCGTATGCGGCCCGCAAGCCTAAAGGAAGCGATTGAATGACAGAACGAACCATCAATGCAGAACGTGTCGAGCAGCTGATCGACGTTTTCGGCTCCTTCGACGAAAATGTGCGCCGGATCGAAGACGCCTTCGGCGTCAAGATCACGAACCGCAACAACGAGCTGAAGGTCACGGGCGACGAGGAGGCTGCCGACAAGGGGTGCCGCGCAATTGAAGCGCTGCTGGCGCTGTCAGCCAAGGGCGAGGAGATCGACGAGCAGAAGGTGCGCTATCTCATCAATCTCGTCAACACCGGAAACGAGGATCAGGTCAGCAAAATGGCCAAGGACGTCGTCTGCGTGACGGCCAAGGGGCGGCCCGTCAAGGCCAAGACCATCGGCCAGCAGAATTATCTTAAGGCCATTGAGAAAAACACCATCACCATTGGCGTCGGCCCCGCCGGTACGGGCAAGACGTATCTGGCCGTGGCGGAGGCAGTCGCGGCGTTCCGCGCAAAAACCGTCAACCGCATTATTCTGACGCGGCCCGCCGTGGAGGCTGGCGAACGGCTTGGCTTCCTGCCGGGCGATCTGCAGAACAAGGTAGACCCCTATCTGCGGCCATTATATGACGCGCTGTTCGATATGCTGGGGCCGGAGACGTATGGAAAGTATCTTGAGCGCGGAAATATCGAAGTCGCGCCGCTGGCCTATATGCGCGGGCGGACGCTGGACGACAGCTTTATCATTCTTGACGAGGCGCAGAACACCACGCGGGAGCAGATGAAAATGTTCCTGACGCGCCTCGGCTTCGGCTCGAAGATCGTCATTACCGGCGATATTACGCAGATCGATCTGCCGGGCGACAAGGTCAGCGGTCTGAAGGAGGCCATCCGGGTGCTGGACGGGGTCGAGGATATCCAGATCTGCCATCTGACGCCGGCGGACGTGGTGCGGCACGTGCTGGTGCAGCGCATCGTTGCGGCCTATGACAAATATGAAAAGAACCGGCTGCCGGACGAACGCGCCCGGACATTTACAAAGAAGCCGGACTGGAAGAGGGAAAAGAAATGAAGCATCGCATTGTCATCCGCTGCGAGGGCCGCAGTCTGCGCGACTTTGCGCTCAAGCAGCAGATCTCCAAATGTATCACCGCCGCGCTGGCCCATCAGGGCGTCAACACCCCATGTGAGATCAACGTCCTTGTGACGGACGACGAGGGCATCCGCGCCATCAACAACGCATACCGCAAGATCGACAGGGCGACGGACGTGCTGTCGTTCCCGATGTTTGAGCTGACGGCAGGGCAGCTCCCCGCGTCGTGGGAAGCATATAAAGACCCGGACACCGGGCTTGTGCCGCTGGGCGACATGGCCATCAGTCTTGAACGGGCCAGACAGCAGGCCGCTGAGTTCGGCCACAGCGCCCGGCGCGAGGTCGGGTATCTGACCATCCACTCCATTCTGCATCTGCTGGGCTACGACCATGTGGACGAAGGGCCGATGAAAAAGCAGATGCGTGCCGCCGAAGAGGCCATTCTGGCCGAAATTGAACTGCCGAGATAATTTCCAGATAAGGAGAAGCATATGAACACAAAAACCGCGATGATCACGATCGCCGGGCGGCCGAATGTCGGCAAGTCCACGCTTGCCAACGCGCTCGTCGGCGAGAAGATCGCCATCGTATCCCATAAACCCCAGACCACCCGCAACCGCATCTGCGCCATCGTCGACCGTGGCGATACGCAGATCGTCTTCATCGACACCCCGGGCTTCCATCGCCCGCGCACGAAGCTCGGCGACTACATGGTGAACGTCGTCAACCAGTCGGTTGCCGATGTCGACGCCGTCATTCTGCTGGTTGAGCCGATCGCAAACGTCGGCCCGCAGGAGCAGGAGCTGATTGAGAAGATCAGGGAAGCAAAGGTTCCGGCGATTCTGGTCATCAACAAGATCGATACCGTGGAAAAGGAAACGCTGCTGCCGGTTATTGCGGCCTATAAGGATCTGCTGGACTTTACGGACGTCATTCCCATCAGCGCAAAGTGGCACGACGGGCTGGACAGCCTGATGCAGGTCTGCGAGGGCTTTGCACAGCCGGGGCCGTTCATGTTCCCGGAGGGCATTTCGACCGATATGCCCGAAAAGCAGGTCATGGCCGAGATCATCCGCGAAAAGCTGCTGTGGAACCTCGAAAAGGAAATTCCGCACGGCACGGCGGTCGAGATTACAAAATTCTCCGAGCGCGACGACGGCATCATTGATCTGGACGCGACGATCTACTGTGAAAAGGCCAGCCACAAGGGCATTATCATCGGCAAGAACGGCCAGATGCTCAAGAAGATCAGCTCGGATGCACGCAAGGACTGCGAACGCTTCATGGGCACGAAGGTCTTTTTGCAGACCTGGGTACGCGTCAAGGAAAACTGGCGCGACAGCGATTTCATGATCTCGAATTTCGGCTACCATAAGGATTGACGAAAACAACAGGCGCTCCGCAGAAATCGGAGCGCCTGTTGTTTGCTTATCGGCCGGATAATTCGACGGCGTGGCGGATGAAGGAGAGGGGCGGGATCCTCTTGGGGAGCTTTGCGCGGAAGCGCATCTGCGGCGTGCGGGGTTCGAGGAGCGGAACGCCGTCCAGATCCTCCATCGGCGGCACCTGCCACGAAAATGGGCGCAGATCCGGGCCGACGACCTCGACGGTATCCCCTGCCGCAAATTTGTTGCGCAGGCTGAGGACCGCGTTTCCCTCCGCGTCGCATTTCTCAACGACGGCGCAAATCTGCCACTCGCGCAGATAGCGGGAGTTCTCCGTAAACTGGCCGGGCTGGCCGTAGTAAAAGCCGGTAGAATAATGGCGGTGCGAGACGTGCTCGACCTCGTCGCGCCAGATCCTGTCCGGTGTGCGGCCTGCCCACACGTCGTCGAGCACGTGGCGGTAGGCTCCGGTGACGATGGCGGCATAATAGGCCGATTTGGCGCGGCCCTCGATCTTCAGGCAGTCGATCCCGGCGTCGCATAGCTCGTCCAGATGGTCGATCATGCACATATCGCGGGAATTCATGATGTACGTGCCCTTTTCATCCTCGAAGACGGGGAAATATTCGCCGGGGCGCTTTTCCTCCATCAGCGCGTACTGGTACCGGCAGGGCTGGGCACACTGGCCGCGGTTGGAGTCGCGGCCGGTCATATAGTTGCTGAGCAGGCAGCGGCCAGAATAGGACACGCACATGGCCCCGTGGCAGAACGTCTCAAGCTCCAGCTCCGGCGAGACGCGTTCGCGGATGCCGAGGATCTCCCGCAGGCTCAGCTCCCGCGCAAGCACAACGCGGCTGGCGCCGAGATCGAACCAGCTCTGCGCGCAGGCGTAGTTTGCGACCGACTGCTGCGTCGAGATATGGCGCTGGCAGTGCGGGGCGTATTTCCCGGCCATCATGAACGCACCGAGATCCGCAAGGATCAGCGCGTCGACGCCCGCCGCGTCCAGCTGCTCAAGATAGGCCGGAAGCGCAGCGGCTTCGTCGTTGCGCGGCATGATATTGACCGTGCAGTGCACCTTCACGCCCGCGTCATGCGCAAGCTTGATCGCCTGCGGCAGCTCGTCCGGGGTAAAGTTGGCGGTAAACGAGCGCATGCCGAAGCTGGTTCCGGCCAGATAGACCGCATCCGCACCGTAGGCAACGGCCATGCGCAGCTTTTCCATGTCCCCTGCGGGGCACAAAAGCTCCGGTTTGCGTCTATCCATCTGTCTGGTTCTCCGTATCTGCGGTATCTGCGGTGTCGCCGGTCTGATCTGCGGTGGTTTCATCGCCCGTACCGGTCTGCTGGTCTTCCTCTTCGTCCTTGCCCGCGAGCTCGTTCAGGAAGTTCTGATGCTCGTAATACGTCTCGGAGAAGTGGTGCACACCGGTCGTATCCAGCGCATAGAAATAATATTTCGTCTCCGCCGGGTAAAGCGCGGCACGGATGGAATTCATGCCGGGGTTCGCGATCGGGCCCGCGGGCAGGCCCGCGTTCGTGTAGGTGTTATAGGGGCTGAGGACACCCTTGTCTGCGTTGGACAGGATCTCCTTGCGCTCGGCAAGCGCATACTGGATGGTCGCGTCGATCTCCAGGCAGGGATAGAGCTTGCTGCACAGGCGGTTATAGATGACGGAGGCGATCGTTGCGCTCTCGGACGTTCTGGCCGTCTCCTTTTCGACGAGGGATGCGACCGTGATGAGGTCGTAGAGCGAAAGCTTTGCATCCGCGATCTCCGTTTCAGTGAATGCGTTCTCCCGCATACGCTGGGCAAGGCGGTCGTTCAACGCGTCCAGCGCGTCATAGAGGTCGCTGGTGAATTTGTTGTCGAAGTTGCGCAGGAATTTGTCAATGACGTTCTCCGGGTCGTCTCCCATATAGAACTGGTAGGTATCCGGGAAGAGATAGCCCTCCAGCCGGTTTTCGCTGCCGTAGGGGATCTCCTGCAGGAACGCATAGTCGAATTCATAGGTCGACGCGGCGTTCGCCAGATCCTGATACGAGCAGACGCCGTTTTCCTCCAGCAGACGGAAGATATCCTCGCACTCGTAGCCTTCGGGGATGGTGATCTCCACGACAGAGCGGTCGGGGCTGGCCTCGACCATATTGCTGACAAGCGCATGATAGTCATAGCGGCTGTTGAGCGAATACGTCCCCGGCTCAATGGTGCGCTCGGCGTGGGTGGCCCAGCAGTACAGCTTGAAAAGTGTTTCCGAACGGACAAGGCCACTGTCCCGCAGTTCCTTTGCGATCTGCGAGATCGTCGCGCCGTCGGGGATGGAGACGGTGACCTCGGCGTCCTCTTTCGTCAGCGACAGCACGTCGTCGGCGCAGCGCCAGACCGCCACGGCCAGCAGCACAGCCACTGCCAGCACGCAGCACACGTACAGCAGCACCCGGATGCCGGACGGCAGCCGTCCGTGCTTTTTTTCCTCCGCCGGTTCCGGCTCCTGCGGCTGCTGGTCGACGGTCAGATCCGCGTATTCCTCCGGGATCTTCGGCTCAAAGAGCGGCTGCATGCCGGGCTTGGGCGCTTCTTCGGCGGCGTCCGGCGTGTCGGGCGCAGGCGCATCCGGCTGTTCGGGCTGCGCCGCATCGCCGGGCCCGTCCATCATCGCGTCGACGCGGGCCAGATCGTCCTTGACCGACGCCAGCAGCTCATCGAGCGAAAGCTCTTCCAGACTTTTTTCCAGCGCGTCCTGCTCGGGCGTCTGTTCGTCCGGACGGGCGTTGGGGTTCTGTTCAGCCATGTGTTCCTCCCTTATGCGCGGTAGACGATGTCGGCCGCGACCTGATCCGCGGCGGCCTTCCCCTTCAGCGCCTGCAGGCACAGAAGGCCAAACTCGTCAGCCGAGCCCGCCGCGCGGCCGGTGATGACGCGGCCATCCTGCACGGCGCCGCAGGCCGTCATGACGGCGGCGCCCATCTTCTCCTCGAGGCCCGGGTAGCAGGTGGCCTTGCGGCCGTCGGTGATGTGCAGCTGGGCAAGGATCGTGGGGGCGGCGCAGATGGCCGCGATATATTTTCCGTCCTCATAGGCAAGGCGGATAAAATTCATGGCGGTATCGCAGGCGAGGATCGAATGCACGCCGCCGAGGCCGCCGGGCAGGATGACCATGTCGGTCGAAGCCAGCTTCAGATCCTCCACGCGGCAGTCGGCCTGCACGCGCACGCCGTGACCGGCCTCGATCAGCGTCCCGCCGATCCCTGCGAGCTGCACTTCCGCGCCGCCGCGGCGCAGA
>OLGA01002026.1_pt1 | contig 15150 bp, 18 predicted proteins | sample 1604881 | NCBI WGS metagenome assembly OLGA01 (sample SAMEA3888896, study PRJEB22519) | human gut metagenome | biome: human gut; feature: human-associated habitat; material: faeces | place: Denmark | collected 2009
TGCCGGAAAAGAAGAAAACCGTTATCCCGTTCAACCGCGTTATGCGTGTCGCGGCGCCCATTGCCGCCTGTCTGCTTATAGTTTTTGCTGTCGTGTTCAGCGCATTCTCTTTGGAACAACGGCAGAAGTCTCTTGGTGAATATATTTCGAGAGATGTTCCCGATGAAGCTGCACAGGCATCGTCAAAACAGACGACGGAGAACGAATCGGATTATATTACCGAAAATTATATCAAATATCTCACCGACGGTTCGGAAATTCCGAATTACGGAACTTATTCGGAACAGAGTGTTCTCGATATACTCAGCAAGACCGTTGACGGATACGTTAACGACGAATACGGTTATATCTGCTTTATGACCGTTGCGGGACTCGACAATCTGAACAATGCCGAAAAGACTGTGTATATGCCGAGAACCAACAACGGTGATATAATGCTGTTTACGACCTATCTGCCGCAGATAAATCTTATAAGCGAAGTCGGCGACGAACTTGTCGATTACTTCGTCCTTGACGGCAGCGGCGACGTTCGGGGTGACGGTGCCGGCCTTCGGGGAGGGCATGAGGCCCTTCGGGCCGAGGACCTTACCAAGACGACCGACGATACCCATCATATCCGGGGTAGCGACGACGACGTCGAAATCGAACCAGTTTTCCTTCTGGATCTTTTCAACGAGTTCCATGCCGCCTGCGAAGTCGGCGCCGGCCTCCTTGGCCTCGTCGAGCTTGGCGTCCTTGGCGAACACGAGAACCTTGCGGGTCTTGCCGGTGCCGTTCGGGAGAACGATCGCGCCGCGGACCTGCTGGTCAGCGTGACGGGAGTCAACGCCGAGCTTGATATGAACTTCGACAGTCTCGTCGAACTTGGCCTTTGCAGTCTTGACAACCAGATCCATCGCGTCAGCGACTTCGTACTGCACGCTGCGGTCGATCAGCTTCGCGCTGTCGACGTACTTTTTACCTTTAAACAATGTAATATCCTCCTTAGTGGTGATGCGGAATAATCCTCCCACATATTTATGAGGCCCGGCCGATAGCCGGAATACCTCGGGTCAAGCAATTAGTCGACAACAACGATACCCATGCTGCGGCAGGTGCCTGCAACCTGGCTCATCGCGGCTTCAATGGTGTTGGCGGTCAGGTCGGGCATCTTGCGCTCGGCAATTTCCTTGACCTGCGCCTTGGTGATGGTAGCGACCTTGTCCTTGTTGGGAACACCGGAGCCCTTCTCGATGCCGAGCGCCTTCAGAATGAGGGTCGGAGTCGGGGGGGTCTTGGTGACGAAGGTGAAGCTGCGGTCGGCGTAAACGGTGATGACAACCGGGATCTTGAAGCCGGCCTGATCCTTGGTACGCTCGTTGAATTCCTTGATGAACTGGGAAATGTTAACGCCGTGCTGGCCAAGCGCCGGGCCGACAGGGGGCGAAGCGGTTGCCTTTGCGGCAGGAATCTGAAGCTTGATATAACCTGTTACTTTCTGTGCCATGATAAGCACCTCCTGAATAAATGTGGTGATACGCTCGCGCGTATTTCTGGCGGGGTGAACCCCTCCCACGTTCCGGCACCTAGCCGGGGCTTACTCGCTGACCAGTTCGACCTGATCAAGCTCGAGTTCGACGGGCGTTTCGCGTCCGAACATGGACACAATCACGCGCACCTTGTTCTTTTCGATATCCACCATATCGACAACGCCGGTAAACGATGTCAGCGGGCCGTCTGCAATCTTGACGGTGTCGCCTTCACTGTAGGCGACGACGATCTCGTGCTTTTCAACACCCAGCTGCTGCACCTCTTCGTCTGTCAGCGGTGTGGGCTTGGTGCCCGAGCCGACGAAGCCGGTCACGCCGCGCACGTTCTTGATGATGTACCACGCCTCATCGGACATGATCATCTTCACCAGCACATAGCCGGGGAACACCTTGCGGTCGTACGTCTTGGGGCCGTTGTCCGTGATCTCGGTGACGGTCTCCATCGGGATGGAGACGACGTGGATGAGATCCTGGAGCTGGCGGGTCTCGATGGTTTTTTCAATGGTGGCCTTTACGGTGTTTTCATAACCGGAATAGGTATGCACAACATACCATTTTGCTGCTTCCGCCATGGTACCGCTCAGCCCTTGACGAGGGTAATAATACCGTTGACGACGACGCCGCCGACCGCATCAAAAACCCAAATGAAAATGCCGACGACCAGCACACAGGCCAGAACGATGAGCGTGTTGTTGATCATCTGGCTCTTGGTGGGCCATACGACCTTTTTCAGCTCGCTCTTCATTTCGCGGAACCAACGGCTGATTCGCTTCCCGGCACGCACAAAGAAGTTTTCCTTTTTTGCTTCTGCCATGATTTCACCCTTTCTGCAATGTCTGTGTCATTGCCTTACTTCGTCTCGCTGTGAACAGTCTGCTTCTTGCAGAATCTGCAATACTTCTTCATTTCGAGACGGTCAGGGTCGTTCTTCTTGTTCTTCATCGTGTTGTAGTTTCTCTGCTTGCATTCGTTGCATCTGAGTGTGATCTTCACGCGCATTGTTCGGCACCTCCTTAAATCTTGCCTCCCTGTATGACCGCGTTCTATGGTAAATTTAGGCGACGCCGAAACTACGATGGCGCCAACGCGGCTGAAAAAACGGCATACGTGTCCCTTTTTTCGCAGGTAAAAACAATATAGCATAAATGAAGCCCCGGGTCAACCGGAAATTTGAAAAAATGCGGAAAAAATTCGCCACAATTGCCTTTGTGCCGAAAGCATGGTACAATATAAAAAATGAAACCGCGATACGGAGGAAGCTTACATGAAGGTAATGGCGATCGATCTGGGGGACGCGCGCACGGGTGTGGCCGTCTCGGATGCGCTTGGGATGCTGACAGGCTCGACGAGCGTCATTGAGTCCTGGAACAAAGAAAAAACCGCCAAGCTTGTGGCGGAGGCCTACAGAAAATCCGGGGCAGAGCGCCTCGTGATGGGCTTTCCCCGCAACATGGACGGCTCGGAGGGGCCGAGAGCGGACCTCTACCGGGAATTTGCCGCGAAGCTCGAGGAACTTTTGGGCGAGAAAATCGTCTTATGGGATGAGAGAAGAACGACGATCGAGGCCCATCAGATTTTGTCTGATAACAATTACCACGGCAAAAAGCGCAAGAAAACCGTCGACGCGGTTGCCGCGTCCCTTATTTTAGAGGGCTATCTCAATTATCTTCGCACGCACAAGGAGTAAAACACTGCATGTTCACAGGCTACAGCGACAAGACCGTGGATTTCTTCTGGGACATCCGCTTCAACAATTCGCGCGAATGGTTCCATTCCAGAAAAGATCAATTTAACGAATACATCATGACCCCGACCAAGGAGCTCTCCGGCGAGCTCTACGACTGGCTGACGGAAAACGATCCACAGCTGCACCTGAATCTTCATATCTCGAAGATCTATCGCGACGCAAGGCGGCTTTTCGGCCGGGGGCCTTTGAAGGATCACATCTGGTTCTCGTTCCAGAATGAGCTGGAAGGCAGGGAAAACGCGCCCTGCCTCTGGTTTGAGATTGGCTGTGAGGGGTACAGCTACGGCTTCGGCTACTGGTGCCAGCCCGCGGCTGCGGCAAGGTTCCGGAAATACGCCGACCAGCACCTGAAGGAGCTCGAGAAGCTGGCAAGGAAGCTCGACCGGCAGCAGACATTTTTCCTGCGCGGCGACGAATACGCAAGACCGAAGGGACACGCGGACGACGCGCTCTCCGGCTGGTACAACCGCCGCTCGTTCTCCATCGCCTGCGAGCGCGAATACGACGAGCTGTCTTATTCAAGAGATTTGCTGGACGCAGTCAGAGCAGGCTACGAATTTTTGATCCCGTACTACGAGTATTTTGACAAATCCTACCGCATGGCGGATTGATACTGCCTCGCGGCAGGACCGGAGAAAGGAGAAGCGCATGAGAAAACGGCGGAATATCGCGTTTGCAGTGCTGATATTGGCGGTGCTGGCAGCGCTGGTGCTGAGCCTGAGCGCCTGCGCAGAAAAGCAGACGAAAAACGCCCTCGAGCCGTATTCCATCGGATGGGATGGGAGAGTCTACACCGTCACGCCGATCGACAACGACAAGGGCACCATTTCGGATGGCACAAATACGTATTCCTATCGGTATGACGCCGGCGGCAGCGGCTACAGCGTGACGTTTGCCTATCCGGACGGTGAGACGTACCGGTGTATGCAAAACGGGAGTACTTCCAGCGGCGCGGTGTTTTCGAGCGGCTCGACGAGTCCGGATTTTGATTTCGACAAATATCCGGACGGCATGACGCTCAAGCGTGTGCTGGAGCAGTCGCCGTCCGCGAAAAGTGAAAAGAAATCCACAAAGAACTGGGGAATCATCCTGTTTCTGCTGTTCGTCGGCGGCATCAACACCGCCTGTCCGCAGCTGACGTGGTATCTCGACGTCGGCTGGAAGGTCAAGGATGCCGAGCCCTCTGAGGCTGCTCTCGGCTGGAGCCGCACAGTTGGCGTTGTGCTGCTGATCGTTGCGGTGGTTATGATGATCGTGTGATACGGTATCAAAGATCCGGCGGTTCAGCTTGAACTGCCGGATTTTTTGCCCTTGAAAAATATCTCACTGATCCCCACGAGGACGAGAAAGCCGCCGAAGAGCTTGCGAAGAAGCCCGGTATCGAGCGTTGACGCCAGCAGCGCCCCGGGAATCGCGGTGAGGCAGCCAGCCAGAGCCGCCGGAATGACGGCGCGCCAGACGATCTGCTTATTTTTGACGTGGAAGAAGAGGGAACACGCAGCAGTCGGGAGGAAATACAGAAGGTTCACGCCTTGTGCCGTGCGCTGCTCCATGGACTGCGCGGCGGTCAGCCAGACCATGAGAAGCGATCCGCCGCCGATCCCGAACCCCGAGAGCACGCCGCAGAGAAGTCCCGCCAAAACGGCAATCAGGAAGGTCAACATAAAATTAACCTCGCGCCGCCAAATAAAATCAGGAGGCCCAGCGCAATGTGTAAAAATCGCGCCGAGACCTTCTTGAACCAGAGCCCGGCGAGGATTCCGCCACCCGCGCCGCCCAAAAGATAGGGGAGTGCGGTTTTCACATCCAACGCGCCGTTTTTCGCGTAGATCACGAGCGAGACGATCGTCAGCGGCAGAATGATGCTGATAGCCGACGAAAACGCGTTTTTGTCCTCGAGCTTTACAAGAAGGATCAGAAGCGGCACGACGATCATGCCGCCCCCGGCTCCAAAAAAGCCGTTGACAAATCCGGCGAGGCCTCCGGTCAGCAGACATTTCCAGATGGCGGGCTGCGCAGCGTTCATAAAAAATCCTCCTCTGTCAGAACACGGTTAGTGTCGGCAGAGGAGGCTGTTTTTATACAGGTGCATGCTCCGGCGATTTCTGCGCGAGAAGCTGCTGCACGATATAGCCTGCGATCATCATACCTGCGCACGGCGGGACCCACGACACAGAGCCCGGCGGCGTGCGCTTTTCCGATTCCTGCCCGGGAAGCTTCCGCGGCGTAAGCGGCAGCTCTTCGCTGGCAAGGACCGTGTGGTGCTTGATCCCGCGCGCCCGGAGCTCTCGGCGCATGACCTTGGCCAGCGGGCAGCCGGAGGTTTTGCTCAGGTCGGTAATCCTGAATTTCGAGGGGTCGAGCCGGTTTCCGGTTCCCATCGAGCTGATGATCGGAACGCCGCGCGTGATGGCCGTCTCGATGAGGTCCAATTTGCTGCGCGTGGAGTCGATGCAGTCGGCAATATAGTCAAAGCCGAGGGAAAAGAAATCCTCCCGGGTCTCGGGTTCATAGAAGACGGGAAGCACCGTGACGCGGCAGTCGGGGTTGATGTCCCGGATGCGCGCTGCCATCACGTCGGTTTTCAGCATACCCAGCGTCGAGCGCAGGGCGACCAGCTGCCGGTTGAGGTTCGTGAGCGACACGGTATCGTGGTCGACGAGCGTGATCGCGCCCACACCCGCGCGCGCCAGAGCCTCCGCCGCGAAGCTCCCCACGCCGCCAACGCCAAAAACAGCGACATGGCATTCCTTCAGAATAGTAAGCGCTTCGTCTCCCAGAAGCATACGTTCCCGGTCAAATTGTGTTTCCTGCATAACTGTCTCCCAAAAAAGGAGCTGCCGCAAGGCAGCCCCTTTTCGTTTTTTTGAAGTTACTTGGTGGTAAAGCGCATACCAAACGCATTTGTCTGGATGTTGTCCGTTGCACCCTCGGTGACGGAAGAGAACCATGCGTCATACGCATCGCTGCGGAGCTGATCCTCGACGAGCTTCATGCGGTAGTTCGTGCCGTAGCCGGAGAAGTACATGACATGGTAGCCGTAGGAGCTTTCGATGATGCCGGTATCGCCGACCTCGTGGTCCTCAAAGCACCAGTTCTCAAAGTCTTCGACCATCTGGCCCGGCGTAATGTCCTCATAGCGGGCAGATTCTGCGGCAGTACCGTCGTCACGGGCAGCGTCGCCGATGGCGGCAAACGCGTCCTCAGTGTGCTCGCCGGCCTCATACTGGGCAAGCAGCTCTTCCGCTTTGGCCTTGGCCTCTGCCATAGCGTCTTCGTCCGTCGTATCGGTGACAGAGATCAGAATGTGGCGGACGTTCGGCAGCGCGTAGTCGTGCGTGTCGCGGGACTCGAAGATTGCGATGTAGTACGTGCCGTCAGACTCGATGCAGGTAGCGTCGCCGGTCTTGCGGCTGGCGTCAAAGAGCCAGTCGGAAAGCTCGGACTCGCTGTGATGGACGCCGGTACGCAGGGTGTAGCTGTCGTCGGTGTAGCTGTCCTTGGTGTCCTCGGAGGCATGCTCGTAGGCAGCGGAAATGAAGGCTTCGTCGCCCTTTTCAGCGGCGGCCAGCATCTCGTCGGCAGCGGTCTTCTTGAGCTCGGCGAGCTTCTCCTCGTCGGTCTCGTCGAACAGGCTGTCGGTCACGTTGAACACGCGGTAGTCAACGGTGTCATAGGTGTCGGGGTCAGCTTCGTATTCGCTTACGAGCTCGTCGTCGGTGTAGGTGGGCTCGGCCTCTACGTCCTCGGAATAACGGGTGGCGAGCATTTCGATGGTGAGGAACTCACGGAAGTTCTTCTCGTTGCAGCCCGCGCCGTACATGGCGGCGATGTAGCCGTTGACGTTGGAGTAGCCGTAGAGGGAGGCGTAGGTGGTGAGGTTCATGACGGTCGCGTCGATGTTTGCCTGATCGTCCTCGGTAAGGGTCGCGCCGTTGGCGACTGCCTCGTCGTAGATGGCAAACAGGCGCGCCGCGCTCTGCAGACCCTGCTCCGTGAAGGTATCGGCCCAAGTCACGCCGTTTTCTTCGTCGTAGTACTGCTCATTGAGCGGCGTGTTGGTGTCGATGAGATAGCTCATCATGTCGCCGTACTGGCTGCTCATGGAGTTGTAGGCTTCCTTATAGAAATAGTTCACCATGGCGGGGGTCAGCTTGTGGCCGCCGACAGTCGCCGCGGTCGAGTGACGGGCCAGATAGCCGCTGGTCAGCATGGAGAAAAACGTGACGATGGCAATTACCAATACAAGGCAGATGATGCCGATGGTCCATTTCAGACCCTTGCTCATACCCTTTTTCTCGGGTGCAGCGGGGGTTTCGCCGGAAGCGATCTGCTCCTTGCGCTTGTTCTTTTCGCGCGATGCGCTCATTTCAGGATCATTCCTCTCGTGTATTCTTGCTTCGCCCGCAGGCGACACTCCACGTATTATACAGAAAAAGCCGCGTACATGCAAGCCTTTCTTTCGGAATTCATAATTTTTTCGGAAATGGACTGTACTGGACGGGAAAACCGGAGGAACGCGCGCGGCTGTTGACAAATCCGCATGCACTGTGTATTATATAATTAACGATTAAGTTAAATGTTAAAGGAGCGTGAGCTATGGGATTGCAGCAGACGTTAAAGGCACTCTCGGACCCTATTCGCCGGGAGATCCTGAACCTGCTCAAAAAGGGGCGCATGCCGGCAGGGGAGATCACGGCGCACTTTTCCGTATCCGCGCCCGCGATTTCGAGGCATTTGTCAGTTTTAAAAGAAGCCGACCTGATTCGTGATACCCGGGAGGGAAAATTCATTTTCTATGAGATCAATACCTCTGTGTTGGAGGAAACAATGCTCTGGCTTGCGGATTTGAAAGGAGACTGCAGCGATGATCAAACAAAATAAGGCGAAGATTCTTCTCTCGTCGGCCGTGATCCTGCTTCCGGCTGTGTACGGGATTATCATGTGGAACCACCTTCCGGATACGATGGCGACGCACTGGGGCGCGGATGGAATCACAGATGGAACCGCCGGAAAGGTGCGGGCTGTCTTTGGCCTGCCGCTTCTGTATTTGCTGGTGCATCTGTTTTGTCTGTGGCTGACGCTTCGCGATCAGGAAAAGCGGCGGCAGAGCCGGAAGGCTTTGGAAGTGATGTTCTGGATCTTGCCTGCGTGCTCGCTTGTGACGAGCGGCATTTTGTATCGGGCGGCTTCGGGAAAAGAGCTGGGGCCTGCGATGCTCGTGCCGGTACTGCTCGGCATTCTGTTTTTGTGGGTCGGCAATTATTTTCCGAAGCTCAGAAGAAACCGGACGCTTGGCATCAAGGTTTCCTGGACGCTCGGAAATGAGGAAAACTGGAACCGGACGCACCGCTTTGCCGGAAAGGTCTGGGTCTGCGGAGGCCTTTTGCTTCTTATTTCCGCGATGTGTCCTCTTCAGACGATGGCCTGGGTGATGGTGTGCGTCGTGGCTGCGCTGGGACTTCTTCCGATCGCGTATTCTTACGCAATTTTCCGGCAGGACCGGAAAGCAGGCGTTGTGTATGACACAGCGCCCAAAACAAAGGCGGAAAAAATCGCGTCGAAAATCACAGCCGTCACGGTTCCGGTCATTCTGCTCGGCGCTGCGCTGCTGCTTTTTACCGGGAGCATGAAGGTGACCTGCGGCGAGAACGCCTTGATGATCGAGGCAAGCTATTGGCCGGATCTACGCGTTGAGTATTCCAAAATCGATACGGTCGAGTATCGCGGCGATTTTGACCCCGGCGTGCGGACGAACGGCTTTGGTTCTCCGAAGCTCTCGATGGGTGCGTTCCGAAACGGCGAATTCGGCAATTATACGCTGTATGCCTATACGAACGCGAAAGAATATATCGTCCTGACCTCCGGCGGGAAAACACTTGTCATCGGCATGGACGACGAAGCAAGGACGCAGGCAATTTATGAGACGCTTCTCGAGAAGACCGGGAAGCGATGACCTTCTCAAAGTATAAAGCAACGGGGTAAGGCGCTACACCTTACCCCGATCTTTGTTCCTGTTCAAAAAAACGCGCGGCAAAGTCCGCACGCAAAGCGAATCCCCGCGAAGGCCGTGCGACTCCAATTATAACCTGCACGAAAGGGCAGGTGGGTTGCCTCTCCGATGCTTCTCTGCTTCCAACGTCCACCACCGGTCAGAGCCGTGGGCGGGAGGCCTGCAATCGACACCGGAAGTTTCCGGCATCCCCTGAATATAATGTGGGTTTAAGTGGAGCCGTCACGCACCCCGCAGGGAAACATGACGTAATATTTAGCTGCGCTCAGTTCTCGTCGGCCTCTTCCGTGTCCTCATCCTCGTAGATGAGGTCCATCAGCGCGCCGTACACGGCCTCGAGCTCATCATCGTCGTCGATGGTGACCAGAATCTCCTCGCCGTTTTCGTCCACAGTTTTGAGAATGCTGACCTCTAAGTCTTCCTCGCCGTTATCCTCGGCGGGAACGAGGGCCAGATATTTGCTGCCTTCGTATTCCAGCTCTGCCAGAACCTCCAGCTCATACTCCTTGCCGTCTTCGTCGGTGATGGAGATAAAATCGCTTCCGTATTCTTCGTTCATTGTCGCGTCCTCCGCAGGCTTTGTTCTTGCACCTATTTTAACGTCTTGCGCATACAAAATCAAGAGGAAATTCTGCCGGTGTGCGATTCAGGAACAAAAATCTTCCAGAGCCCGTGTTAGTGCCGCCCGTCCCGCGACATACACACCCTGCGACAAAAGCGCCCGGTCCTCCGCGCGCGGCAGAGAGAAGATGCTTCGCCCAGTGTCAACAAGCGCAGCCCCCGGCACCTCCCGGTAGCAGATTCTGCCGCCCTTCACCGTCAGAAAATAAGTTCGAGCGCCAATCCCCAATCCAAGCGCCATCAAAAGCGCGCATATGCGTCTTTTTTTCATCATCTATCTTCCTCCGTTCAGCGTTACTTTTCCCGGATTTGCAAAGCCGCATACAAAAGCCTCGCAGAGTTTCGCGCCCGCAGGCGCGAAATAAAATGGAAATCATGTTATCCGGCGGCTCCGCCGACCGGAAACATACCCTACGCCTCGCAAGTGTGGAATTTTGCGCCTCCGGCGCAAAATTATGCGCGCAGTCGAGGCGCATCCCCTTTGCCGGAGAAAGCGTCAGCTTTTTCCGGTAGCCCCCACATATATTCATATTTTGTTTCCAAACTAATTGACACGTATGATATAATGTAACGATGAAAAATAAAATGGTATATTGTGCCTGCTTTTTGCAGGAAAATGCGGGCGCGTTTTGCGATAAAATGGAGGAACAACATGCGAGCAGATAAAAATACACAGCCCTCCGGCTCTGCGGCACGGCGGATTTTGAAAGGCTTCGGAAAGGTATTCGGCACGATGGTGCTGGTGCTGTTTCTGACGACGCTGATTTTTGCGTGTCTGTTTGCCCTGTACGTCAAAAACAATCTCTCCGCACAGGTCGACTCGATCGACGGCTTTACGCTCGATCAAACCTCCGTCATCTATTATGAAGACCCGAAGACCGGACAGGACGTCGTTCTGCGCAAGCTCTACGGCGGCGCGAACCGCACGTGGGTGAAGTACGAGGACATTCCCAAGAACCTCATTCACGCCTGCATCGCCATCGAGGACAAGCGCTTTGAGGACCATCAGGGCGTCGACTGGGTGACGACCTTAAAGGCCTGCGTCAAAATGTTCCTCGGAAGAGGAGAAGCGGGCGGTTCGACGATCACGCAGCAGCTCGTCAAAAATATCACGGGCCGCGACGAGGTCACGGTGCGCCGGAAGCTTGTTGAAATTTTCAGCGCTTTGGAACTTGAGAAGAAGTACACGAAAAAGCAGATCATGGAGCTCTATCTCAACGTCATCGCGCTCGGCGAAAACTGCGAGGGCGTGGAGTCTGCGTCGCAGGTTTATTTCGGCAAGAGCGTGAGCGAGCTCGATCTTGCCGAATGCGCCGCGCTCATCGGCATTACGAACAACCCCTCGATCTACGACCCGTATATCAATGCCGACAAGAACAAGGAGCGGCAGGTCATCATTCTCGACCAGATGCTCGAGCAGAAGTATATCACGCAGGAGCAGCACGACACGGCCGTCGCGGAGGAGCTGGTGCTCCATAATGCCAGCGGCGAAGCGTCCGGCGATGAGGACTACTATTCCTACTTTGAAGATCAGGTCATCAACGACGTCGTGCGGGACCTCAGCGAAAAGACCGGCTACGATCAGACGATTGTCCGCAAGATGCTCATGACGGGCGGCTATAAGATCTATTCAACGCTCAACCCCGACGTGCAGGCGGCAGTGGAGGAGGTTTATCAGAACCTCGACAACATCCCCAAGACCGCAAGCTCGCAGCAGCTGCAATCCGGCATTGTCATCATTGATAATAAGACGGGAGACGTTGTGGCTGTGGCCGGCGGCGTGGGCGAGAAGCAGGGGAGCCTGATCCTGAACCGCGCGACGCAGAGCTATCTGTCCCCGGGCTCGACGATCAAGCCCGTCTCTGTCTACGCGCCTGCCCTGGAGCTCGGGCTCATCACGCCCGCGACGGTCATGGACGATACGCCGTATTCGTTTACCGACGCGCGGCACTGGCCGAAGAACTCCGACTCGATTTACAGGGGCCTCATGAACATCAACGAGGCAGTGGGTCTTTCCATCAACACGATCCCCGTCAAGCTCGTCGCGCAGATGACCCCGGAATATAGCTTCGAGTTCGCGAAGGAAAAAATGGGCCTCAGCACGCTCGTTTCCTCCTATGTAAACGCAGCGGGAGACACGTTCTCGGACGTGGACCTGGCGCCTCTTGCGATGGGCGGGCTTACCAAGGGCGTGACCGTCAAGGCGATGGCGCAGGCTTACGCGACGTTTGCGAACGAAGGCGTGTACCGTGAGGCGCGGACGTATACGAAGGTTGTAGACTCCGACGGTAAGGTAGTGCTCGATAATACGCAGCAGTCGCACGTTGCGATGAAGGACATGACGGCCTGGTATATTACCTATATGCTGGAGAACACCGTCGAATCCGGAACCGGCACGGCCGCACAGATCGAAAACATGACCGTCGCGGGCAAGACCGGCACAACGACGAGCGACTTTGACCGCTGGTTCGCGGGCTATACGCCCTATTATACCGGCGTCGTCTGGTGCGGCTACGATGACCCCGAGGAGGTCGTGCTGACGGATTCGTCGACGAATCCCGCCATCGTCCTCTGGCAGAAGGTCATGGAGCAGGTGCACGACGGCCTTCCCAACAAGGAATTCAACAAGCCCACAAACGTGGTCGAGTGCACGGTCTGCCGCGACAGCGGCCTGCTCATGACAGACGCCTGCCGCGAAGACCCGAGAGGGAGCCGCGCCGTGACCGTGGAGCTCAGTCTCTACGATGTACCGACGCAGAACTGCGATGTCCATAAGGAAGTGGAGATCTGCGGCGCTTCTGGGCACGTGGTCAATGAATACTGCAAGCAGGTTGAGGGCAATACGACAAAGACCGTGGGATTGCTCGATGTTTCGCGAGCCTTCCCGGTGCGCGGGATCACGGTGCAGGATCAGGCCTACGCCGTGCCGAACGACTCTCTGCCCGCGGGCTATTACCCGGCATTGAGCCCGGATGTGGACGCGATCAACGTTGAGTGCTACATCCACACAAGAGATGATCTGCCCGAGCCCGAAGCGCCGGAAGACGAGGAAGAGGAAGACAGTGCAAGCCGCATTTCCGCCGCTGTGCGCGATATCCTCACGGGCGGCAGCCAGAACGATTAAACAACAGCAGGAGAACGCTATGTGGCTTTCAGACGAATGGAAGGACTATGAAGTCATCGATACCTCGAGCGGGGAAAAGCTTGAGCGATGGGGAAAGTATATCCTCGTGCGCCCAGACCCGCAGGTGATTTGGAGTACGCCTAAAAATCACCCCCTGTGGCGCAAATACGACGCAAAATACAGCCGCTCCAATACTGGCGGCGGAAAATGGTCAAACCTGCACCTTCCTGAGCAGTGGCAGGTGCGATATAAGGAGCTCACGTTCAACGTAAAGCCCATGAACTTCAAGCATACGGGCGTGTTCCCGGAGCAGGCCGCCAACTGGGACTTTGCGATGGAGAAAATCAGAAACGCAGGACGGCCCATCAGCGTTCTGAACCTTTTTGCCTACACGGGCGGCGCAACGATCGCCTGCGCGGCGGCGGGTGCGAGCGTCTGCCATGTAGACGCGGCGAAGGGCATGGTCGCGTGGGCGAAGGAAAACGCAAGGTCCTCCGGGCTGGAGGAAAAGCCGATTCGCTGGATCGTCGACGACTGCGGCAAATTTGTCGAGCGCGAGATCCGGCGCGGCCGGCGCTATGACGCGATCATTATGGATCCGCCGAGCTACGGTAGAGGGCCTTCGGGCGAAATCTGGAAGCTCGAAGACAACCTCTACCCCTTCGTGGAGCTTGTGAGTAAGGTTTTGAGCGACGATCCGCTCTTTGTGATCATCAATTCCTACACCACGGGGCTTGCACCCTCGGTGCTGGGCTACATTTTAGATACGCTGGTATCCAAACAATACGGCGGCAAAACGCGCTGCGACGAGCTGGGCCTCCCGGTGACAAATACTGGGCTTGCCCTTCCGTGCGGCAGTACCGGCCGGTGGACGAGGGACTGAGCATGGAAAACGCAATTGAGATCCGGCACCTCGCGTATTCCTACCCGGACGACACGTCAACCGAGCATGTGGTCTTTCAGGACCTGAGCCTCGATATTGAGCAGGGAAGCTTCGTCGCCGTATTGGGGCACAACGGCTGCGGCAAATCGACGCTTGCCAAGCATCTGAACGCGATTTTGCTGCCCGAGGGCGGCACGGTGACGGTTTACGGACTTGACACAAAGCAGGAGGAAAACCTTCTTGCCATCCGCCAGCAGGTGGGCATGGTGTTCCAGAACCCGGATAACCAGATCGTCTCAAATGTCGTAGAAGAGGACGTGGCCTTCGCGCCGGAGAACCTCGGCGTTCCGACGCAGGAAATCCGCAGACGCGTGGACGAGGCGTTGGAGGCCGTCGGCATGGCGGCCTATAAAAAGCATGCGCCGCACCTTCTTTCGGGCGGCCAGAAGCAGCGCGTTGCGATTGCGGGTGTGCTCGCGATGCAGCCCAAGACCATCGTGCTCGACGAGCCGACCGCGATGCTGGACCCGCAGGGACGGCAGGAGGTTGTCTCGATCGTCGAAAAGCTCAGCCGTGAGCAGAATATCACGGTCATTTTAATCACGCACCACATGGACGAGGCCATCTGCGCCGACCGCGTGATTGCGATGGATGACGGGAAAATCATTGCCGACGGCGCGCCGAAGGACGTTTTTACGAAGATCGACCTTCTGCAAAGCGTCGGACTGACCGCGCCGCAGACGACGCTTTTGCTGAAAGCGCTCGATGACGACGGCTGCGCGCTTCCGCTGGACGCTCTGAGCGTGGACGACTGCGCGCAAGCCCTGCTTCGGCAAATTTTGCAGGCGAAAGCCTGATTTCGGAGGAAAAACGGTTGGAGCCTGTATTAGAAATTCGAAATGTGTCGCATGTCTACGGCGCGGATACGCCGTTTGAGCATGTGGCGCTGGACAATGTGAGCCTGACGGTCGGGCGGGGCGAGTTTGTCGGCCTGATCGGCCACACGGGCTCTGGAAAATCGACGCTCATCCAACATATGAACGGCCTCTTGAGGCCGTCAAACGGGCAGGTGTTGTTTGAGGGGCAGGACGTGTGGTCGGACGCGAAGCTGACGCGCCGTCTGCGTTTTCATGTGGGACTGGTGTTCCAGTACCCGGAGTATCAGCTTTTTGAAGAGACGGTCTTTCAGGACATCGCCTTCGGCCCGCGCAACATGAAGCTCAGCGACAGCGA
>OLGA01002031.1_pt1 | contig 15140 bp, 11 predicted proteins | sample 1604881 | NCBI WGS metagenome assembly OLGA01 (sample SAMEA3888896, study PRJEB22519) | human gut metagenome | biome: human gut; feature: human-associated habitat; material: faeces | place: Denmark | collected 2009
CGGTTTATTTTCAGATATTTGCGACTTTTGGGTACAAGAAAGTGAAAAATTCAGATAGGTAACTCATAGCATATTGCCATATGGCTTCAATATTAATAGCCTGAATACATAGGCTAAAGAAGTGGAACCTATAGCCTTGCGATACCTTGCTTTGCCTATAGACCTAAAACGAGGGACAAATCTTTATGTGAATATATTCATTATCATCGCTCCAGGCGTGTGATGTCGTTCCACTACGCACTGACCTTGGAGCGTGCGAGTATCCTCCGCTCGCCCTAGGAGGATGTGTCGGGAACGTAGTGGACGACACTTCCGAAGAGGATGAGGCGAGCGTCAAAGAGCACAAGGCGAAGCCTTACCTCTTTCCCGGCAGGTCTGGTGCGGACGCAATGGAGCGAGAGCGGAATGGAGTCCGTGCCTGTCCTGCCTATGGGGAGTGGCGAGCCGCGCTTCTCTGGCCGACAGGCCTGTGAAGTGTAGAGGAACGAGCCTCTCCCGGACAGACATTGCGGAAGTGGACGGCGACGTAAGGAGCTGTCGTCTTCCGCAATACAGCTGACATACAGTGAGCGGATGCGAACGATCTGAAACAACATCGGCGAAAGCCGATACCTTGCCGACATAGTGATTTCTTGAAGTTGAGAGCTCCGCTCGAAGACTTGAGGAAATCACGGAGAAGGCCTGCAGCTGTGCTGCTAAGGCTGGTGGCTCTTTTGGACTTCCGGCCATCTTTCAAGGGATTGACGGCATTTAACAGGAAGAGGTTGCGGTCGGAGAACAAACCCACGCATCGTATGCCGGAAGTCCTGAACTCCCTGACGGGCCTGGAGCGCGTTGGCCCCTAAAGGGAGTTCAATGTCGCCAGCCGCCCCGACGGAGCGGATTCGGAGGTGGACGGTCGAACTCGCACTGGGGGAGACAGTTAACATAATCGGGGTTGTGTAATCTGGCGGCGATAGCCGACTGTTACACAACTAAGTTCCGATTATGTCTAACTTTCGGATTCGAGGGATAAGGTTCGCACTGCGCTTTGGGAGCGGAGTCGGTTATGGCCCCTGTGGGGCTGTGGGGGATGAAATGGTCGAGTCTTCTGACTTTCGGAGTAAGCGGAGAAAGGCTGAAGTCTCGACACCGTTACTGTATTACCGAGCGGAGCGAGTTTGGAAAGGCCGGAGGTGTGGCGGTCGGAGTGAAACGGAGAGCGTCAATCTTCCGGTTCCGCTCTGCCCATAAGGCAAGTCGTTCGGCATCGCAGCGTGAGCGGAGATGACGGATGTCTTGCCGGGCGGTTGCTTCGGAAGCTTTGCTTCCGTCATAATAACATCAGCGGACTGACGGAAGGAAGTCGGCTGATACCTCTCTGCCCATTGGGAAAGTATTCTGGCGTTGAAGCGGTAGCGGAAATGGCAGGGGGCTTTCTTGGCGTTTCTATTTGTGTTTTATATAACACCCTTTGGATATAACCGATAGCTATAATTTAAGTATTTTATGTAAAAAACTTTTCTTTGATACTGTAATGTTAGCAGTGCCATTCATACCTGGAAACAATACAATGCCATTGTTATGCTGAATGTCCATATAAACAGTAAAAAAGTTTTTACCATTGACATTATAAACTTCTTTATCTATAGAGCTAACAACAGTTGTAGTATATCCATAATCAAAAGATGGATATCCTTCAAACTCAATGTTAGCATTCATCCCTTCATATATGGTGTTGACATATAAGTAAGGAACAAATGCGCGTATTTGAACTTTATCATCCGTATTAATGATCATTGCACTTACCTGTAAATTATCTGGATAAGGAATAAAATATGTAACTGCAAGCAATGAAAATATTATTACGGATATCATTAGTGTACCGTATCTTACAAGAAAAGAAGGTATTACACTCAAAATCTGTTGTGTTTTCTCACTACGAAGCTCTATGTTGTCAATATTAGCCATAATCAATTCCCTAATTCTAGCTGGTTTTTAACGAGGTTATAATATACACCTTTTCGAGCAATCAATGTGCTATGATTCCCAACTTCCACCACCTTTCCAGCGTCTAATACCACTATTTGATCAGCATTTTTTACCGTACTGAGTCTATGTGCCACGACCACAACTGTACGACCTTTATAGAACTCATTCAGGTTTTCAACAATCGCATATTCATTCTTCGCATCCAGTGCGTTTGTGGCTTCATCAAGGAATATGAATTGAGGATCTTTATATACTGCACGAGCAATAAGGATACGCTGTTTTTGACCTTGACTTAACCCCATGCCATCACGACCTATCTTTGTGTTGTACTTCAATGGCAACCCTAAAATATAGTTATGGATATTTGCTATTTCCGCTGATTTAACGAGGCGTTCTTTGTCTATCTCGCCATCATCCACTGCAATATTTCTTGCAATAGACTCTGAAAATATTACGCCATCCTGCATTACGACACCACATTGTCTGCGCCACCATTTTAGGTTTATTTCGGCAATATCATTATCTCCAATTTTTATATTGCCATTCCCGATAGGATAATAACCGAGCATAAGTTTGATTAGTGTAGTCTTGCCACTTCCGGAGGCACCAACGATTGCCGTTACCTTTCCTTCGGGAATATGAAAGCTTACATTATTAATCGTATTCTTGATGGCATGCTGGTCATACTTAAATACAATGTCATTTAAAGTTATTGAATGTTTAGAATCTTTGAGTGACGTAGTTGTGCGGCAACTGTCCTCCTCTTCTTGACTCATATGAATTTCATTAATACGTTCAAGGCCAATTTTTACTTCTTGAATAGAGTATAAGAAGTTCATTAATTGATCAACGGGACTATTTAATTGACCTATTATATATTGAATGGCTAACATCATACCTAATGTGATGTTCCCATTTATAACTGCGGTTGCAGACAATACAGTAATAATAATATTTTTAGTTTCATTAATAAAGATACTTCCAGCCTCTTGTGTTTGCTGAAGTTTTAGATTCTTCATCTGAACCATAAATAATTCAGTCTGTACATCTTCCCACTCCCACCTTCTTCGTTGTTCACAATCTTGCAGTTTTATTTCTTGCATAGAGGTTATAAACTGATATGTATAATTGTTGTTTTTAGCTTGTTTTTCAAACAACTCATAATCAAGAACTCTACGCTTATCAAGAAAAAAAGCGACCCAAACACCATACGCCATACTACCAGTGAGAAATACAACAAATATTAGTTTGTCATAAATGAATAATACTATACCCAATATTGCAAAACTTAACATAGAAAACATTACACTCAGCATCTGGTTGGTCAAGAATTTCTCTACGCGACTATGATCTTGCATACGTTGAAGTAAGTCACCCATTAATTTAGTATCAAAGAATGACATCGGCAATTTTAATAGTTTAATGAAGAAATCGCTGACTAGTGAAATATTGATACGCATACTTATATGGAGCAATAGCCACCTGCGTACAAAGTCTATTATTGCACGGCTAAATGTCAGCATTATCTGTCCTAGAAGAACCAACCATATAAAGTTTACATCTTTGTGAGTAATGCCTACATCAACAATTGACTGTGTAAGAAATGGGAATATCAATTGTAAAATGCAACCGACAAATAATCCTAGGATTATCTGTCCAAAGTACTTTTTATATTGCTTAATATATCCGAACAGGAATGAAAATGTTCTCTTGTTCTCCAACGGCTCATCGATTCTATCATAGAACACTGAGGTTGGTTGTAAAAATAGAACGATGCCGCGCTCCTTACCATTGGAGATAGTGCTTAGCCAATTCTTCTTAAATTCTTCCAATGAATATGTGATCAACCCTTTACCTGGATCCGCGATATAGAATTTCTTTCCATTTTTAATCCGATACAATACAACGAAGTGGTTTTGTTTCCAATGCAATATACAAGGTTGCGCTATGTTTATGAGTTGTTCTATTGACGCCCTGCCAAACATTGAATCGAATCCTATTTGCTCACCGCTTTCACTTATGCTAAGTAATGATACACCTTCTGTTGATGCACGACAAAGTTGTGAAAGATCTTCAACACTATACCTCTTCCCATAATGCCTACAAATCATCGCTAAACAGGCGACTCCGCATTGCATCGAATCTAATTGTTTAATAAAATGAAATCTCACGGCTAATATTATTTTGCTGTGTTTGAATCAGTAAGCCCGGAATCATTGTCAGCATTGCTGATGCGTTTTCCGGCGTGGCCACGGGACTTGCCTTTATAAAGGTGACAGGTGAATTTCACGGAAATGAGATTCCTGAAGTTGTTCCATTTGGTCTCTTCCGAATATCGAAATCCGTTTATGTCAGCGTAGGACTTTGTCGGGTTTGGATTATGGACATATTCCAAACCCACAGACATTGATTTGAATTTGTATAAGACCGATGCTGTCGTGTTGAATCCCGTTTTGGTGTAAACATCTCCGTCAACCGATGTCATCGGAAGGTTCGCGTTCCATATAATCTGCCAATTCCCAGGCAGCAACTGAACACTTACGCCAGCATTATGAAGGTTATGGTTCACAGGATGGTTGGGAGTACTGTATTCCAAGCGCTTATAATTGTAGAAAGGTTGGAAAGCAATCCACTTGATTGGCTTGTAACTCAATGATATTGACATCTGCAAACTATGCACATCATTGACACTTACCATACGTCTTATGATATTTCCCCTTTCGGCAAACAACACCGGCATATTCTTATCCGGGTAATATGAATATGACACCGACGGAGCGAGATATAGCTTGCCATCTTCAGACGCGTACTTGTAGCTCAGATTCGCATAATAGTAATAATAGGGTTTCAAGCCAGTGTTCCCTTGTGCGAAGAAACACTCATCGATGGTCACGACACTGTTTGTCAGATCACCTATATTCGGCACGGATGAGTTGACAGAAGCCGTCAGCCTCATCGCGGAACGCTTGCTGTATTGCAGGTTCAAGGCAAGCGACGGACGGAACACCAGATAGTTATGAACTTCATTCGCCGCCGTCAGATAATGATTGTTCTCCAGCCCCAAACCGGCATTGTACGAGAATATTCCGACTGAATTGCTGTAATCGGCGTAAACATATTCCTTATGAGTCCTGACAGTGGAATTTTCAATGGAATTATATGTCTGGTCAAGATTTTTATACTGGTAGTATGCCCCAAAATTGAAATTCCCGTTCCAGACCTTGTCGCTGAACAATGCCTCCGCTATCAATGAATATGATTTATTATCAATATGGTTGTTGAACGAGTACCATCCGACATCGCTTGACAACATATTATCAGAATCGGATTCATGATATGTGTTCAGCACATTGAATGAGACGCTCCTGTTTTGATTGAATAGATGCGTGTAATACAGATCAGCTGAAACTGACGAATAATCACTCTCAAGCCTGCGGGTGTTGGTCAAAGGGGGCTCGCCTGAGCCGATCAGTTTCTGGGAATATTCCTGTCTGCCGGGAGATTTGCGATATTCCACCTTTGCATTGAAAAGATTCCTGCCCTGATAGCGTTGGTACGCCATCTGGCCGATATGATATCGTCCTTTGTAACCGCCGGAAACGCCTCTATATTCATTCGTCTTGTCGGAATAGAAATATGTGTTGTTCATACGGTTGTCATTCAGAGTGCGGTAGTCGATGAAGTATGCCGCCGTAAACATATTCAAAGAATCCATATAGGCCACTGACAACATATCTGTGCCATAGCCGGTTGTGACGCCGTTTTTAGTGTCAAGGTACAGACTGTAGAGCCTGTCGGCTTTCTTCTTTGTCGTCACGTCTATCACCGCACCGATATTCTCGTGCGCATACCTTGCGGGAGGGTCGCTATAGAAGATAATATTCTTTATGTCATCGGCTTTAAGCAGCATCAGGTCACGCGCGGGTCTTCGCATACCGTCAATCAACACGAGTATGCTCTTGTTGTCAACCGTGACCAGCTCTCCGCTTGAAGCGTTGGTTTTAAACTGTGGCAGATTTCCGATGGCATCCAGTGCGTTATTTCCGACTTTCCTTGCGCTTCCACTCAACATCAATTGGTCCTTGTTTCCGAAAGTGTTCAGAATCTGAGGAGAGACAACCACCTCATCGAGCGGCAAAGCGTCCTCATTCAGAACTATTTCTCCAAGATTACCGGGAAAGCAAACGCGATTTAATGTCTCATAACCGACAAATGAGATTTGAAGCAGGTACTTTTTATCCTCTTTGACTTTCAGTTCAAAAGAGCCGTCAAGGTCCGTTGCCGTTCCGGTGATCAGGATTGAATCAGGCAGGTTATAAAGGACGCAGTTCACAGCGACAATCGGATTCGCCTCCGTGTCTATGACTTTACCACGAATATATTCTTGCGAGTATGCGGTTTGGCTAATGCAGAAAAACACGCTTGATAGGATTAAAATGCACAACGCTCTTCTCATATTGTTAAAATCAAGTTAATTTCGATGTTAAATTACAAAGAGTATATTTCAACATAAATTAATTCATTTCAGATTACTGCTACATTATAGACTAATATTCAGATAGTTATAAAAAATATTGCATTGGTTTCCAATTGCAAAGTTATCTTGAAATAGTTTAACCGAAGAACTTATCTTTTCATATTTTCAACCTATAACTAATTGATTATCAATGAGGAGTGGTTATATAGTTTCACCGTAGAGCATTATCGTTTCAGATGAAACCAGAACAATGCTCAATTGTTAATATAGTTGACATTAATTGGAGATTCAAATCATATAGAAGGTGTTCACAGTCACAGTGCACAGTGTTATGTCAAACTATAGAAAAGCGTCCCAGACTACGTCTAAATATGAGTATCTGGAAATTCTTAACTCTTGTCAAGGCTGACAGTTTACTAGCATAAGTAGGCAGAGTATAGATTTAAGACTCGTTTTTACAGTCATAGTCAGGCAAGAAGACAATTTTTAGCAATTTTTAGACATAATTTTGGGGGAAAATCATAAAAAACAAGTACATTTACATCTAGTTGAAAGAAAACGGTGCAGACCTATTCTTGGGAATAGGGACTCTATTGACAACGGCATTGCCATAATGGAACTAGTGCAGTGTACGAAGGGCGACAGGATACTTGTTTATTCAGCCGAACGGTCAAGAATAAAAGGCATTTGTCTGATTAATTTCTACCGTATTGTACGAAGCAAGTTCTACCTACAATCGACTGATAATTAACTAAGAATAGTTGATGAAAAAATAGTACATATATGAATATGAAGCATTATTTATCGGTCATCATTCTAGCGATTTGTTTGATCTCTTGCAATAGCCATTCGCACTACAGGGAGACTCTTTCCCAAATGGAATCATACATTGAGGAAAGGCCGGACAGTGCCCTAGCTGTTCTGAAGCAAATGAATGCTTCCGAATTGTCCGGCAAAGAGGAAAAAGCCAAACACGCTTTGCTCTACTCCATGGCGTTGGATAAGAATGTCATTGACAAGACCGATTTCGAGGTCCTGCAACCGGCCATAGATTATTTCGAGAACAACGGTGGATCGGCTACCGACAAAATGCGTACATACTATTACCAAGGACGAATCTATCAGAATCAGGGAAATGACGCCTTAGCTATGGAGTGTTTTGTGTCAGCGTTGTCGGAAGGAAAAGAATCAGATGACAAACTGACTAAGGCGAGGATACTGTTCACTCAAGGTGGAATATACAACAAGGTGTTTGAATGGGACAAATGTATCTCGACCTACAACGAGGCGGGTAATTATTTCCAAGAATGCGGCAGGACCAGCAGCTACATTAATTGCATAGCCAGCATCATCAATGTTTACACGATAATCGGTGATGTCGAACAGGCTGAGCATTATATTACAATAGGACTAAATAACCTTGCGGAATGTAGCATGTGGATAAAAGGCTATTTCTATTCAAACTATATCATATTCCTAACAAGCCACAGGCCTGATCGGGTTGCTGAGGTCAGGCGAATTCTTGACATTTATCTTGACTCAGTGGACTCAAGTTATATAGATTGGCTTTCAGTTTCTTACGCTTACCTGAATATCGGAGATATGACCCAGGCAATGGAAGCCATCAAACGAGTGAATAATATCCCCAATGCCCAGCAGCAAGTTAGATATTATGCGCTGCTAGCGGATATTCATAAGCATAAAGGGGAATATGAAAAAGCCTTGGATGGCTATCTTAAATATGTCAAGATGACGGATTCTTTGGATTACGAGAAGTCAAAGGCCGGCATCGAGTTTATAGAGGAAAGGCATTCGTTGGAATTGAAGAACATCCAGGACAAAGAGCGGAGTGACCGCCGGGTGCTGGCCGCCATAGGAGTCATCATTATATTCCTTTCATTGCTCGTCATAATCCGGTACAGATTGAAAGTGAAAACTGTCGAATCCGAGTTGGCGAAACAAGAGAAGGAGAAATACAGACTGCTATATAATCAGATAGAGCAGGAAAGGGATAGTCTGACTGAGATCCTTGAACGTAGTAATGAACTTGAAGGGGCGGCGAAAAACGCGCTGCTGGAAAGGTTGACCTTGCTTAACCGCTTCTTTTTGGCGTATATAACCGACAACAGAGATATGGATAGAAAGGTGAATCAAGAGATGGAGAAGCTTGTCGCGAATAAGGAGGTTTTCATGTATTCCACCCGGTTGGCATTCGCCGGCAGTCATCCCAAATTCATCAAGCATCTTGAAGACCGTGGCTTGAATGAATGGGAAATAAACTACTGCTGCCTGTATGCATTGGGACTGAAAGGAAAAGAAATCGGGGAATATATCCAACTGAAGAGCCACTTCAATAACAGCAGCGACATCCGAAAGAAACTGGGATTGGGAGAGCACGATGTTAATTTGGGGACATATATTCGCAAGTTGCTACGTGGAGAAATAATTTGACAACAACATGCATTTAACTGACAGACTGCGCATTTTGCGTATTCTGTCAGTTTTGTCGTTATTGCGTATTTTTCACTGCTTGCCTTTCAGCTCATTTTCTATGTCTTCGATGCTTGGGAGAGTGCTCTTGAAGTCTGCCGGATAGACCTTTGACAGTTCGTATTCAGAGATTCCTATCGGTTGTGAACTGGATTCAAGGGCATATTGGGCAAGGACATTGTCCTTTGTCTTGCAGATAATCAATCCTATAGTCGGATTGTCTGCCGGGGTCTTCAAAATATGATTGACGGCAGACACATACGTACCAAGCTGTCCTACGTCACCCGGTTGGAATTTCACGGTCTTGACTTCTATGACGACATAGCAACGCAATCTTGTGTTGTAAAACAACATATCAATGAATTGCTCTGTGCTTCCTACGACAAGACGGTATTCTCGTCCCATAAATGCGAATCCGGTACCGAGTTCCAGAAGGAACTGTTCGATGTTTTTCATCAAAGCCATCTTCAATTCCTCTTCCTTGTACGGCTTTGTCAAAGCCGCAAAATCGAACAGGTAGGGGTCTTTCGTCATTTCCTGCGCAAGATCTCCTTCAGGGAGGGTCAATGAGAAATTGGTGACAGCCTTTCCTTCCGGCTCTTTTAGATCAAGATCGATTGCGTTCAAAAGAACGGCACGAGACCAGCCTTTCTCAAGTGTCAGTCGCACATAGTAGAATGCCCTTTTCGGGTTATTGTAGAATTTGTCAATGAGATAACGCTGATGTCCCCACGGGATGCGGAAGATGATTGACTTCAGTTGTTCATATTCAGTTTTACCCACAAGCTGTGGGTAAAATGTATCAAGTTGAGAATAAAGAGAGTAGAATCTTTTCGCATAGCCAAGATTAGTCGGGGACAGTCCCTTGACCCCAGGCAACGCAGCAGTCAGATCTTGACTGATTGAGTTGATAACACCTTCTCCCCACCTGCTTTCGGCCTTCTTCTTTATGATGTCTTCTCCAGTTGACCAATAGAATCTGAGCAACTCTTCGTAAGCCTTGACAGTCGCACGGATTTGACAACTGTGGTAACGTTCAACAAGTTGATTTATCCAGAGGCTATAATCACTGTCTGTATTTATTAACTTACTCATTTTGTCGTCTTTTTGTTTTGCAAATATAGTTCTTTATTTGTTATTTCTTCTGATACTTCCCATACTCAATTTTCTCGACCTTGCCAGTTTCGATCCACTTCTTGATGTACCTGTCGGCGGAGGGGGCCGGGATGCCGAGAGTGGCGGCGAGTTTCTGATATGTTTGGCGGTCAAAGGTTTCCGGGAGAGCGTCGAAGAAAGTCTGCTGGCGTGTGTTTGCAGATGTGGCGGATATGGGTTCTTCGACTTGCGGGAGGGTGCTGAAAACCTTGTCGATGTGGACTATGAGGACATCACAGATAGTCAGGGCTGTACGGAAGTCAGGCTCCGTACAGGTCAGGGCGAGGAGAGGTCACCGGTTTCGAGGATGCGTAGGGCGGTGAAAATCAGAATTATCCGGAAGGTGGATAGACCGAGGCGACGGACGGATGCAACGATGTATTCACCATAACTGTCAAGTTGGCGGGTCTGGATGGTGGAGAAGTAGGTGTTGAATCTGAACATCTGGGATGATGTGAGTTCAACACGGATGGGGTGCATTGGTTGTAGGAGTTTGTGGAGGGAATGGAACTCTTCACCGAGCTGCTTGAAGTAGTCGTCGAGGGCGATGCCGGAACCACAATCAAAGACATCGTGCCAGTCGCTCTTGGCATTGAGGTTAATAGAATAGGAAACGGCAGAGAAGGCCGTTCTCGGCATCTTTGATGAGTGAGCGGACTTGCTGGGGCGTGCCTGTGAGCAGGGTGGAGAGGCAGGGAGACTTGATGCTGACATATTCCTTGTCTTTTCGGCGGATGTAGGAGATGGCTTCGTGGTGGAATGCTTTGCGGAATCCGTCGGAGTAGTTGCCGTAGTCGGAGTCGAAGGTGTTGGCGAGGGTGTCGCCCTCGGTCTCGAACATCAGGCCGATGCCGTTGTTCTCGTTCAGTGTCTGATAGACGGCCGTGGCGGAGGAGTTAGCCGGGATAAGCAGGAGGCGGAGAGGCGGTTCTTCCGGCTTTTCGAGGGATTTCTTGTTCTTCGAGGCGTTATATTCATTGAGCTTGGACTTGCACTCCTCACGTTCGGCTTCGTTGAGTTGGCGCAGTTCGTCGAGGATGGGGTCGATGAGGTTTCGGCAAAGGGTTAGGCGGCCTTTGCCGGCGGATGCTCTGGCGGTGATGAACGTGAATAGGTTCGGGTGGATTGTGCGCTTGTCGTAGATGCCAGTGATCTTGGTGAGACAGGCGGAGAGGGCGGTCAGGGAGCCGAGAAGGAGGATGTCGGCATCTTTGTCGTTGTCGGCCACGGCAACGATTTTCTTCAGGTATTCCGGAAGATGGTCACGGATTTTGTCGGAGAAGGTCGGCAGTTCTTCTTCGGGTTCGGGGATTATCACATTATCAGTTTTATCAAGTTTATCAGGTGATGATGTTGATAATTTTGATAATCTGATAATATCGGGACGGGTGGAGACTTGGATTCCGGCTTCTTTGGCGAGTTGGAAGAATGTCTTTATGGAGATGCCGGTGCCGTGGGCGTGGAGACAGCGGTCGTATTGGGTGTCAGTCGTTTCCGGAGTGTAGTCCGGATGGAAGCGGCTGATGCGGTGGTAGTAGCTTCGGCCAGCCTCTCCGAGCTGGTCGGAGAGGGCGAAGCCGAGGTCACGCCATTGGGCGTATGTCGGGGCGATGTCAACGGAGTTGTTTTCTATGCGTGTGGTTATGGTCTCGATGTCATCGGATGGTGTTCTTGACGGAACGGCTGTGCTATGATTTGGCACAGGCTGGAGCCATTCCTGAGGATTGAATATCTTTTTGTTCATATTGTCAGAGGTATTTGGGATCGAGGTATGCATTGGGATCGTGCGGAAGGAAGCAGGCCCGGCTTATGTCTTTGCCGGATTTGTCTGCTTCGATGCCGTAGGTATGGCGGACATAGTTGGATATGGCACGGAAGTAATCCGCGTGCGATGCCGTTGTGAAGTCTATCGGGATTATCCACTTGAGTCCGTCACCGGAAGGGCTGGTGAAGAGTAGTTGTGTCTCGAAATATGGGTCATCAAGTAGTCGGGCGCGAGTGGTCTCTGGACAAGGGAGGTGGTCGAAATCTATGCAGATCAGTCCTGAGTGCCGGACGAGTTCGCGGTCAGCACGGCTTCTGAATATTCCGGAAAAGGTGGCGTAGCTGAAATGTGTGGACTTGTAGGCTCTTGCCATTGTCCTGTCGGTAATGGTTCGGAGGGTTTCTGTCGCTCCGGCGGCCTGACAGGAGGTGATGTAGTCGAAGATGTCTTTCAGGTGGACTTCGGCTGAGGGGTATTTGTTGGTTATGGGGGCATTGAACAGGGAGAATGCCGGGCCTTTATTTGTTTCTGTCGTCATAGCGTTCTCGGATTTTGAACATCGTGTAGTTGTCGTGGAGGAGCTTTTCGAGGTCGCTGCGGAGGTAGTAGATTTTGTTGCCGATACGTGTGTAGGGCATTGTTCCGTTGCTCCGCAGGGTCTGGAGGGTGCGTTGGCTGATGTGCAGGATCTGCATTATGTCCTGACCGTCAAGGAGGTTACCGATGAAGTCGGTCGGGGGCTGTGTGTTACTTTCCATTATTCTTCCTCCTTCCGAAAAGCTCCACTGCGTAGTCGCCATCAACGATGATCTTGCGTCCGTTTTGGCGGACGGCATCCTTGATGAGACCGTCTTTGTATTCTTGCGCAGTCTTGTGGCTTACACCGAAGAGCTGCTGGATGCCGCGGAGTCCGTAAACATAGCGGACGGGAATACGGGTGTCGTTGGTTACGGAGGCGGCTGTTGTCTCACGTATCAGCTGCCTGAGATCTGCAACCGTAAGGGCTGCGATAGGAGTTGTGTCATCGTATAGCATAATTTTTTAATTTTACATTTAACATCTGGCATAACCGGTTGTGTCCATAGTGGACTTTGATATATCGACAGCAAAGGAAAGAAATTACTTTGAGGTTACAATGGTGTAATAAATAACGCTTTACAGGTTTCTTGCGAGAACTTGATAGAATGGAATAAATGAGAATCAAATGATATTAAACGATAAAATCCATTGGACACTTTTTTATAATAGTGTCCAATGGATTATCTGTTTAGTTGTGTTTGGTTATAAAATAGTCCGGGAAACCTTAATTTATGTCAAATGATTCTGATGAAAAGTTCCCAAAGTTCAATGGTGCGTGGCAGATGAACCTTGCCTCCTTCCATCACGAGCCAGCCTTCGTCCCTCCAGTTGTAAAGCGTCTGGCGCGAGATGCCGAGACGCTCGGAGAGTTCTTTCATATTGTACAAGTTTCGGCTTTTGGTAAGAGCCCTCATCTTATCGATGTGTACCTTCGGCTTGTCAATCTTGATGGCGCAGGTGCTTATGAGGTCTCTGATGGATATGAGCGAGTGGGTCTTGTACACGCCGGTCTTTTTGCCTTTGTTGTCATTTTCCTTCAACCACTTGAGCATATCTGTGACACCTGTGGCGTCGAGTCGGATATTGAGGAGTTCGTGGATGGTCATAGGCTAAAGCTCTTTCAAGATTTCCCAATGTCCTCCGTTGGTTGGGCCAATGTGATTAAGCTTCTTCCCAAGCATTTGTTTGATGTGATAATATACTCCATCTTTGCTTAATCCGATTTTTTCGGCAATATCGCTTATTGATATGGAAGGATTCGCTTCAATGAGATGAAGAATCTGCTCTTTTGTAGTAGTTTTTATGGTAGTTGTAGTAGTTTTTGTAGTAGTACTACCAAGATACAACGTCAATTCCACCTGCTCTGGGTCATATAGTTCACGGATGACAGGTTTCGGCCACTTGTTGTATGCCCAGCCTTTTTTGATGGTGTCCACACCACTTCCGGCTCGTTCTCCCTCTCCTATGAATTCAAACATCTTCTGGAGAATGCTGTTTCTACAGATGCTTGTGCCACCTTCGTAATACTGCTCGACAGATACCAGAAGAGTCCCTGGGTTGCGGAATACAAACCTGTCTGGGTAGTGCTCAATCACAATGCAGTGCATCGCGGTAAGACGGGCGTGGATAATAGTGTTGACTATGGCTTCCCTCAAAGCTTTGTGAGCTGGGGTGTCATCAACACGGTTCAGCCCCTCGAGTTTAAAAGGAACTGGAAGAGACTGCGCCATTTTCATATATACGCGACGATGGAACTGATAAAGATTTGCCACCCAGTTGCCGTCAGGATGAATTCTGTCCGTCCAACGGATATCAGGGTCATTGCTGAGTTTCTCACGAAAATCCACGTAGTAATGTGGCAGGACGCTGAGTATTGTCTCTTCAAGACCAAACATCAGCACTGCCGCCAAAGTGAATCCTTTTTCGCCTGTCTCTGAATTTGACACATAGCCTCCAATTTTCTTAAAGAATTCAAAGTCGGAAAGTTCCGTCCAAGGATGTCCTTCGTGGCGGTTGTTATAAAGCTGCCTGTACTGACGAATCGTCGTGTCATCAAAATCCTTTTCAAGAGTAAAATGCGAGAAAACCTTGGCATCAAGCGGATAATCTTTGATGTTGGAGTCGGCAAACATCCTCCGAACCTCATCGTCATCAATCAGATAGTCGCCTTCGTGACGGCGAACGTATGTGTGTCCGAACGGATTTTGAGTCAAGTATATCGGCCTCTTGGAATATATGGCACGAGGAATTCTGAAGACGAGTATTGCGGAGCCTTCGAAGTCTTCTTCGGATACATCCTCATCCACAGTCAGGCAGATATTGACCTTGCTCTTATTGTGGACATCATCCCAATACTGCTTCTTGTACTTCGCAACCTGTTCTGTTGTCAGATGATCCGGAGTGAACTTGTGATTCTTCTCCTTGATGCCGAGTACGATGATGCCGCCAGCGGTGTTGCCGAAGGCGGAGTATGTTTCCCAGAAACTACCGGGGAAGCCTCCGAGTGCGCTTTTGAATTCGACCTCGGTGTTTTCGCCCTTGTCGCAGAGGCTGCGGATATATGAGTACAATTCCATAATAAAGACAAAGTTATGATTTTTCTCGCGATGCTCCAATTTATTCCTTCAGCCCGTTCTCAAAAATCGCCAGGCAGAGTCAAAAAGCAAGTGCAACATTACAACAAATATTTGAAAAACTCATCCT
>OLGA01002035.1_pt1 | contig 15116 bp, 14 predicted proteins | sample 1604881 | NCBI WGS metagenome assembly OLGA01 (sample SAMEA3888896, study PRJEB22519) | human gut metagenome | biome: human gut; feature: human-associated habitat; material: faeces | place: Denmark | collected 2009
GGAATGCGGAATTACGGAAAGACTTTCCAAGACGGTTCAGAACGAGTTGATGAACATTGTCACGATATTCCTCGGCGTTACTGTCGGAGCGACCGCGACGGCGGAAACATTCCTCCAAGCAAGAACGCTGAAAATCATCGTACTCGGAGTTATCGCATTCAGCGTTGCAACGGCGTGTGGCGTACTTCTTGCAAAAGTGATGAACCTGTTCCTGAAAAACAAGATAAATCCCCTTATCGGTTCGGCGGGCGTTTCCGCAGTTCCGATGGCGGCAAGAGTTTCGCAGGTCGTAGGTCAGAAAGAGAACCCGTCGAACTTCTTGCTCATGCACGCTATGGGCCCGAATGTCGCGGGAGTTATCGGCTCCGCAATCGCGGCAGGCGTTCTTATAGCCATCTGCGGCTGATACTGCGGGAGGTAACGATATGAACAAATTATTTATAACAGACACAATTCTCCGTGACGCGCACCAATCGCAGGCGGCAACGAGAATGAGAATCGAGGATATGCTCCCCGGCTGCGAAATTCTCGACAGCATAGGCTATTGGTCTCTTGAATGCTGGGGCGGCGCAACGTTTGACGCTTGTATGCGTTTCCTTGACGAAGACCCGTGGGAGCGTCTGCGCAAACTGCGTTCCGCAATGCCGAAAACCCGTCTTCAAATGCTTCTGAGAGGTCAGAATCTGCTCGGATACAAGCATTATGCGGATGACGTGGTTGACGAATTTATTGAAAAATCCATCAAAAACGGAATTGACGTAATCAGAGTTTTCGACGCGCTCAACGACCCCAGAAACCTTATGCAGTCCGTCAAATCCATAAAGAAATACGGCGGTATCTGCGAAGCGGCGATAAGCTACACCGTTTCGCCCGTACACAACATCGAGTATTTTGTCAAACTCGCAAAACTGCTCGAAAAAATGGGCGCCGATACCATCTGTATCAAGGATATGGCGAACCTGCTTCTCCCCTACGACGCTTACAAACTTGTTTCCGAGTTGAAACGTTCCGTCAGCGTTCCCATTCACCTGCACACGCATAACACGGCGGGTACGGGCGACATGACAAACCTCATGGCGGCGCAGGCAGGCGTTGACATCGTTGACACTGCGCTTTCCCCGCTCGCAAACGGAACTTCACAGCCTGCAACCGAGTCCCTTGTAGCGACGCTTCAAGGCACGGACAGAGACACGGGGCTTGACCTTGTAAAGCTCAACGAGGCGGCGGCTTATTTCAGAACGGTTGCGGACAAGTTGAAGAAAGAAGGAATCCTTGACCCGAAAGTTTTGAGCGTCGATACAAAGGCACTTATCTATCAGGTTCCCGGAGGAATGCTTTCCAACCTGCTGAACCAACTCAAACAGGCTAAAAAAGAAGACAAATATTATGAAGTGCTTGCGGAAGTTCCGAGAGTGCGCAAAGATTTCGGCTATCCCCCGCTTGTAACTCCGACCTCGCAGATAGTCGGAACGCAGGCTGTAATGAACGTCCTTGCGGGTGAACGTTACAAGATGGTTCCCAAGGAATCGAAAGGAATGCTGAAAGGCGAATACGGTCAGCTTCCCGCCCCCGTCAACGAAGAAGTCCGCAAAAAGTGCATCGGAGACGAGGAAGTTATCACCTGCCGCCCCGCAGACCTCATCGCGCCCGAACTTGAAAAATACAGAGCGGAAGCGGGAGATCTTGCGAAGTGCGAAGAGGACGTTTTGAGTTACGCACTCTTCCCGCAGGTCGCAAAGAAATTCCTTGAAAAGAGAAACGGCGGCGGCGTGAGAACATTTTACGTCGAAGACCTTTCCGAATAAGGAGAAAAACAATGCCGTATATAAGAATCAAGGCATATCCCAAAGATGAAGAAACAAAAAAGCGTGTGGTTGACAAAATCAACGCGGTGTTCCTTGAAGAATGGGGTTGTCCGCAGGAAGCGATTTCCGTCTCGATAGAAGAAATCGCGCCGCAGGATTGGGAAGAAAAGGTGCATAAGCCCGAAATACTCCCGAATAAGGACAATATGCTAATCCTTGACGGACAAAAGCAGTACAAATAAAAGCAATGCTCCGAAACCAAAAGGTTTCGGAGCATTGCTTTTATTTGTTTGAATATATGCAGCCTGAATTGATAATATCCAAAAGTTTGCAGTCCTATTTATCCGTCCGCGGAAACTCAACATCTACGGGCGACTTTCCGACAAACGGGCTTCGTCCCGTCAGTTTTTCCGTCAAAGCGTCGATAAATGCGTCGTTGCCGCAGTAACAGTTTATATAAGTTCTGACCTGCGGAACATCAAGCAGATGATACGGGTTTGCAAAAGACACAAAAACCGTGGGAACGCTGTGGCAGTAAACGGGAACGTCCGCACCCATGGGCGGCTGCCACTCTATACGGACGACCGTTTGATTGGAACGCGTTTGAAGATTTGCGGCATATATAAGCAGGTCGTATTTTTCGGTTATCTCCGAAACGGGCGACATCATGCCCTCAAAACCCTTTGCGGGCTTGAAAACGGTAACGTCAAAGCCCTCGCCGCGAAGTTTTTTGAGAAATCTTTCGCAAACGGAGTCGTCGTTGATGAAAACTGAAAAACTTTTATTCATTTCAAGAGGATAGAACAAAACACGCCGATATTTTTCGGGCGTCAGAGGAAAAACGCCCTTTTCTTCCCGTACAAGCGTTATCGCTTCCGAAGCGCAAGTTCTGCCCCACCCCGCAAAAAGAGGCGACCCGAGCGGTTCGGGTTCTTTTTTTGTCTGTTTTTTATGCAGTCCCAACGCCGCTTTCAGCGCAAGTATTCGGCTTACGGCATCTTCGAGCCGTTGCGGGGTTATTATGCCTTTTTTATAACCGTCGAACATAAAAGAAATATCCTCTTCTATGTTTTTCGTGAACAGAAACATATCACAGCCCGCGGCAACGGCGGTTAAAAGTTTCGCCCGCCTTTTCAAAGGCGGTGGGGTCTTGGGGCAAAGCCCCGAGTCGCCATTCGCAAATGGCGAAACCCTTTTGCCTCCAAAAAATCAGGAGGGGAAAACGGAACAGTCCGGTGGACTGTTCCGTTTAGGGGAACCCTATTAAGGGGTTCCCCTAAACGGCTCTCCCAGAGCCGTTCAAAAACAAACTAACCCATATAAAAAGAGGTGCAAAGCCACATGGAAACCCCTGTTAAAACTATCGCCCAAAACACACTGCATATCTGCTCCGCCGCAGAAGCGCTCGCTTTGCTCAGAAAGCACGGCGGGCACGGCAACGCCGCGTTCATGCGCAGCCTTGCGGATGCCGTCTCGGATGAAAACAACCACATCACCGGCACTGTCGGCGATTTCAACAACCTCATCGACCGCTTTGAGGCGCTCGGCGATTATTTCGACGCTTTGCGCGTGTGTGATTTTGCACTTAAAATCTATCCCCGCAGCGCAACGTTGCTCGCCATCACGCTCAATACCTGCGCCCGCAGCGGCGCGGACGGCGAAACCTATCTTGCCGCAGCCGAAAGCCTCGGGCGCGAAAACTGGAGCGAACCGCGGCTTTTTAAAGACGCCGCCGAGTATTGCCGCACCCGCGCCTTGTGCTGCCCGCCGGAGCAGACCGAAGCGTATTTTGAAAAAGCGCTCTCCGTCTGCCGCGATTTTCAGCGTATTTTCCCGCTTGATGAGCGTGGTTACATGAAAGAAGCCACCGTGCTGCTCGACAAAAACCGCACCGCAGACGCCGAAAACGTCCTGCGCCGCGTCATTTTTGAAAAAATCACCGCAAACGGCCGCCCGCAGCCCTTAAACGCCGCAAGCTGCTGCAAGCTGTACCTTACGGAAATTCTGAAGAAAAGCCTTGAATACGACCTCATCCTGCGCATTGCACAAAAGGGACTTTCGTTCTCTGCCGCCGAGCAGAATTCCGAGCACATGGGCTACTTCAGCTACCGTCTGGCGCTCGCCAAAACAGCGCTCGTCATTGAAAGCGATTACCGCAATAAGGCCGATATTGAAGAAGCGCTCACGTGCTGCCAGCGCGCGTTCGACCTTGTGACGTTCCAAAGCTACGCGGATGATTTAAAACGCTGCTACGTACAGCTGTGCGAAAACCCGCAGAATCCCATCGACCTCAAAACGCACCGCCTTGTAAAGCACGTTTTAAACACCGCAGAGACCGCTTCCGCACCGACACAAAACTAAATTTAAGCTTTAAAATGCCTTGTTCTGTGAAAAGAACAGGGCATTTTTCTTTTGTGCTCTCAAAATTTCGTATGCGCCGTTCGTAGTAAAGGTGAAAACAAACGGATCTAAGGAGGTTTTTACTTTGCCTACACAAAACAGCACCCAAACCTACGAAATGCTCAAAACATATTTGGATGAGACCGCGGACAGCTTTGAAAAGCTCGACGAGGAACCCGGTTTTTTGTACCGCAAAACGGACGGCCGCACCTCGCTCGTTTTCTGCGCCCGCGTGGATAAAGAGCTCGGCTTTCTGCTTTTAAGCGCCTACCCCGGCATTTTAGTCCGCACGTCTTACGTGCCGATGGTCGCCGATTACTGCCAGCGCATCACGCCGGAGGTCGGCGTCGTGTGTGTAGAATCCAATTTGTGCGAGGTCTATTACCGCACGGAGGTCGCCTTTGAGCACGCGCCCGTCTCCCGCGCCACACTGGAGCTTTTGGAGCGCACCGCGTTCGCCGCACTCACGCCGCATATCAGCGCTCTGCGTTCGCTCAGCGCGGGCGTACTGCCGGAGGCGCTCCCGGAGCCGCAGGAGATTCACATTCCGTCTCCCGCCCCGTCCCACGCGGAAGATTTTCTGCCCCTCATGGAGGAATATTTTCAAAAAACGCACTTTACCGTGCTTGCAAAACATGCGCCCGATGAAACCGGCGCGTGCTACCTCTACGAGTTTCTGGCCGCGCACCGCCGCTGGAAGCTGCACGTCACCTTAAATGATGAGAAGACCTTTTTCATCCTGCGCCTGTTCCCCGGCCGCAACGCCCTTGTTTTTGATCCACGCTACCTGCACGCCGCCGCGCAGATCTGCAACGCGGAAAACGATTCCGTAAAGTCCGGCGCACTCTTCGTCGGCCGCCGCCCGGAGGGTCTGTGCGCAAAAATGGCTCTTTCCGCACTGGAGGTTCCTACATCACTCGAAGAAACGCTGTATTCCGCCGTTTCCATCCTCGTTTCGCTTTTGTATAGCCGCGAAGCAGAGCTGCAAAAAGCCGCCGCAGGCGTGATTTTTCCGACAGGGCTCGATGCTGAAAAGCTAAAGCCCTCCGCGTCAGACCGCAAAAAACGGCTTGAAGACGCGCAGCGCTTTTTGGCCATGACCGCCCGCCCAAAGCCGCTTGACCCCGCGTCTGCCGCAGAAGAATTCGATGCCCTGTTCGGCGGCGACATCGCCGAGACCGATGACGACGACCCCGAACCGTTCCGATAAGGAGGCTCTTATGCCGGATTATTACATTGCCGAAGACGGCACCATCCACGACCGCGAAGCCGAGCACCGCAGCCGCACACAGCACACCGCAGCCCCCGCCGTTGCCGATACCACCGCCGAGGACACCCCCGAAGTCAGCTTTGCGCGCCAATTCGTTTACTGGCTTTTCGCGCTTTCCGCTTCCGTCTTTGCTGCTGTTTGCGTGTTTCATGAGATGCAGGCAGCGTTCACCCCGCCCGCGCACCTCGATTTTTTGGAGGACTACGTACAGCAGTTCGTGTTTGAGCACGCCAAAGCGCTCGTTATCATCATAACCGTATTCTGCATCTATCTTTACGGCAAAACGGGCGCGAAAAAACACCGATATAACGTGCTTGCCTACCTCTGCACCGTCTCCATCTGCTGCTTTGCGCCGCCCGCCGCCGTGTTCGTACTCATGGCCGCGCCCATCCTTATGGCGCTCGCGCTTGCCGTGCTTGTGCTCGGCATCGTCGGGCTCGTCAAAATGGCGTTCGGCTAAATTTTTCGAAAAGGAGTTTTCCCATGAATGCACCGTTTTCCGCCGTTTTCCGCACGTTAAACGGCACCGCCGCTTCGCTTTCCGCGCTGCATGAAACGCTCCGCCGCATGGAAGCGGAGACCCGCACCGCGCTGCGCCTGAACGACAAAAACAGAGAACGCCGCGTCTGCGCCGTACAGGACGCAACCGACGAGCTTTTAGAAGACTTCGCGCACGAGTACGATACACTTAAAGGCGATGCCGAAAGCCTGCTTTCCGCCGCCGAGATTGCGATGAACGACATTCTCGATCCGCACTTTCACCGCATGCAGCCGCAGTATTTTTCCGCCGCCATGCAAAAGCCGTACAACACCGCAAACGTGTGCGCGGAAGCACTCATTGCACGCATGCAAAAAGCGCTTTCCGCCATTCAAGCCGGCGCAAAGAAAATCAAAAACGCGTTTTTGCTGCCGGACGCCGCGGGGCTCATCGGCTCCGTTTCTCCGGATTTCCGCAAATCGCTCTACATGCCCATCCTCGACGCCTACGCGCACATGCGCCGCTGCGCGGAGGCCATAGAAAACGCGCCCGCGTTTACCGAAAAAGTCGCCCGCGCCCACGCTGTCTGCACGCGCAAAACGCGGCAGATTGAAGCCGAATGTACCAATCGCCGCGCGGAGATTCTGCAAAAATTAAAGGCCGATACCGAAGCCGCAATCACCCGCACAAACGCTGTGCTCTGCACACCGCCAAGCGCTGCAATTTTCGCCGAAAACGCCGGACATGCCCCGCTTTCCCTCGGCACGCTGCGCATCGCGCTCCCCTCCGGCAAAATGTTTACAGCGCCGCTTACCTGTACAAAGCTCGACCGCAGCGTGCTGTTTTTAACGGATAACACCGCCCCGCACGCGCTCTTTTGCAGTTTGGCGCTCGATCTGCTTAAAAGCGATCCTGCCGCCGTCGTGCACCTTGCAGATCCCGCCCACTGCGGCAATGCGTACAAGGACGTTTTCGCCGCGTTTACGCCGAGCGGCCGCGCGGAAATTTGGTGCAGTGCACAGGATTTTACCCGCGGCATAGAAGCCTTGTGTCGCGCCGCCGCAGAAAATACGCCGAACTCGATGCACTACGTCTTCATCGAAAACATGGAGCAGAATATCCCGGAGCAGACGCTGGAAGACCTTATCCGGCTCATGCGCGCCAACACCTGCGTGCGCGTGCTCGTTTCCGTGCGCAAGGCGATCTCCCTGCCGCACGGTTTTCAACAGAAATTCCCCGCGCTCGTGCAAAACACCGCGTGCTGCACCGCAAAAAACGGCGGAATTTACATTTCCGAAGACGTTTTCACCGTCCCGCCGGAGGATCTCCCTGCCCGCCGCGCAGCAGCGCTTTCTGCCGTCACCGCGCAGGTTAAAAAAGCCGCCGTGCTGCCCCTCAACGCCCGTTTGCCGCATGCCGAAGGCTGGCAGAAAAAGAGCAGCGAAGCGGGCATTTTCCTTCCCATCGGCCAAAGCGATGTCACTCGTCAGCCCGTCACGCTTGCGTTTACGGAAGAAAAGCCGTATGCGCTCGTCATCGGCGATGTAAACTCCGGCAAAAGCGCGCTTCTGCATACCGTTGCCTTGCAGATTTTCGCAAACTACACGCCGGGCGAAGTGAAGCTCGCCATTGCCGATTTCAAAGAGGGCGCGGAGTTCGCGCTTTACGGCGCATCGCGCCTGCCCGCAGTCGAAGCCGTCGTTGAAAACGATGACCCCGATTGCGCCGCATCCTTTCTTCGGTACTACGTTTCGGAGCTGCACCGTCGCCAAACCTGCTTTACGACGCTTTCCGCCGAGACCGGCCGCCTCATCCGCAAGTACGAGACCTACCGCGCCGTGCAGCGCGAAACGGGTGCGTTGTCCGAAATTCTGCCGCGCATTTTGCTTATGATTGACGAATACCAGTCGCTTTTTGAGAGCAACACAGAGACCGCCACGCTTTTAAGCGAGCTTGTCCGCAAAGGGCGCACCTACGGCGTGCACCTCATCATGGCGAGCCAGCGCGGCGTAAGCGAAAGCGCACGCAACACGTTCACGGCCGAGCTGAAGGACCACTTTTCCACACGCCTCGTTTTCCGCTGCCCGCCTGCCGCCGCCCGCCGCCTTTTCAGCGACCGCGCGGTCGATACCGGGCGCGAAACCACCGGCATTGCGGCTGCCGTGCTGCTGAAAACCGGCCACGCGCTTTTAAACGACGAAGCGGGTCAAACCGAGCGCGCCACCGTCTCCGTGCAATGCTTTTACGCCGGGGATGACCTCATCGGGCGCATGTGCAGCCTGCTGCCACGCGTAAACGGCACGGGCGAAACCGCGTGGCTGCGGTATAACGCCGCCTCCCGTGCTGCACCGAGCGCACTCCCGCACGGCGAAGTCACCTTCGGCGACTCCGTATGCCTGCATAAGGACCGCGCCGCTTCCGATGCGGATAGCTTAAAAGACGACGGCTTTGTCTCGTTTACACCGAACGGCACGCACATTCTGTGCACGGGCAGCGACCTGCGCGTGCCGGCCTCTGTGCTGTGCAGCGCCGCGCGGTTTGCGGAACAGGAAGGGCTTTCGCTGCATGTTTTCTGCGCAGAAAGTCACCCGCTACTGCGGCTTTGCCCGGAAACCGCCACGGTTTATACCGCACTTGCCGCACAGAGAGAAGCGCTTTCCCTTCAGCTTCGGGAAGGTCAAAACCGCGCCGTCAACGTGTTTTTGGAGATGAGCGCGGAAAAAGAATTCACCCAGCCGCTCGGCACACTGCGCCCCTCCGTGGACGCGACGCTTCTCAAAAACGCCGTCGCACACAGCCGCCTTTCCGTCGTGTTTGAGCGCCGGTGCAAAATCGTGCGCAGCGAGCTGCCCCAGCTTTTGGCGCTTGCGCCCATCCACATTACAGCCGTCGGCGACAGCGAAAATCTGCGTGCCGCCCTGCCCGATACCGCCCGCATTACAGCAACAGCCTTTGACGTCCCGCAAAAGGACAGCATCCACGCGTATTACTGTAATCGGGATACGGAAAAATGGGGGAAGATCGTGCTGTTTCAGCCCTGCTGACGACAAGCATGGTTAAAAGTTTTGCTCAAGCTTTTTCAAAAGCTTGTCCGTTTCCAAAGGTGAAACCTTTGGTCGTCGTCCGCAGACGACGAAACACTCTTTGCCTACCCAAAAATCGGAAGGGTAAGATAAAAACATTCTTATGTTTTATACATCCAGTGATATCCACCCGCCCGTTTTTGAACACCATTAGCAGCATCACGAATGCTCTTAGAACTTACCCCAACTTCTTGTACTGCGGCAGCTATTGAATCAAACTCTTTTATAACATTTCCGCCATCATCCATCTGCAAAATTGCTCTACCCCGGGGTTTCTTCGGAACAGACACAGGGACTTCTTTTTGTGCCACTTTTTCAGCTTGCCGCTTCAACTTTTCGGCAGCTTTTCGTTCCTTTTCTTGTTGAGCAAAGAGTAAGCTTATAGCTTTAGCTTTTCGAGCACTCCATACGCTGGCTTGATCTGGCATTCTTGCAATGCCTTCATCCAAGATTACTATTTCGTTGCTGTAGTCCTTTAGTTGCCGATATGCCAACGCATAAGAAGTGTATAATGCTGGAGCGGCATAACCGTTCAATCTTGCTTTATCAAATAATTCTATAGCTAACGCAAGGTTTCCTCTTTTCCGTTCATCTTCGCCTTTTTCCCAATGCGGGAATCCCATTTTGAATCCCTTGTCCCAATTATCAGCATTTCGGATTTCGCTCAGCGGAACCCGATTATAAACAGCATGGATTACAACACCGTCACAGGAAATCTGGCGTTCATTTGCTACAGAAATAGTTATCGGCGCACAGTTGTGTTCTTTAATCTCGTTCAGCAAAGAAGATACTTCTTCATTGGTCAGGGCACACATGAAGCGAATGCTGTTTTCGATTTCTCGCCTTCTATAATTGCTATACGATGCGTATTCCTCCATAGATTTATAGCAGTTGAAAAATGTCTCACAGATATACTCTGATAGAGGTTCCAAATCAAATGGGCTTGAAAAATACACCCGGATATAATCTGTGCCGCCTTCACTCTGTGTACACAATTCGGTTGCGTAATTTTCTGTTGCAGGACAATTACTCCTAATCAGAATATAAGCACCTTTTTTGCGAATTTAACTTTCAGGAAAGTATACAGACAGCACACGTCCACATAACCGCTACTATTTTTTCTGAATCTAAGTAATTTCGTATCTCCACCTTTTTGAGAAATGATATTTTGAATGAAAGCACATACTTCCAATTCTTGTAAATTTAGCTTTGATTGCTCAATTTATCTTTTTTCTATTTCCAAGGATTCGCTGGCGACGTCCATCAAACGATACAAGATATGACCGCAATTTTCAGCATCTGACGCAGCTCTATGAGACGAAGGATTTGTCAGTCCGAAATAATTTTCAATTGTGCTTTGCTTATAGTTTTCCAGTCCATGCAAATACTTCCTTGAAAGGCTAAGAGTGTCAATATACTCAATATTCGCATTAAAACCGAGACGAGATAGTGTGTTGCATGGATGCGAAAATTTCAATAGGCTTTCTGATATGTATCGTGTAAAAGAATCGATCTTCTGTGCATATAAGCTGATTTTCCGATTTTCTCAGTATCGAACATACTCTACATCGAAATAGCTACTTATCGGTTTTACAGTTTTGTGAGGTATTTTGCACAGCCGCAAATATACGCACTCTCCAGCGAATAGTATTCACTCCGTAGCAACTCACTATTTCACAAAGGAACTGCACAAAAGCAATAACTATTTCACCCTTTTCACTCCCTTTGCCTTACAGCGTAGGAAATTGGTGATTTTCAACCCTTAGATGTACAAAAACAGGCAGCACTCAACCGAAGCTGAGTGCCGCCTGTTTTGTTGTCCAATCCTGCTTGACAGATGCCGATTTTGTAGTTTTCTCAAATTACTGTCTTATCGACACACGGCAAATTCGCCCACCTTTTTGCAATCTTGATCAACCCTATTGAAAAACGGTTTGTGATCTCGTATAATAAGCCTATCCCGAACAAATCATTCGGGATAGGCTTCAAAGGAGGTTGATTAGATGAGATACAAGAGTGAAGAAACGATGAGGGAGATTGTAGAGGCAATTGAAGGCTATTTCTTTACCCACAAAGAAACACCGTCGATTACCGAGATTGCTCGATCCACTGGACGCTCCCGAAGTACTGTACATGCTTATCTGCAGGAGATGAACAAGAACGGTCAAATCCACTATGATGGCGTTACGCTTGAAACCCCAGTCACGAGTAAAGCAGATAGTGGATACTCCCTCTCACCGATAATTGGCTCCATTGCTTGCGGAGAACCACAGTACGAAGAAGAAAACTTTGAAGCTTATGTTGCCTTGCCGGATGCTCTCTTCGGCCCAGGAGAACACTTTATCCTAAGGACTAAGGGAGAGTCTATGATTGAGGCGGGAATTGATCCAGGAGATCTCGTTGTCGTCCGCAAACAAAACACCGCCGATGATGGTGATATCGTGGTTGCACTGGTCGACAATGAGACAACACTAAAGAGATTTTACATAGACAAGGAAAAGAAATGCGTCCGACTGCACCCAGAGAACAGAACGATGAATGATATCCTTGTCAAGAGCTGCTACATACAAGGAGTTGCGCAGCACGTTATCAAGGCTTTGTAGCCGATAAGAGGAATGATAGATGCAGGTCTATATTTCAAATAAAGAGATTGAACAGATTGCCGAAGGCTTAGTGCAGTATCATGCGGAGAGCCTCCGCCGAAATACATCGATATTGATGGCATAGCTGCTTACCTCGGAATCACTGTGGTATACGAGCAGATAGAAGAAAACGATCCGGATAAAATCGGTTTCGCCTCTGACGGCGTCAGGCCGCTCGTGGTTTGGAGAAACGGAAGAAAATCCAGTGTGATCTTCCCGAAAGATACCGTTGTTCTGGAAACGCTGCTTCTCAACCCTTCTAAAAAGACGCGACGCCGTTTCGTTTAGCACATGAAATCAGTCATATCCTTATCTGGCGAGCTGATCCGCTGCGAACAGCGGCATGCTTCAACAGTGTATATGACACAGAGCGAACATACAGCATGGATGAACTCCATGAGAGACTGTCTCTCGAAGAATGCCAAGCAAATGCAATGGCAGCGATGATTCTCATGCCTCGGGTAGTGCTCACCCACTCGGTACGAAGGCATCTGAGAAGGAAAGCAATTCCTGTCTACGGCGATTACGTTTTCCTTCCGAAGATGAAGCCGGCGCTTCAGCAAGTGTTTGTAGAGCTCGGAGTGTCCTATTCCTCCATGCTGATTCAACTCCGGAAGTATAACCTCCTGGAGCAGCACAGCATGGAAGAATACTTCAAAAAGACCATGACGGATGGAGGTGCCGTATATGGTTGTTGAACAGAGAGTGGCAAGAAGTTATTCGGACTTGCCCCAAGAGGTCAAAGATAAAATATCTCGGTCTTCCCTTGAAGTAGAGGGGTTGCCGATGAGAGACGTAAGATGTCCTGTCTGCGACTATGTGATAGCTCGTGTGTACGCAGACATGCAAGGCCATTTCCACGCCAGGTGCCAGAAATGCAAATGGGAAAAGCCCATTAACCTCGCCTATTTCCGAAGTCAAAAAGGCATTTGGCGGCTGAAGGTAAAATACTACGGCGAGGACTACTTTAAAAAGCTGAATAACAACTAACTGACTTTGAATCGCGCAAGCGGAGGAAATCGAAAGATTAGACTGCCAAGCACCGTATGAAGCCAGAATCAAAAGGGATATCCATATCCTTTTGAGATTCTGATTTCGACGGTGCTTTTTTTGCGCAATTCGCTTCATACGATGATGAGAGTCCTTTCCCGAATCCGCTTGGGAAAGGACTTTTTTCATGATAAATCCCGAGCATTCGCATTTCTGCGCTGAAGGGCGACGTTCTTCGAACTTTTGCGCATGCCAAAAGTTGGAGAATTATGGCGGGTGCGTTCTTATACCCGACAGCTCATGGCAGCCATACATAGCTGAATACCAGTGATCTCCGAATTTTTGATTTCAACCAAAATTCAGAGGAGATCACGAAAATTGCAATTTACTACATTGAAAACGAAAATGGCAGCTTTAAGTCTGCAGATGGTACCAAGTGCTTTATGAGGCTTTCTGGCAGACAAGCCTATGAATATCTCAAGAGTCCCGAAGGACAGAATAAGCGTTTTATGAGGACAAGCTCTCACGAAGATGGCGGCGAGGAAGAATTTGTTGAAATCCCTTCCTCGCTTATGAAGCAGCATCGGAAAGATGAACGCCACAAGCAGTACGTGTCTGACTGCATGGAGAACTCCGGGTTAATAACCATCTCACTCTATGCTATGGAGGATGACGAGGGCAGCGACTTGTCTTCTGGCGAAGAGCTAATTTCCGATCCGTCTTCTGATGTTGAAGCTCAAGTGCTCCATGAAATTAGCCTTGAAATCTTACGTAGCGCATTGAAAGCACTAACTGATGAAGAATGCAAGCTGATTCATGCGCTCTATCTCAGCGAGAGAAGATGCTCAGAACGGAAACTTGCAGAGATAATGGGAGTTTCCCAAGTTGCGGTTCATAAGCGAAAGAATGCGGTTTTAGAGAAGCTGAGAAACTTTTTTTGATTATCAGGTTATCAGATGCGAAAAAAGTGTGGAATACAGGGGGAGGACAAAATCTTCCCTCACCGGCTTCTCTGCAACAGAAGAAGCTCTGCACTTTGACAACTGAATAGCACAGCGCATCTTTTACCTTCCTTCTGCCGTCGGGAAACCGGCAAGCCACATGAGCGAACACTCGGACAAGCACTCATTCAATGCAGATGTCACGAGTCTTCATGACTCAGACGATGCGGCGCATCCGCAGCGAAGGCCACGACAAGCAGAAGAAATAATGATACTTGCGTCCAGTCCTAAAGTCGAGCGTTGAAGCGGCCGAAAGCCGTGAGCCGTCGCAACAAAGGAGGGCGCCTCGGAGGGGTGAAATTCCCATGAGGCCGAATGCACGGCTGGGAGGTGCGTTCCCGTTGATCGAGGGCGTCGTGGACAAATATCGGTTAAGGAAAAACGATTGATACTATGCAGGCCGCCGCCTGCAGGATAAATGTAGACGGCGGCCTTTTACTTAACACGGAGGAACGAAAATGAAAAAAGTCAAAAGGGGTCAGATTTACTATGCAGACCTCTCTCCCGTGGTAGGGAGCGAGCAGAATGGATTCCGTCCTGTTCTCATCCTACAGAATGACACGGGCAACAAATAAAGTTCAACCACCATCGTGGCGCCGATCACAAGCACAAAGCCCGACTCGCACATGCCGACTCATGTCAGTGTCAATGTTGAAGAGCTGGTCAGCGGATCAGTCGCTCTCCTCGAGCAAATCAGCACTATAGATGGGCGCCGACTTGACGATTACGTCGGAAAACTCAACAAGGATATGATGGGTAAGGTCGACCACGCCATCATTACAAGCCTTGGCATAAAAGTCATGGAGGGATTGTTGAAATGAAAAACGACACCAACAATTCCTCATTCGTATACAGCGTAAACCTGCTCCGAATGCTGCTTGGCATGGAGCTGATCACCGAAGAAGAATACAACAAGATCGTAGCAATCAGCGAGGATCACTACGGTGCTAAAATATATTGCGTCTGATCCGAAAAATCTTCCGATTTTCGCTGGATGTTTCCGAACTCTTGTGGTATCTGTTTGTGTTGCCGAAAGACAAATCAGCGGGTAGCCCCGCAGAAAGGAGTAAAGCTCAATGAACGTTATTGAGATCACAGCCGAGAAAAAAACGGCACAAGAAACCATCCGGCTGGCAGCCTACTGCCGAGTATCCAGTGACAGCGAAGACCAGCTTCACTTCCTTCGCCGCACCGATCAGATACTACAAGGACTATGAAAGAAGACATCCTCAGTACAAGCTGGTTGACATCTACACGGACGAGGCTGTAATAATAGGACTAAAAACATAATGGCTCGAAAAATGCTGATATTGCAGCGTTTTTTGAGCCTTATCACATAAATAAGCGCAAATAGTACATAGCGCGTCTGTTTACCCAAAGTGGCGCTTGGGCCGGCAGGCGCGCTATTTTTATGCCCAGATGCGGGCGAAGGAGGTGTTATTGTGAA
>OLGA01002041.1_pt1 | contig 15089 bp, 9 predicted proteins | sample 1604881 | NCBI WGS metagenome assembly OLGA01 (sample SAMEA3888896, study PRJEB22519) | human gut metagenome | biome: human gut; feature: human-associated habitat; material: faeces | place: Denmark | collected 2009
CTAGCTTCTCCGCGCCCGCCGTATCGAGAATGATACGCGACTCCATCGCGGAGGCAACCGCGAACGCAATACGAGACGGGATATTCGCCTTCATAAGGCCGGTAATCACGTCGGCAGAAGGTCTTTGCGTCGCGATGACCAGATGCATGCCAGCCGCACGGCCCATCTGCGCCACACGGCAAATGGACTCCTCGACCTCCTTGGCCGCAACCAGCATCAGGTCTGCCAGCTCGTCGATCACAACCACGATCTGCGGCATGGTCTCAAACTCGCCGCTGGAGCGCGCCTCCTTGTTATAAGACGCCAGATCACGCACGCCCGCATCCGCCATCAGACGGTACCGGCGCATCATCTCTGTCACTGCCCACTGCAGCGCGCCCGCCGCCTTCTTGGGGTCGGTCACGACAGGGATGAGCAGGTGCGGAATGCCGTTATAAATGCCAAGCTCGACCATTTTAGGGTCAACCATGATGAGCTTGACCTCTTCGGGCTTCGCCTTATAGAGAAGCGATATGATCAGCGAGTTCATGCACACCGACTTACCGGAGCCGGTCGTACCGGCAATGAGCAGGTGCGGCAGTCTTCCGATGTCGCCGATGATGCGGTTGCCGCCGATGTCCTTGCCGACGGCAAAGGAGACCTTCGATTTGCTCTTTTCAAACTCCGGCGAGTCGATCACGTCGCGCGCAAGTACCGTCGAGACGACGCGGTTCGGCACCTCGATGCCGACCACGGAAATCTTCTCGGGAATCGCCGCGATACGAACACCCGACGCGCCGAGTGCCAAAGCAATATCGTCCGCGAGATTCGTCACCTTTGAGAGCTTCACACCCCGGCTGAGTTCAAGCTCATACCGGGTCACGGACGGACCGCGCGTGACGTTGATGATTGTTGCCTCAATGCCGAAGGATTTGAGCGTATCGCTGAGCCGTTCGGCATTCTGGCGCATTTCCTCGGTTCCGTCGTGCGCCGCGCCGGAGCCCTGCTTCAACAAAGATACCGGCGGATACTGATATGCGGGAGGCTCCGGCGCGCTCGCGATTTCCTGCGCAATGGCCGCAGCTTCAAGCCGCACGTCGTTCTTTTTGATTTTATCGTCCGCTGCCGGCTCTAACGGCGCAAGCTCTTCCTCGATCGCAGCGACGGCCGCCTCCGGCTTTGGAAGGGGCTTATTGGCCGCACTGGCCGCCGATAAAAACGCAGCCTCGGGCGCAGGTGAAATGGGTGCAGGCGCTGCCGGGTGCGGTGTGAAGACCGGCTTTTCCGGCGCTTCTTCCTGCGGATCAGCCGTCTCTTCCACGCGCGTCCGGTTCGGCACGACAAGCGGCGGTTCTTCCCGGTGCAGCTCATCCAGATTCAAAGGCGGAAGCTTCTTGGGAAGCTCCTCCTGCTCCGGAACCTCTGCCTGCGCAGGATGCTCGGGTCTCACAGCCAGAATGTCCGGCCCATCGGATGCTTCCCGGCCTGCCTCCTGCCGCTGCTGCTTGCGGCTTTCCTCGACAAAAACGTCCGGCCGCATCGGCTTTTTCTCCGACTTTTCCTTCCGCTCCTGCACGGGAAGCGGCGGCTCGTCCACAGGAAGATCAAACTCCGAAGCCTTCGCGCGGCGGCGTTCCATCTGCTGCTCAACGTGGTCAATGTGCTTCTGCGCCACGTGGTTCACAATCCGCTCGGCAGGGTCCGGATGCTCGCGCTTCGGCTCGTCATATTCGATTCTGGGGCGGTTCTTGATCGCGGTAATGATCCCGCTGACCGTCATGTTAAGGCTCGTAATAAGCTCGAGTGCCAGCGCCGCCAGCAGCACGATCACCGCGCCGATGCGGCTGATGATGAGCTCGAGCGTCTGCGCCAGAAGCCCGGACACAACGCCCGCGCAGCTGCCGTCCAGACCGCCCTCCCAGAGCTCGGAGAACATGTCAATCGACCATTCCGCGCCCTCCTGCCCGCCGACCAGCTGCACCAGCGCGCCGATGGTCACGGCCAATAAAAAGCTGCATGTTACACGCAGCGCGACGGGTCTTCCGTCATGCAGCAGCAGAATCAAAAATCCCATCACGAACGAAAACGGCAGTATGTAAAGTCCCGAGCCGATGAGCCCCTTGAAAAGCCCGATCAGCAGCGACAATAACGCGCCCTTGATGCCAAGGCAGCCCAGCACCGTACACAGCGCCAGCACCAGACACACGCCCGCGCCGACCTCGCGCCGGATGGGCGTCTGTGTCTTCGCCCTGGACTTTGCGCCCTTTGACGTGCTTTTCCGGCTGCCGGAGGATTTTCCGGTTGATTTGCCGCCGGAGGCACGTTTTTTTGTTTGCTTTTCCGCCATGAGGCTCCGTCCTTTCAGGAAATCAGGGACAGCAGCAGCGTCACAAGCCCCGCGCCCCAGCAATAATAGCAAAAGCCGCCGAATTTTCCGCGTTGGACGACCAGCCGCAGAAAATAGATGGCAAAGTAGCCCGACACAAACGCGCAGGCCACGCCGACCAGATACATCGGCACATAGCTCCACTCCACGCCCGTCGAAAATACTTTAATCAGCGACACCAGATTTGCGCCAAGCACGGCCGGAATGGAGAGCAAAAACGAAAATTTCACAGCAAAGCTCCGCTCAAAGCCGCGCAGCATGCCAAAGCTGATCGTCGTCCCGGAGCGCGACAGCCCCGGCACGACCGCGACCGCCTGCGCAAGACCGACTACCAGCGCGTCCGCCGTTGTCGAGCTCCGCTCGTCCTTGTTGCCGTGTCCCATGCGGTCGGCGGCAAAGAGCAGAAAGCCCGTCAGGATAAACGCGAAGCCAATGAAAAACGTGTTCTGATATAAAGACTCCACCACATTCGATAAAAACGCCGCCGGGATGAGCGGAAGCGTCGCGATGATGAGAAAGCTGATGAGCCGCCGCTCACGCCGGTTGGGCTTCATTCCCCGCGGGGTTCTTCGGATGTGGAGCATGCGCGCAAACTCCGTCACAACCTCACGTACATCCTTCCAGAACGCGAGAATGACCGCCGCCAGCGTCCCTAAATGCAGCAGCACGTCAAAGAGCATGTGGTTTTCCATATCGCCGATGGCGAGAAAGTTTTGCAGCACCGCCAGATGGCCGGAGCTCGAGATCGGCAGAAACTCCGCCACGCCCTGCACCAGCCCCAGCAAAACGGCATTCCAATAGGTCATAGACAATCCTCCAAGGTTGAAGCGGCCAAGGCCGCGTAAAAATCTCATACTGATTTATATTATCACAACCCAGAGAATAATTCCAGACTTTTTAGCCGTTTGTCTCCCCGTTTGACTCCCCGCGGCGCTTTTTTCCGCGCGCGATCTGCCGGTGAAGATAGCTCAGCGCGTCAGCAAGCGTTCCGAGCTCGTCCATAAGCCCGGACTTGACCGCCTCCGCGCCATAAAGGACCGTTCCCACATCCGTCGCCATGTTCCCAGTCGCCATCATGTAGCGCTCAAAATCCTCGCGGGAGATGCGGGAATTTTCGGTCACGAAGTCGACGATATGATCCTGGATCTGGTCAAAATAATGATACGTCTGCGGCGCGCCGACGACTAACCCCGTCATACGCACAGGGTGCACCGTCATGCTGGCTCGCGGCGCGATGATCGCGCGTTTGGCAGAAACGGCCAGCGGAATCCCGATCGAGTGGCCGCCTCCCAGCACCAACGATACCGTCGGCTTTTTCATCCCTGCAATCAACTCCGCAATCGCGAGCCCCGCTTCAATGTCACCGCCGACGGTGTTGAGTAACAGCAGAAGCCCGTCGATGTCGTCCGACTCCTCGACCGCCGCCAGCAGCGGGATCACGTGCTCGTACTTCGTCGTCTTCACCGTCTCGGGAAGCGTCTGGTGGCCTTCGATCTGGCCGATGATCGTGAGGGTATAGATGTTCCCCTTGCTCGATTTTGTGGTGCTCGCGCCGAGCTCCAGAAGCTCCTGCGTAGACTCCTGCTTGTTTTCGCGTTTCGATTCTTCCATGTGCTCGCCTCCAAAGGTTTTTGGAAGCAGTATGCCCGGAAGCGGCCCGCTTTATCCCTCTGCGTTGGTTCTCCAGTCCTTGCACACGTCGACCCAGCCGTCGAATTTCGAGTATTTCTCAAGCTCCGGAATCGTCAGCTCAATGGCGCTGTTCGCGCTCCCAGCTGCCGGAAACACGGTCTCAAAGCGTTTGAGCGATTCATCCAAGTAGACCTTCACGCCATCCTTCACGGCAAACGGGCACACGCCGCCCACCGCGTGGCCGATATATTCCGGCACATCGTCGTGCGCGAGCATCTTGGCCTTCAGCCCGAAGTGCTCTTTGTATTTCTTATTATCCACGCGCGCATCGCCCGCCGCAACGATCAGGATGCACGCATCGCCCAGCAAAAACGAGAGCGTCTTTGCGATTTGCTTTCCCTCCACGCCGACCGCCTGCGCCGCGAGCTCCACGGTCGCGCTCGACACGTCAAATTCCAGAATGCGCTTCTCCATTCCAAACTGCGCAAAATACGCCCTTACCTTTTCAATTGACACTGTGCTCTCCCCTTTCTTCTTATCGGCTGGTATTATAGCAAATTTACATGCGTCTTGCAAGTTTGCGCACAATCGGGTATAATAGGTGGCGCGCGGGCGAAAACCCGCGGAATTTCCGCCGGTTGGAGGCGAAAGCATGAACAAAACAAATGTGATGCGGCTATTGGACGCGGCAAAACTTCCGTATGAGGCGCGCGAATACGCGTATGACGAAAATGATCTCAGCGGTCTTCACGCCGCCGAAGGGATCGGTGCGCCGCCGGAGCAGATTTTCAAGACGCTCGTCGCCCGGGGCGAAAAGCAGGGCTATCTTGTCTTCTGCATTCCGGTCTGCTGCGAGCTGGACCTCAAAAAAGCCGCAAAGGCTGCGAGGGATAAAAAGGTCGAGCTGATTCACGTCAAGGAGCTTCTGCCGCTTACGGGCTATATCCGCGGCGGATGCAGCCCCATTGGCATGAAAAAGCACTTCCCGACGTTTATCGACGAAACGGCGATTTTGTATGACGAGATTGGCGTGTCCGCCGGGCAGCGCGGGGCGCAGGTGCTTTTGAACCCGGAAACGCTTTGTGAATATGTCGGCGCAGAATTCTGCGACCTGACCGTATAGAAAGGAACAACACCATGCATTACGAATACAAGACAAAGGGCACGTGCTCGAGCCGGATCTTATTTGACATCGAGGACGGCAAGCTCCGAAATGTAGAATACATCGGCGGCTGCAGCGGCAACTTGCAGGGCATCGGTCGGCTCGTTGAAGGTATGCCCGTCGATGAGGTCATCGCCCGCCTGCGCGGTATCCGCTGCGGCTACAAGCCCACGTCCTGTCCCGACCAGCTGGCAACAGCACTCGAGCAGGCAACCAAAAAAGCCTGAGCATCATCAATTTATTCAAGGAGGATTTTATCATGAAAGAAGTTATCGCCACCACCAACGCGCCCGGCGCGATTGGCCCGTATTCGCAGGCGACCAAGGCAGGCTCTCTTGTCTTTGTCTCCGGCCAGCTCCCCATCGACCCGGCGACCGGCGTCATGCCCGAGGACGTTTCCGCGCAGACGAAGCAGTCGCTCACAAACGGCAAGGCCATCATCGAGGCTGCCGGCGGCTCCATGGCGGACGTTGTGAAGACCACCGTCTTCCTTGCCGATATGAACGACTTTGCCGCCATGAACGCGGTCTACGCTGAGTTTTTCCCCGAAGGCGCCTGCCCTGCCCGTTCCGCCGTTCAGGTCGCGCGCCTGCCCAAGGACGCAAAGGTTGAGATCGAGCTCATCGCGAATATCTGAGCAAATCACGAAACGCTCCTCTTCCGAGGAGCGTTTTTGCGTTCTCCCGATGTGTTCGTGCAGGCAGAATTTCCGCAATCTTCCACCTTCGCGTAGGGGTCGATGCCCACATTGCCCCAAAGGCACCATCGAATTCGCCGAAGATTTTCAAAAAACCGGCCCAATCTGCCGGGTCGATGTGGGCATCGACCCCTACGGATTTTCTGAAAAATGCGCAAAAAAGGGCCTCCCGTAAGGGAGGTCCTTTCGTTACATCGGGATCAGGCGAATTCCACGGCGAAGCGGTGCAGGATGGCTGCCAGCTGTGCGCGGGTGGTGTTGCCCTTGGGATCGATGTGGTAGCTGTCAACGCCGTTGATGAGGCCATGATAGTTTGCCCAGGCCAGGGAGTCTCTTGCCCACGTGCCGATGGAGTAGTAGTCATCGAACTTGGTGAGGTTGGAAGCGCCTCTCGTGGAAAGGTTCATGTACTCTGCATAGCGGTACAGGATCGCTGCCAGCTGCTCGCGGGTGACGTTCGCGTTCGGACGGAAGGTCTTGGAATCATAGCCCTTGACGATGCCGTTCTCAGCTGCCCACGAAATCGCGGTGTTGTAATACGCGTTGGACGAAACGTCCGTGAACTGGTTGTTTCTGGCCGCTCTGGGTTCGCCGGTCAGTCTCCACAGAATGGTGACGACCTGGCCGCGCGTGGTGTTCTGGTCCGCGCCGAAGCTCGTCATGGAGATGCCGTCCATGAGGCCGTTGATGTAGGCGTACAGAACGTCGTCATAGTACCAGTCGCGGTTCGTCACATCGTGGAACGGCAGATTTCCCCAACGATAGTCATTCTTGTCAACGAAGCTGACATAGAGCGTCGCGTCCTTTGAGCCCATCTTGACGGTGTAGCTGCTGCCGACATAAGTCTCGGTACCGAACTTCCATGCCGCCACGTAGCCCTTATCGGGTTCTGCCTTGAAGGTCATGGTGTCGTTCTTTTCGAGGGAGTAGGTCTTGCCGTCGGAAACGGTGCTGTTCTTGTAGCTGAGCGTGCCGTGCTTGCCGCCGGTGATGTCGATGCTCAGCGTATAGTTCTTGGAGCTGGGCGTGGAGCTGGAATCGACAAAGTCGATATCAAGCGTCGCGTTCTCCCAGCCCATGTCGCGCGCGTTGACGGTGATCTTCGAGGTGTAGTTCCATCTGCCCTTGCCAATGCGCCAACGAACCTCGTAGCCCTTGTCGGCAACTGCCTTGAAGGTGAGCTCGTCGTCATCGTCGAGCCAATAATAGCTCTTCGCGTCGTCGCCTCTTGTGCTGTTCTCATAAACGTCGCCATGTCTGCTCACGTCGAGCGTCAGCTTGTAGTCTCCGGAAACAGTTTTCTTCTGGAACACAGCCGTAACCTTGACGTCGTTGTCGGGCATAGTGATTTTCAGCGTGGCATCCTGCTTCTGGCTGCGGGTAAGCTCGATGCCATCCGATCTCCACTCGACAAACTCGTAACCCTTCTTGGCAACAGCCTTTACAGTAACCTTTTCCTTCTTTTCGAGGCTGAAGTCAATGGATTTCTTCTCGTTCTCACCATACTGGATAAGACCCATCGAGTCATCTTTCGAGGAAACCGTCAGCGTATGTTTTGTTTCAGGCTCCGGCTTGGTGTCGACCGTAAACTCGACAAACAACTTGCTGCCATCCTTGAGGTCTGTCGGAAGCGTGAACGTATTGCCTTCTACCGGCGTACCTTCGTTCAGCGTCCACTTGACCGAATACGTTTTGTTGTCTGCACGAGCTGTCAGCGTAACGCCTCTATTGAGCTCTTCCTGAGTAAAGGAAACTGCCGTCGTGATGTCAAGAGCCTTGCCATCGCGCAGGATTTCGGCGTTCTGAACATCGCTTGCCCACATGCCGATTCTCAGATTAACATTCGTAGAGGGTTCGGGATCGGGAGTGGGTTCGGGTTCTCCGCCGGCATCCTTCTCGCTAAAGGTAATCTTGATCGTTTTGCCATCCATATCGGACGACAGGCTGAAGCCATAGTTTGCCTGCGCCTGATCCAGCTTCGTGTCGCCGATCATCACGTCCGCGACGTAGCCGGACTTGGGACTCACAACGACATACGCGCTGTTGATTTCCGCAAGCGTGAAGCTATACTCTCTGCTTTTCAGTGTTTTATTTCCGATCGAGGCTGTTCCGCCCTTGCCAATATCAAAGGTAACTTTTACCTTATCGCCGGCAAAGGCCATGACCGTGAACATACTCACAAGCATGGCGAGCATCAGGACGATACTCAGTAATCTTTTACTTGTTTTCATGATTCCTTTTCCTCCTACCAAAATCATGTTTGGGATAGAATGATCCCGCTTTCTGAGGTTAGTTTAGCATCGTTTGCGGGAAAGAGCAATTACATTTCGGTTACAAATCCTTAATTTTGCCTTAAAGACCTGATTCTTTATGTAAACGCAGCATTTCCCTGCTCTATCCGTGTCGGACGGAATCGAACAAACTTGCGGGAAATGTTTTTGCTTGACGGCGCGCAGTGTTCGTGGTAGTATATAGAAGCTGATTTGCCGGTGTGGCGGAATTGGCAGACGCCCGGGACTTAAAATCCCGTGAGGTCAAACTCGTACCGGTTCGAGCCCGGTCACCGGCACCAGAATTCTCCCGGCTCCGTGTGGAGCTGGGAGATTTTTTCGTAACGTACCAGCTTTCATGCGTAGGGGTCGATGCCCACATCGACCCAAAGGAAGTCTCGAATTCGCATTGGATTTTCATAAAATCGGGTTTATCTGCCGGGGCGATGCAGGCATCGCCCCCTACAACGAGTTTGCAAGTCATGCCAATTCCGATCCTTACTATAATATATTGTGCTGCATGAGAAAAGACGCCCAAGGGATTGACTTTTGGATACCTTCTGAGTATACTGTAGTTCGATTTGAACGCGCGGTTTTTGCGCGTTTTGATCAGTTCGAGTAACAAAGGAAGATTCTTATGTCTCGTATTTGTCCGAAATGCGGCGCAAAGATCAAAAGCGGCAGCGGTGCTTGCCCCGCCTGCGGTCACGTGCCGGAGGACGATGTTCAGATCTATACGCCCCGTGCGAATACCCCTGAAGCCGCAAAACCCTCAGGCGCGTCCCGGCGTGTCGCTGCGGGCGTGTTGTGCGCGGTTCTGGTTGCAGGCGGCGCGTTGGCGCTGTGGCGCATTTCCCGGGAGCATACGCTGGAAAAGACCGCGGCAGAATTTCAGGCGGCGCTGGCAAGCGGCGATTTTGAGCGGCTGCGCGCGGTAGCAGCGCCCTCCGGAAGCGGCGATTTCACCGAGGACGCGCTTTCCCCCATGTTCGCCCTTTACCGTGAAAGCGCAGCCTTCCGGCAGCAGACGGCGCAGCTTGCTGACGAAGGCAGTCCCTGCCTGCACGTTGAAAAGCGCGGCGGCTTCCCGTTTTCAACCTACCGTGTACTGGTCGACACATGTGAACTGGACGTTTCCACAAACGTCGCGGGCGCATCCGTCACCGCAGGAGACGCGCAGACCGAAAGCGTCCCGGTCGATTTGGCCGATGGCGCTGACGGCGCCGGCTATACGCCGGATGCATCGAACCTCGTGCGCGCAGAAGCGAAATTCGATTCGCTCTACCCCGGGCTTTACGATCTGGATATTTCCTACACGTCGAGCGCCGGTCAGAGTTTTGAAAAGTCGACGAGTGTCAACCTCATGCAGCCGACGCAGCTCTCACTCGATCTCGACTACACGAGCCTGTACGTCTGGAACAGCTCGAGCATCAGCGTTGACCTCTCGATCGACGGCGCGTATTACACAACGCTTTCAGCCGGTTCTTCCTTGCAGCTTTCTCCCCTGCATGCAGATTCCGTCGTCACAGCCAGCTGCAAGACGGACGCGGGCGAAGTGCTCACCGACAGCGTACCGGCGTCGAACCGGTCGTTTGAGGTGCTGTTCAGTTTAGGTACAGTCGATGTCTACAATGACTACGACTCAGAAATGGACGTCCAACTCAACGGCGCGGACTATTGCGTGATCCCGGCCAAGACGCTGCAGACTCTGAGCGGCATTTCCGTCGGCAGCACGCTGAGCTTCTCGCTGGCAGACTTCGACATCTTCCGCCCCTACGACTATTCCCTTTCCTACGACTACGATTCCATCTGCCCCATTCTGAGCCTGAGCGAGGACGCAAAGCTTGCCGTCTCTGCGGTTTTGCAGGACGCGCTTTCGAGCCTTCCCCTGACGGGTGAGGATGATGGGCTTCTTGGAAGCCTCGACGCGCTGCTTGTTGAAAACGGCTGGTCGCGCAGCGAGGTTTTGGTCTCGGATGTGACGGTCGGCGATGTGTACGCCATGCAGACCACGGACGGCGGCACGCTCTTAAGTCTCAGCGGCTATTACACCTGCACGAACATCACCCTTCCCGCCTCTGCCGATCTCCCCGAGCCTTCAGCAGACGACGAGGCAGATACAGAGCAGGATGTCCTGCCGGAGTCCATTGAGAACCCGCAGTATCAGAGCTTCTACGCCTCCGTCTTCTTCGACGGCGAGAACTGGTCCATTGCCGAATAACAAAAGTACCGCCTTGAGCTATCAGGGCGGTATTTTTTACGCATGCCTGCCGGGATGTTCGTAGGGGTCGATGCCCACATCGACCCATTGGGAAGTTGCGGATTCGCCGCAGATTACCGTAAAATCAGGCTTATTTGCCGGAGCGATGTGGGCATCGCCCCCTACGCGTTTTCCTTGAAGGTATTAAATATGTATAAAAAGGCTCCCGGTTCTAGGAACCGGGAGGCTTGCGCTTGATGATGGACTTCTTTGACCGATTACTTGGTCAGGAAGCGGTGGATGATGACGGCGACCTGCGCGCGGGTGGCGTTGCCCTTCGGGTCAAGCTTCGTGCCGATGCCGGTGATGTAGCCCTTGCCGATGGCCCACTGCATGGCGGTGGTGGCGTAGGTGCTGACATTGGCGCGGTCGGTGAAGCCGGTCAGAGAGCCGGTTGCCGTGGGCGAGCCCATGTAGCGGTACAGGATGGCCGCGATCTGCTCACGGGTGACGGGAGAGTCGGGGCTGAACGTCGTGGCGCTCGTGCCGGTGACGATCGAGTTCTTGTAGGCCCAGAGCATCGCGTTGGTGTAGTAATCGTTCTTCGTGTCCTTGAACGGGTTCGTCACACCGGAGACGGAGGGCGAACCTGCCGCGCGGTAGAGGATCGTGACGAGCTGGGCGCGCGTCAGGCTCTGTGAGGGCGCGAAGGTGTAGGTGGTAGCGCCCTTGATGATGCCGTTGTCAGCGCCGAAGTCGATGGAGTCGGCCGCCCACTGGAAGCCGGTCTTCGTGGACACGTCAGTAAACTTATCGGAAGAGGTCTTGCTCTTGATGTTTACGGTAATCGTGCCGCTGCCGAGGTCGGAGTTCGAAGAGGAATACGCCGTATAATCGATTTTGAACTTACCGGTCACGCCGGCTGCGGGCAGGAAGTACACGTCCTCAATGTCGTTCTGCGAGCTGCTCGCGTCGAGGTAGTACTTGTCGGATTCCTTGACCTCGCCGCCGAAGTCGGAGATAGTGGTGTAGTCGTAGTAGAGCTTGCCCTCGCTTGCTCTCGGAAGATCGAACTTCACATAGTCGGCTTTGGCGTATTCGCCCGTGATCTGGTCGGCCGCGCCGATGGTCTTGAGGCTTGCGCCGGAGGCGGTGATGGTGTCGCCGGAATCGTTCGCGTCAAAGCTCACCGTGCCGGTAGCCAGAACGTAATCGTCCGTGTCATAGGCGGTGTAGGTGACGGAAGCGCTGGAGGCAGAGGTCTTGACGTAGACGTCGGAGAGCTTCTGGCCGGAGGTCGTGGAGACGTAGCACTTCGTATCGCCGATGGAAGAGGAGGAAGAGGAGCTCTTCTGCAGCGTGCAGCTCTTCGGCGTGTTGAAAATAATGTAGGAAAGCTTCGCGTTCGAGCCCGCAGCCTTGGTGACGGCGCTGGTGATGCTGGAAGCCTTGAGCGCCGCGCCGGAGCCGACGGACTGCTTGACCGTGCTGGCCTCCGCCGGCTTGATGGTCAGCGTCGCGCTGCTGGAGAAGCTCTGGCCGTTGGCCGAGATCGTCGCACGGACAACAATCTTGTCGCCGGAAGCTTTCTTGACTGCCTTCGTGGTCAGCGTAGCCGTGCTGCCGCTGGCAGAGAGGGTCGCAACGTTGGAATCAATGGAGTTTTCCTTCTCGTCATAGATTTTCCAAGTGACGGAGGGGTTGGAAACCTTGCTGCCCTTATAGGTAAGCGTTGCTTCGAGTTCGGGCTTATCGCCGACGGTGAAGCTGGTCTTGCCGGTCGAGGTGGAAACGCTGACGGCGTAGTCTCTGGAAACCGAGACGGTATATTCCTTGGACATGGTGCTTGTGGATTCGCCCTTATAGGTGGCGGTCACTTCGCACTTGAACTTATAGGACGTGCTGCTGTCGGAGGAAGCCTTCGGAATCGTATAGGTATACGTCTTGCTGGTAGCGTCCTTGACGGACTTTCCATTGACATACCACTGATACTTGACTGTCGCATTGGACGGCATGACCTCGGCATTTGCCGTCAGCGTCACGCGGTCGTCCGCGATGGCCAGATCCTTGCTGCTGGTGATTTCGACTTTTGTAACCGCCGCATCGTCGGTCAACGTGGCCTCTGCGGTGATATTCTTGCTGCAGTTTGCATCGTATTCATACGTGTTTGTGTCACCCTCGCGCGTGGTCACGGCATAGCCGGAAACCGTTGCGCTCTTCTTATCCGAGCTGATCTGTGCGTCATACCATCTGACAGGGACCTGCACATTGTAGCCCTCGCTGTCAATCGCGGTAATGGAGTTATAAAGAACATTCTCGTTCATCTGCTGAACAATCTCGTCCGCCGTTCCGGCACGTACCGTTGCGCGCAGCTTATTTGTCGGAATTCTCTTGATCTGGATGACAGTTCCCTGCTTGTTGATCTTCATGGTCAGCTCGTCCGACTTGCCGCCGAGTTCAACCTTGATCGTAAATGTACCGGCTCTCTTTGCCTTCAGCGTAACAGCTTTGCCAGTCGCAACCGTGTTATCGTCAACGTCGATTTTGCTGTCAGCGTTTTTTTCGTATGCGACGAAATCGGAACCGCTTGTGATCGTCCACTTTGCGCTTACTGCGTCGCCCTTGTTAGCGTCCGGCGTAACCTTCACGGAAAGGTTGAGCTTGCCGTTGTTATTCATCTGGCCGTCGTCAATGAGCGCCTTATCGTCAGTGTAAGTGCCCTCAATCGCGACCTTACGGATGTTGCTGACAACATTCACAATGACTACCGCAGACTCCGTGCCAAGCTTTGCCTTGAGCACAGCCACGCCGGAGCGCTCGAATCGGAAGGTCGCCGCCTTTGTTTTTGCGTCCACCTTCTCGAACGTAACATCCGCCGGAGTCTCGTCCTTAGGACCGTAAGTCTCAAGATCCTTGGCATCATTCACGACCCATTTAACATCAGAGACATTTCCGAGCGTGGAATCGGCGCTCGGGGTCAGCGTCAGCGTATCGTTCACGGACGCACTTAACGTCCCGTCTTTCACTTCATCCGTTCTATAGTTGCTCTGGGAAATGACCTCAGTGCCTTTCTTGAGCGTCAGAACGCCGCTTCTTCCCGTAATGACCAGATAGGAAGTCGTTTTTTCAGTGCTTCTGCCCTGATCAATCGTAACGTACAGCGTTGTTGTTCCTTCGCCCACCGCCGTAACCGTAAAATACGGCTTCTTTGCGCTGTAGCCCGTCTCGTTAATCTCAGCTGTCGCGATTGTTTGGTCGTCCGTCGAAACGCTAATCAAAGCAGGGTTGCCGGTATAGCCGGTAAAATAGACGTTCGCACCGCCCGCTGTCGCACGCAGAGAGTTTGTAATTTTTGTGCCGCTTTCATCCGTCAACGTGATGCTTTTCGCATTGTCGAAGACCTTATAATAACGCACATTATCCGTTAAGTCAGAATTTTTGCAGCTGAAAACAGCTTTCACAACGCCCCACGTACCGTTCTTGTATGTAGCGTCTTTTGCAGTAATCAACCCCGTTTTGGAATTGAACGAAACATACTTTGTGGTCTTGCTTTCTGTGCTGCCAAAGACTTCATAGAATGTAGCCGTCAGCGTATGATTGCCCGTGCATTTGGGGACGTCTGATGACGTCTGTCCATCATATAGTACGATAGGGTCATCCGCCGACTTTCCAGTTCCTGCCGCCGAGACGGCGGGAACCATTGCGAGCACCATCGTCATGACGAGGAGCGCGCATAAGAGTCTGCTCAATTTCTTCTTCATAAAGAACACCTCTCAATTTCCTTCCATGTTTTCCCGCTTCTGCGGGGATTGTTCTTTCTAAGTTTACCATAAAAATTAAAATTTGCAACTATTTTGTGGAGATTTAAGAGAAATTAAGATTCTGAACCCCTTGACTACAAGCGCTTGTGGTTCTTTTCGCGTTTCAGCACAATTTGTATCCATTTGTTTTATATTTGTTACATTTTTGTTTCAATTAAGTTTCCTGTATTTTCTAATTCAAGAAAAAACCGGGCAGATTTTCCATCCGCCCGGTCAAAAATATTTGTGAATTTTTTGTGAACAGCGTAAAATCATCGTACACCACAGATGGGCCGATGTGGGCATCGGCCCCTACAAACACGTGATGTCAGATGGCTGCGTAGGGGTCGATGCCCACATCGACCCACGTACCTTACCAGTTCTGCGCCGTCTCGGAGAGTTCCAAACCCGGATTGCGCTTGATCGTGTAATCGATCGACCAGTTGGACGCGAAGACGAGAAGGCTTCTTCCCTTGTAGTCCTCCAAGAGCTCCACGTCGGAAGACAGGTTCAAATCCTTGAGGTCAGCCACCGGGGACTTGTCGATGAACCGGAGGTACTCATAAGGTAACCCCTCCATCCGCAGATCCACGCCGTACTCGCCCTTCATGCGGTACTGGAACACGTCGAATTGCAGCGTGCCGACCACGCCCACGATGACCTCCTCCATGCCGGAATTCGGCAGCTTGAAGATCTGGATCGCGCCCTCCTGTGCGATCTGCTCGGTGCCCTTGATGAACTGCTTGCGCTTCATCGAGTCCTTGGGGCTCACGCGCGAGAAGTGTTCGGGCGCAAAGGTCGGGATGCCGCCGAACTTGAATTTCTTGCCCGGCGTGCAGATCGTGTCGCCGATCGAGAAAATGCCGGGGTCAAAGACGCCGATGATGTCGCCCGCGTACGCCTCGTCAACGATCTCGCGCTCGGAGGCCATCAGCTGCTGCGGCTGGGAAAGGCGCATTTTTT
>OLGA01002042.1_pt1 | contig 15086 bp, 15 predicted proteins | sample 1604881 | NCBI WGS metagenome assembly OLGA01 (sample SAMEA3888896, study PRJEB22519) | human gut metagenome | biome: human gut; feature: human-associated habitat; material: faeces | place: Denmark | collected 2009
AGCAGTCCCACGGTATAGGAGCTGTCCACGCCCCGGATCTGATCCACATAGGCCCTTGTGGTGGGCTGATAGTAGGCGATGATGGTCAGCACCTCCAGCGCCGGCTGGCTCAGCTTGGCAGGCTTGCGGATCTCAAACGCCCTGCGGATCACATCCGCATAGTCCGGCGCGGAGCAAAGCTGCCAGCTGTCCTCAATTTTCAGCAGCCGGATGCCCCGGCGCTCATAGGCGTAGTAATCCATCAGCCTCTGTAGCACCTGCTCCGCCGCAGGCCGGTCAATCCCCAGTGCTGTACAGATCCGATCCATCCGCACCGGCTCCCCGGAGGCAAACAGGATGGCCTCCACCGCGGATTCTATTTCCTTTCGATCCATGTCGGACATGGTTGGTCTCCTTAAAACGTCAAATTCTCAGGCACATCGCCTTCCTGCCGCACCGTGCAGTCCGTTTCCGAGCCTGCCAGATGCAGAACGCGGGCCTTGCACAGCTCCAGCACCGCCAGAAAGGTGGCCACTACTTCGCTGCGGCTTCGATTGCCCCGGAACAGCATTAAAAAGCGGGTAACGCCCCCCTCTTTCAGCTTCTTCAGGATCTCGCGGGCCTTGCTTTCCACCGGGTACGGCTCATGCTGCACGATCTCCCGGAAAGAAGCCCGCGGCGGCGGCAGCTTCCGCTCCGCCCGGCTCTGGATCTCCGCCATGGCCAGCACCAGATCCGCAGGCTGGTGGCTGTATTCAAATACCTTGCCCCGCTTCACCGGCTCCGGGTTCCGGGTCATGATGTTCCGGCCAAACTCGCCCATGGGTTCCAGCCGCTGCGCCAGAGCCTTGACCTGGACGTAATTCTCGCTGCGGCGCCGCTCCTCCAGAGACTGGAGCAGGGCGTCCATTTCGCTTTTGGCCTCCTCGTCCTCAATGGACAGCAGCATCCGTGTTTTCAGATACACCAGATGGGACGCCATAATCACAAACTCGCTGGCCACTTCCAGATCCATCTTCTGCCGCTGTTCCAGCCACGCAACGTACTGGTCGCAGATCAGGGAAATGGAAATATCCTGAATCTCCAGCTTATTCTTCCCCAAAAGAAACAGAATCAGATCCAGTGGCCCCTCAAAATCCTGCATCTCCTCAGACCGGGAGTGGACCACCTTTTCCAGTTTGAATACAGGACTCTCCAAAATCACGACACCTCAAGCAAAAAAGATATGGAACAGCGCCGCGTATACGCTGTAAATGGCGTTGCCAAGGGCGTTTCCGCCCAGTCCCAGCCAGCTCAGGGCCAGCAGGATCAAAATGCCGCAGCGCTCATAGCGCATCAGCTTCCCATAAGCGCCGTCCGGCAGAAAAACCGCCAGCACCTTGGAGCCGTCCAGCGGCGGGAAGGGAATCAGGTTGAAAAGCCCCATACCGACAGACATGGGAGCCACGGTGTACAGACACCAGCTGAACAGAACGTTCATCCCATCGCTGTAAGGAGCGTAAAGGTAAATTACTTTCCCAATTCCGAGAAACAGGATCGCCAGCAGGAAGTTGGAGACCGGCCCGGCCAATGCGGTGATGGCCATACCCTGCTTGGGCTTGCGGAAATAGTTGGGATTCACCGGCACCGGCTTGGCCCAGCCAAAGCCTGCTGCAAACATCAGCGCCAGACCCAGCCAGTCAATGTGCCGCAGGGGATTCAGCGACAGCCGGTGCATGGACTTCGCCGTGGGGTCTCCCAGCGCCAGCGCTGCCAGCCCATGGCAGGTTTCGTGAACCGTCAGGCACAGAAACACCGCCGCTGCCCGAAGCGCCGCGTCGGCCAGCGAGGAAAAGTCCAGCGCCTGAAACAGATTTTGCAGATAATGCAGCATAAAAACTCCAACGCCCCGTGTCTGAGTTTCTTCAAACGAGCGCAAAAATCCAGAATAAGGTGATTATAGCAGTTTTCCATTGAAAATACAAGGGGAAAACCGTTTTCCCCATCGGCGGCAAAAACCGGGACGGCTTGCGCCGTCCCGGTTTTTCTTCTGTCGCGGTCTCCGCACCCTCAGTGCTTTCTGAAAAACGCTGCGGCTACCACGCCGGGGCCGGTGTGGGTACCGATCACGCCGCTGATCAACGTTGCGTCCAGCTTTTCCGCGCCATCCTGCCACAGTGACCTGCTGTCCTCCACATACTTTTTCAGAAATGCGTCGCTGAGGCCGCTGTAGCCCAGCAGGATAGGCAGGCTGAAGTCGATCCCGCCGCAGGTATGAATCTTCTCTGCCAGCAGGTTGTTTCCCTGTTTGGATCCGCGGGCCTTGCCGATCAGAACCACCTCGCCGTCCCGGACTGTAACGACCGGCTTGATATTCAGCAGGCCGCCGGCCAATGCCACGGTTTTGGAGATCCGCCCGCCCCGTTTCAGATATTCCAGCGTATCCAGCAGCGCCACCAGACAAACGTCTTCCCGCTTCTGCTCCAGCTGCGCCGCGATCTCATCAGCCAGCATCCCCGCTTCCGCACAGGAAAGGGCATATTCCGCCAGAATTCCTGTTCCGATCGCGGCAGTCTGGCTGTCCACCACATAGACGTGATCGAACTCCTCCGCAGCGATACAGGCGCTCTGATAGGTGCCGGAAAGCTTGCCGGACAGGGTGATGACCACAGCGCTGTCCCCGGCCTGCACAGTCTGTTCATAGACCTTCTGGAACGCAGCAGGCGTGGCCTGACTGGTGGTGGGCAGTTGGTCGCTCTCCACCAGCCGCTGGTAAAAGTGTGCCTTGTCGATGGTCACGCCGTCGATCAGCTCCTCGCTGCCGAAATGGATGGTCAGCGGCACCACGCAAAGCCGCTTTTGAAAGCGCTCCGCCACATCCGCCGAAGAATCTACAATGATGCGTACACTCATATTGAATGATTTCCTCCCTGTTCCGCGCTGCGCATCTGTTCCAGATTTTCGGAGATCAGAGTCAGCGCCTGATACATACTTTTTCGTTCCGCTACGCTCAGTCCCTGACTGGCAGCGTCCACAATGCGGTCAATTCGTTGGTTCATCCCGCGGCAGACTGCGCGTCCCCGCTTCGTCAGGTGCAGCGGTGCGCGGTAGCGTCGCCCGGTGCTTTCGCAGGTAATGTAGCCGTTTTTCTCCAGATCATCCAGTGATCTGGAAATTGCCGCCTTGTCCTCGTCGCACCGCTCGCAAAGTGCGGCGGCCGTCAAGCCATCCGTCAAAGACAGGTAGTACAGGCAGGACACATACGGCCCTTTCAGCTGAAACTCCGCCATTTCCGCCGATTTGATGCGCTTGATGCTGCGGTTGATCCGGGCGATCAATACCGTAAATGTCTCATAGTGTTCTTCCATCGCGCCGCCTCCTGAATATTGATAAATCAACATCTTTGCACAGAATAGCTTATAATTGTTGTTTTGTCAACAAGTAGTTAAAACGGAAGGGAAGCTCTTGACTTTCCGGTGCAAAACAGAGATAATGTATTTTGTAGAATTACGTACATTTTGACATGGAGGTATCATTCATGGCTTTGGATAAGACATTTTTTGAAGATTTGGAAGCCCGCATCCCCAAGGGGAAGGTCCGTACCCGGTTCGCCCCCTCCCCCACCGGCTATATGCACGTGGGCAACCTGCGCACCGCGCTGTACACCTGGCTCATCGCCCGCCACGCCGACGGCACCTTCATTCTCCGGATCGAGGATACGGATCAGGGCCGTCTGGTGGAGGGTGCTACGGACGTGATCTACCGCACCATGAAGGAGTGCCATCTGGATCACGATGAAGGCCCGGACGTGGGCGGCCCCACCGGCCCCTATATCCAGTCCGAGCGCCGGGACCTGTATCTGCCCTACGCCCAGCTCCTGGTGGAAAAGGGCGCAGCCTACTACTGCTTCTGCGAGAAGGCGGAATCCGAGGAGGACTCCGGCGAGTTTGACCGGGCGGACGATCCCTGCCGGAATCTGAGCGAGGAAGAAGTGGCCGCCAATCTGGCCGCCGGCAAGCCCTACGTGATCCGTCAGCGGATCCCCCACGAGGGCACCACCACCTTCCATGACGTGTCCTTCGGTGACATCACCGTGGAGAACAAGACTCTGGACGATCAGGTGCTGCTGAAGCGGGACGGCCTGCCCACCTACAACTTCGCCAACGTGGTGGACGATCACCTCATGGGCATCACCCACGTGGTCCGGGGCAGCGAGTACCTGTCCTCCGCGCCCAAGTACAATCTGCTGTACGAGGCCTTCGGCTGGGAGGTCCCCACCTACGTCCACTGCTCCCCCGTCATGCGGGACCAGCACAACAAGATGTCCAAGCGCCACGGCGATCCCTCCTACGAGGATCTGAAGGCTCAGGGCTTCCTGACGGACGCCATTCTGAACTATGTGGCGCTGCTGGGCTGGGCACCCAAGGGCGAATACGCCGAGCAGGAGATCTTCTCTCTGGACGAGCTGGTAAAGGTGTTCGACATCGCCGGTATCTCCAAGTCCCCCGCTATTTTCGACATCGAGAAGCTGACCTATTTCAACGCCACCTACCTCCGGGCCATGGAGCCCGCCGCCTTTGCGGAGGTTGCGGAGCCTTACATCCGTCAGGCGGTGAAGAACCCCGCTATCGACGCCGCCGGGATCGCCGCGCTGCTGCAGGCCCGGTGCGAAAAGCTGACGGATATTCCCGAAAAGGTCGATTTCTTCGACGCATTGCCCGATTATGACGTGGAGTTCTTCACTAACAAGAAGTCCAAGACCAACGCCGAGGTCTCCAAGGCTATGCTGGAGGCCGCTATCCCTGCTCTGGAAGCCGTTTCCGACTGGACTGTGGACGCGATCCACGATACCCTCATTGATCTGGCTACCAAGCTGGAGGTCAAGAACGCCACGCTGATGTGGCCTGTCCGCATTGCCGCAGCCGGCAAGCTGGTGACGCCCGGCGGCGCCGTGGAGATCTGCCACCTGCTGGGCAAGGATGAGACCCTGCGCCGTCTGCGTCTGGGTCTGGACAAGCTGAACTAACCGAGAAAGAAGGAGCCTTTTTATGAGCACTCTTGTGATCCCCCAGGGCTACAAGGCCCCCCTGCCCAACTACGAGCTGCAGCGGGCCATCGCCTTTATCAAAGAATCCTTTCAGACCAATCTTTCCAATGCCCTGAACCTGCGCCGGGTGTCCGCCCCCCTGTTTGTCGCTTCCGATTCCGGTCTGAACGACAACCTGAACGGCACGGAACGTCCCGTCCGGTTCGACATCCCCGGCGTCGGGGGCAAGGACGCCGAGGTAGTCCACTCTCTGGCCAAGTGGAAGCGTCTGGCCCTGAAGCGCTACGGCTTCCACGAGGGCAAGGGCCTGTACACCGATATGAACGCCATCCGCCGGGATGAGGATGATCTGGACAACATCCACTCCGTCTATGTGGACCAGTGGGACTGGGAGAAGATCATCTCCCGGGAGGACCGGAACGAGGCGTATCTGAAGGCCACCGTCCGGGCCATCGTCGCCGCCGTGTGCGAAACCAGCGACGCATTGAACGTGGCCTTCCCCAGCCTGCGGGTCAAGCTGGACCGGGAGGTGTACTTCGTCACCACCCAGGAGCTGGAGGACCGCTGGCCGGACAAGACCCCCAAGGAGCGGGAGCACGCCATCTGCGCCGAGCACCACACCGTGTTCCTCATGCAGATCGGCGGCAAGCTGAGATCCGGCGAAAAGCATGACGGCCGTGCCCCCGACTATGACGACTGGGCCCTCAACGGCGACATTCTCATGTGGAACCCCATTCTGGAGCGGTCCTTTGAGATCTCCTCCATGGGCATCCGGGTGGATGAGGAATCCATGGCCCGCCAGTTGAAGCTGGCCGGGTGCGAGGAGCGGGCGGAGCTGCCCTTCCACAAGATGCTGCTGAACGGCGAGCTGCCACAGACCATCGGCGGCGGCATCGGCCAGAGCCGTCTCTGCATGCTGATGATCGGCAACTGCCACATTGGCGAGGTTCAGGCCAGCATCTGGGACGCCGAGACCATGAAAAAATGCGAGGAAGCCGGGATCATCCTGCTGTAAATACGCAAAAGCAGTCCCGCGGCATTTTTGCCGCGGGACTGCTTGATGTCCTCATTCCAAAATGAACCCCCGTCTCCGCGAGAAGCGGAGACGGGGGTTTTCGCTTATTCTTCGGCTGCGATGTCGGCAGCGATCAGGTCGGCCAGATCCTCCAGCTTCCGGTACTGCTCCTCCTTCACGGCGGAACGGATGGTGATGGGCGGTGCGATCTGCTCCATGCCCTTCATCTCCTCCAGGTGCTTGGCCATGAGCCGGGCGGCGGCAGGGCCCCAACTGCCGTTTTCAATGAGGGCCACGGTGCGGTTCTGGAGTGCGTGGGCCTTCAGTTCCAGCAGCAGCGTCTCCATGGGGGTGTAGATGCCGCCGTTGTAGGTGGCGCTGGCAAACACCAGATGGCTGCACTGGAACGCGGCGCTGACCTGCTCGGATACGTCGGTGTGGGACACGTCGAAGATCCGCACGTGCCGCACGCCCTTTTCCGCCAGACGGGAGGCCAGGATCTCGCAGGCGTTTTCCGTGTGGCCGTAGATGGAGCCGCAGAAAATAGCGGCTGTCCACGCCTCCGGCGTGTAGGTGCTCCAGCGCTTGTACTTCTCAAGGAACCAGCCGATGTTCTCCCGCCAGACGGGGCCGTGGAGGGGGCAGAGGTACTGAATATCCAGTCCCGCTGCCTTTTTCAGCACGTTCTGCACCGGCGTGCCGTATTTGCCCACGATGTTGGTGTAATACCGACGGGCATCGTCCAGCCACTCCTGCTCGAAATTCACCTCGTCGGCGAAGATGTTGCCGTCCATAGCGCCGAAGGTGCCGAAGGCGTCGGCGCTGAACAGGGCCTTCTCCGTGGTATCATAGGTCATCATGACCTCCGGCCAGTGGACCAGCGGGGCCATGACAAAGGTCAGCTCGTGGCGGCCCAGGGACAGGGTATCCCCCTCCTTCACCGCCTGGAAGCGGCCCTCCACCTCCATGGGGAAGAACTGCTTGATCATGGGCAGGGTCTTGGCGTTGCCGATGACGGTGGCCTCCGGGTAGCGGCTCAGGACCGTTCCCAGCGTGGCGGCGTGATCCGGCTCCATGTGGTTGACGATCACATAATTCAGAGGCTTGCCCTGCAGGGCGTGTTCCAGATTCTCAAAGAACCGCTCCGCGATGGCCTGATCCACCGTATCCAGCAGGGCCGTCTTTTCATCCTGGATCAGATAGGCGTTGTAGGAGACGCCCCGGGGGATGGGATATACATTTTCAAACAGGGCCAGCCGGCGGTCCGAGCCGCCCAGCCAGATCAGATCAGATGTGATTTTCTTCGTGCAATACATAGCTGAAATTCTCCTTTTGATTTATATTTCCGTTGGGTAAATGACTTGTCGAACAAAAAGACACACGGACTGGAAGCCGTGTGCCCTTCGGAAAGGGCCGTCAGTCGCCCCAGATGACATTGGTAATGGTACCGTCAGAAAATTCGATATACTCGCTCTTGAGGATATAATCGGTCTTGCCGATGCGGACCTCCTGATCGCCCACCTTGGTGGTCATGACCTCGGCGGTAGGGGTGGTGGTGGTCACGGTGAAGATCAACGTCACATGGTCCGGGTCCGTGACCCAGTTCCCATTGGCATCCAGCACCTGATAGGTCTCCTTCTCCACGGCCTCGATCTGGCCGCCCACCAGCGCACCGGAGGCCATCAGCGGAGACGGCAGATGGGCCTGACAGTTCTCATACAGCTCCGGGGCCACGCCCTCCACCTTCACCTGATAGGTGACTTTCGTCTGGGGACGCTCATAGTTGATGCTGTCGCCGTTTTTTCCGATAAATTTCCAGGCCGCCAGCGCCAGCACCGCCACGATCAGCACAATGGCGATGAGGTCGATGATATTCAGCTTTCCGATGCGTTTTGCTTTCTGTTCCATGATTTCCTCCGTAACGGGCTTGGCCCGATTTTTCCTTGGTAGACATTTCGCGTTCTCTATTGTATAATATTTTCCGCTATTTCACAAGGATTTTTTTGGAGGCGCTTTTATGAAGGTCATCCATCTCATCAGCGGCGGCGATTCCGGCGGGGCCAAGACCCATGTGCTGAGTCTGCTGCAAAATCTGAACAAAACCATCACCGCCCAGCTGGTCTGCTTCCGGGACGGCCCCTTTGCCGAGGAGGCCCGGGCCATGGGGATCCCCACCATGATCTGCGGCGGGAACAACATTCCCCATCTGCGGCGGGAGCTGGCGGCCTACATCCGGCAGGGAGGGTATCAGCTGATCCACTGTCACGGCAGTCGGGCCAACATGATCGGTGCCCTGCTGCGGGGCCCCACAGGCCTGCCTGTGGTGTCCACCGTCCACAGTGACTACAAGTTGGACTACATGGGCCGCCCCTTCGCCCGGCTCACCTTCGGGGCCATCAACGCATGGGCCCTCCGGCATCTGGACTACCGCATCGGTGTGTCCGACGCCATGGTGGACCTGCTCATCGATCGGGGCTTCCCCCCCGACCGGTTCTACGCCATCTACAACGGCATCGACTTCACCCCTGCGCCGTCTCAGGGGGACCGGCTGGCCTATCTCCGGGGACTGGGGGCCGACGTGGAGGAAAACAGCGTGGTGGTGGGCATCGCCGCCCGGCTGAACCCCGTCAAGGATATGTCCACCCTGATCCGGGGCTTTGCGGAGGGACACAAGTCCTGCCCCCGGCTGCGGCTGGTCATCGCCGGGGACGGCGAGGAGCGGCAGAAGCTGGAGGATCTGGCAAAGGAGCTGGGCGTGGAAAAGGAGGTCACCTTCGCCGGCTGGATCAGCGGCGGTATGGATCGGTTCTATTCCGCGCTGGATGTCAACGCCCTGACCTCCCTCTCCGAGACCTTCCCCTACGCCCTGACGGAGGGTGCCCGGTTCCATCTGGCCACGGTGGCCACCGCCGTGGGCGGCATCCCCTATCTCATCGATCAGGATGTAAACGGATACCTCTTTACCCCCGGCGACTGGCAGACGTTAGGTCGATATCTGGCTGCGCTGGGCAACGGGGACGCTCTGCGTCGGGAGATGGGCGAGAAGCTCTATGAAAAAGCCTCCGCCAAGTTCTCCATCCAAAGCACTGTGGACACCCAGCTACACATTTATGAGGAAATCATCCGCCGCCACAACCGTCCCAAACGGGACCGGGACGGCGTGGTGATCTGCGGTGCTTACGGCCGGGGCAACGCCGGCGACGACGCCATTTTGGAGGCCATTTTGCAGGAGATGCGCTCCATTGATCCGGACATGCCTATTACCGTTCTCACCAAGGACCCCAAGGCCACCCGCCTGACCTACCGGGTGCGGACGGCGGGTCGGATGGACGTGGGCACCTGGAAAAAGGCCATGCGACACGCGGGGCTGTATATCAACGGCGGCGGCAGCCTCATTCAGGACGTCACCTCCCGCCGATCCCTGTGGTTCTATCTCCATAACATTCAGGCTGCTCACAAAGCCGGCTGCAAGGTACAGATGTACGGCTGCGGCATCGGTCCTGTTCTCCGGGAACAGCACCGGAAGCTGGCGGCCAGCGTGCTGAACGCCAGCGTGGACGTCATCACCCTCCGGGAGCCGGACTCCCTGAAGGAATTGCAGTCCATGGGCGTGACGAAACCGGAGATCCTCCTGACGGCGGACCCGGCCCTGACCCTTCCCGCCGCCAGCGAGGACGAGATCGACAGCGTTCTGCTGCGGGCGGGCATCCCGACCCACGGGAAGTACCTGTGCTTCGCTCTGCGGAATTGGAAGGGCTTTGAGGACAAGGCCCCCCTGTTTGCGCAGGCGGCGAAATACGCCTATGAGACCTACGGTCTGACGCCGGTGTTCGCCGCCGTGGAAAAGCATCTGGACCCGGTTGCCGGTCGGCTGGCGGCGGCAGGACTGGACATCCCCCACTATTTTCTGGATGATGCTGGCAGCGCCGGGACCATCATCGGCGCGCTTTCCCGGATGCAGGCGGTGGTGTCCATGCGGCTCCACGCGCTGATCTTCGCCGCCGGACAGGGCATCCCTCTGGCGGGCGTGGTGTATGACCCCAAGGTCTCCGCTTTCCTGCGGTATATCGGTCAGGAGAACTTCCTGGATCTGGACGCTCTGACGGCGGATGCCCTCAAGGCCATGATCGACCGCATGGTCAGCTCCCCTATCTCCCCGGAGGAACAGGCTGCTGCCGTGCAGAAGCTGCGGCAGATCGAACAGGTCAATGTGGACACGGCCCGCCGCCTGCTTGGGAAATAAACTTTGCCTGTAAAGCAGTTTTATATCACACACTATGCAACACAAGGATGGCCAGACCTTACGAGGTCTGGCCATCCTTCTGCTTTCCATACAAGGTCTGCTGGACGGTGATGGTGGTCAATGTGCCGGTAAGCTGCACCAGCACCGCCGTCAGCAGCGCCAGCTCATCCTCGCTCAGATTCTGGGCGATGGCAACGGCAAGGGTGTTCACCGCTGTGGTAAAAGCCAGCGGATCAAAGTCCTCCTTTGTCATTCCACCACCCCCTTCCTCTATCCTATGAGGAACGGGGCCGTTTCAGTCCGCATTTGCGGGCGGGCCGTTGTTCTTCCATCATGCAAAAAACCTCCCACGGTGTCCCTTCATTTATGGGGAAACCGTGGGAGGTACTTGTTTTATTCGGTTTTCTCGCCGGCGTGGTAGGCGTTGGTATGGACGTTGATGAACTGGGCCTTCAGCTTGGAATAGAGGATGGTCTGGCTGGAATACAGCCCCTGATACCCGGAGAGCATATAGCTCAGGCAGCAGGCCAAGGCAAAATACAGCATTCCCTCCGCGCCGAACAGCTCCACCGCCAGCAGCGTGGATGCCACCGGGCAGTTGGTCACGCCGCAGAAAACAGCGGCCAGACCTACCGCGGCGCCGAAGCCCACCGGCAGACCCAGCAGCGGGGACACCGCGCAGCCGAAGGTCGCACCCACGAAGAAGGAGGGTACCACCTCGCCGCCCTTGAAGCCCGCCGCCAGCGTGACCGCCGTGAAAACCAGCTTCAGCAGGAAGGCCCAGGGCACCGCCACGGTCTCCTGCTCAATGGCCCGGGTCACAATGTCCATGCCCGCGCCGTTATAGTCCGTGCCGAATATCCACGTCAGGGCGATGACGGCGAAGCCGCCGCAGATCACCCGCAGCCACGGGTTTTTGATCCGCTTCATCAGGTGTCCCGCGCCGTGCATCAGTTTGCAGAACAGGATGGACACCAGCGCGCACAGCACACCCAGCGCCGCCACCCGGACGAACATCCCTACCGACTGATCCGGCACCGCCACGGTGAAGCGGGTAGGCTCCACCCCCAGACGGACGGACACGCCATAGGCCACCAGCGCCGCCAGCAGGCTGGGATACAGCGCCACATGGTAGAGCACGCCGATGCTGATGACCATGATGGCAAACACCGTGGCCGCCAGCGGCGTTCCGAACAGGGCGGAGAAAAATGCCGCCATACCCGCCAGCGTAGCCACCCGGAGATCCCGGTCATCCAGCCGGAAGGTGCGGCCCATACACTGACCGATGGTGCCGCCCATCTGAAGGGCTGCGCCCTCCCGTCCCGCACTGCCGCCGCACAGGTGGGTCAGGACCGTACCGAAAAAGATAGCCGGCAGCAGCAAAATAGGCAGCCGCTTTCCCGCATGGACCGCGTCGATGATATCGTCGGTTCCCAAGCCGTCCGTCTCCGTCAGCTTGTAAAAGCTCACGATCACAAAGCCCGCCAACGGCAGGAGATACAGCACCCAGGGGTGCGTCCCCCGGAAAGCCGTTACCTCATGGACGCCGAAGTGGAACATGGTCCCGATCAATCCACAGACCACGCCGATGGCGGACGCAGCCATGGTCCATTTTGCAAACGTCCACCCGTAAAGGCACCACCGCCGCAGAGCGGTTTTCGTTCTTTTGTTCACTGTATGTGCTCCCTCACTTTACCGCCGCTTTTTCTATCAACACACTGTTGAAGGGCTCTTCCAGACTTTCCGGGTGCTTGAGATTTCGGAACAACTCCGCGAAAAAGCGGGAATACTCAATGCCGGTGGCGATCCGCTCGTCCATGACAACGCTCATAGGCATGATCTTCTTCCGGACGCCCTCCGGTGCCAGCGGGTCGGGGACGGGCCGCCCCATGCAGACGAACACGCTGGTAGTGCCAAACTCGTAGCAGTGGTGGAAAATGCAGGGCGTATTGATAGAGGCCAGATTCGTCACGAACAGGCTGGTATGGAAGGGGCTCAGTTCAATGATAGACTTGGGCAGCAGATCATGCCGGTCCAGAAAGCCCGCCAGTGCAAAAACCGCCCGGGCCAGACCCGGCACGCCGAATACGAATTTCGCAAACCGGTCTGTGTCATTATTGTGCCGGACGTTCTGGTTCTTCTCGATGGTGGAGCGAATCTTCTCCGTCACGGTAAACACCGTGTCCTCCGGTTCCAGATACACCTTCAGAGAGGTCTCGTCCGGCGTGCCGTCCGCCCGGGTCTTTAGGATCACAAAGCTGAAGCAGAAGTGGTTCCGCTTGTAGATCCGCCGGTTCATCACGAAATAGTTGATCTTTGGATTTTTCAGCACTGCGCGGTAATAGGCGGACACCAGCAGACTCATGTGGGTCACGGACCGCCCCTCCCGCCGCTTTGCCCGGATATAGTCCCGGATCGCGTCCTCATCCAGATTTTCTTCCGCCCAGTTCTGGGCGTCATACCGCTTTGGCATGACATAGGGAAGCGCCTGCATGATGGCAGTCAGATCCCGTACTCTCGTTCCGTCTGGTCGCATAGCCATTCCTCGTGCTTTCTCACCGTCAGCTCCGGGGTAAACGTGTCCGCTGACGGTATGGTGTCTTTATTATAGTTAAGAATCTGTAAATTTTCAAGCTAAACCGCAAAATGTGACAGATAGCTCCTCCTTACCGGTCATTCCGCCAGCCCACTCCGGCCATCAGCAATCCCACTACGGCAGGGAGCAGCCAGAGGCTTCCCCCCGTGCGCCACACCAGCCACGCCGTCCCGGACGCCGCTGCCAGCGCCGTGGAAATGCCCACCCACCGGCAGCCCCATTCCGCCGTTCCGGGACCGGCCAGCCACGCCAGCAGGAGATACAGCGCCCGTCCGCCGTCCAGCGGGCGGACAGGCAGCAGATTGAAGGCGCACAGCACCCCGTTGGCCCCCGCCGCCGTAGTACACCTCATCCTGCCGAGGATCGCAGCCGCCAGCAAATTCGCCAACGGCCCCGCCAGAGCCGATACCAACTCCTGCCCGTAGCCCATGGCCCCCCGGACCTCGATCACCGCTCCCAACATGCCGACCCGCAGCCGCCGAGCCTCCCCGCCGCAGAGCCTTAAAGCCAGCAGATGCCCGAACTCGTGCCACGCTGCCGCCCCCAGCACCGTCAGCGCCATCTGCCAACCGCAGCAGAGGGCGAACCATCCCACCAGCAGAAAAAAGCCGCCGGAGACGGTACACTCAGGCGGTTTCCACATAATAGATCGGGTTCAGGTAGACCCCGTCCTTTTGCAGTTCGAAATGCAGATGCGGCCCGGTGGCCATGCCGGTCTCTCCTACCTCCCCCAGCTTCTCTCCCTTTTTTACCGCCGCGCCGGAGGACACGGAGATCCGTCCGCAGTGGGCGTACAGGGTGGCGCAGCCGTTAGCGTGGGTGACGGTGCAGTATTTTCCGTAGCTGCTGCTCTCCCCTACTGCCGTAACGGTGCCATCGGCAAAGCAGGCGATGGCCGTACCGGTATCCGCTGCCAGATCCACACCGTAGTGAAACCGCTCCGTCCCCTCCAAGGGGTGATCCCGGTAGCCGAAATTGGAGGACAGCACGCCCTTCACCGGCGTCTCGTGGTCGAAACCCAAAATCGCCTGCCGCATACTGACGTTTTCCGGCAAATCCTCGTCGGAATAGAGCACAAGGTCCATCGTCTCCAGCTCCTCCGGAGCCGGGTCCTCTCCCGCAGGCGGGATCGTGTTCAACGGCTCTGCATCCCGCCAGTTCCGCAGCTCCGTCAGTGCCGCGCCGTCCGCTGTCCGGGCGGCGGTCTGCCGGGTCTCCGCGCCCTCCGGATGGAACACGGCCCGGTACACCTCGTCCGCCGCCTCCGCCGGGGTCCCATCCTTGGTAAACAGCCCGCCCACAGCGGAAAATACCGCCTGCACATCGACGCTCCGGGTCATGGCTTCCGACAGCTTTTGGCTGACGCCCGCCATCCTTCCCGGCAGCAGCAGCTTCGCCGCCACCAGCAGCACGAAAATGCCGCCGCAGGTCACCAGACGGATGAGCCGCAAACGCTCCGCCGCCGACAGGGCGTCCGTTTTTCCGGACTGACGGCGTCCCACCTGACGCGCCACCGTTCTTTTTCTGCCAACCGATGCGGCTGTCCGCCGCCCTGACCGCCTTGCCGTCATCCTTCCTGCCCCCCATCGTTGAATTCTTTCAACTCTATGCGGGGATTTTCCGCAATATGCCTTGACATCCCGAACCGGATACCGTATAATGGTAAAGCTGTATCCGGGTGTAGCGCAGTTGGTAGCGCGCATGGTTCGGGTCCATGAGGCCGTGGGTTCGACTCCCGCCACTCGGACCAAAGGGTAAGTCCTTACAGGACTTGCCCTTTTTTCATTTCCGGAGCTCTTTTATTGCACGGAACGGTGCATCTTCCGTTATCCTCTCCTCCTACTGGTAGAAGGACTTATTCCTTACTATAATGCAGGAGGTTCCAATATGACCGAAGAAAACTACAATTATCGCACTAGTCAAACCCTGCTTCGCAATCAATTCCCCGGCAAAGGAAAGTTAAAAATCCCTGTCATTCCCAAGTTTCAAGAGAACTTCGGAGACTTTGATGATCTTCTGTTGATCGGTTTTGACAAAACTCATCCGGAGGATCAGAATCATCTTGACCGTATGGTTCATTTCTTCCTGTATGACTATCGCTTTGAACGAGTCTGGAAGAATCCGGACAGCGACATCGAAAAACTCTCCCGATACCGCGCGGTGCTGTCTCCGGATTTCAGCATGTATCTGGAAATGGCGCCTGTTATGCAGCTTTACAATGTATTTC
>OLGA01002045.1_pt1 | contig 15073 bp, 9 predicted proteins | sample 1604881 | NCBI WGS metagenome assembly OLGA01 (sample SAMEA3888896, study PRJEB22519) | human gut metagenome | biome: human gut; feature: human-associated habitat; material: faeces | place: Denmark | collected 2009
TCGAGACGCCGCTGACCGGCACCGTGGCGGTTTCGGCGCTGCTTTCCGGCAGTGCCGCACTCTCGCCCGTGCTCTGGCCCGGCGCGCAGCTCATCCACGGGGCCGTGGGCCTGACCGCCGATTACGTCACCCGCGCCGTGCCCGCCGTGGGCGGAACGAAAGTCCGGGTTATTTATGACGCCAACGTGCCTTCCGGGGCCAGCGTTACCCCGACCGTGCGGAGTGATGCCGGGGAGTTTGCGGCCATGACAGCCGGGGACACCACGGCGATGGACGACGGCTACCGCGAGTACCATTTCGAGGCGAGCATCAGCAACGCCGACATCGTGCGCGTCAGGCTCGACCTGACCGGCACCTCGCTGGCCCGTCCGCAGGTGAAGAACCTGCGCGTGATGGTGATCTGATGCGAGACGAGCGAACCACAAACCTGAGCCTGCCCCTGCCGCATCTGGAAAATCCGCTGAACGAGGACGTGGAACGGCTGCGGGCGGCGCTGACGGCACTGGACACCGAATCCGGGGACGTGCGGGCTGTCCTCGCAACGCTCTCCGGCCTGCTGGAATCCGCCGCTGGTACGGCAACGTGGGCGGGCGTTTCCGGGAAACCGGAGGCGTTCCCGCCCGCGGGCCACAAAGCAACCCACGCCACGGGTGGGACGGACGCGCTGACCCCGGCCGACATCGGGGCGCAGCCCGCCGGGGATTGGCCGGCGCTCACGGGCGAACTATACGGAGCCTTTTCCGCGGGGCGCTCTCAGCCGGCGACGCCCTTCTCTGCTGCGGCGGTATTCCGTCATATTCCCGATCAACGCGAAATAACATACTCTTTATACCATAGTGCGCGCCGGTTCGCAAGAATAAATTTGACGAATGGCGCGCGGGAATCTATAATGTATTTTGGAATTTTATCGGAGAGGGTGAAAGCCGTGGACGGGAATATGCCGGAGACCGTGCGCGTATACTGGGATCGCGGCGGCGTGTCCGTGCCGCGGCGCCGAGCCGAAACGTACAAGGGCGATTACGGAAAACTCCTCATCGTCGGCGGAAGCGTCGGGTATACCGGCGCGCCGAATCTCTGCGCGCGCTCGGCGGTGCGCTCGGGCGCGGGGCTCGTATATTTCGGCGTGCCGGAAGCGATCTGGAGCGTATGCGCCGTGAAAAACGACGAGGCCATGCCGCTTCCTCTTCCGTGCGATGCTTCCGGAAAGCTCACCGCGGACGCGCTCTCTCCGCTGCGGGAGTATTATGACCGCTGCGGCGTGCTCGCGCTTGGGCCCGGTCTTGGCCGGAGTGAGGGGACGGCGGCTCTCACTGCCGCGCTCATCCGAAAGTTTCCCGGAAAGATCGTCCTCGATGCGGACGCGCTCTGGGCGGTATCCCTTGTACCGGACATCCTGCGCGAGGCGAAGAGCGAGATCGTTATCACGCCGCACGAGGGGGAGTTTCTCCGTCTCGGCGGCTCGCTGGAAAACGGGCGCGAGCGCGGCGCGTGGGAGTTTGCGCAGCGGTACGGCTGCATCACGGTACTCAAGGGCCACCGCACGGTCATCGCGCACCCCGCCGGGCGGATGTACGTCATTGAGGCAGGCAATCCCGGCATGGCGAAGGGCGGCAGCGGCGACGTGCTGACCGGCGTCACTGCGGCGCTGCTCGGGCAGATGGAGACGGAGAGGGCGGCCGTCACCGCGTGCGCCGTCCACGCCGGGGCGGGCGACGTGTGCGCGCAAAAGCTCGGCGAATACGGCATGACGCCCTCGGACATCATCGAAGAGCTGCCGTATATTTTCAAAACGATCACGGAGTAAAGATCATGAAGCGGACGATTTTGTTCGCACTGATGATACCCCTGCTGCTCACCGGCTGCGGTGCGCGGCGGGACGCGGAGAACTGGAAAGCGTTTGCCGAGACGGTCGAGACCGCGGAGCGGATATCGTTCCACGCGGAGATCACCGCGCACTGGGAGGACAGCTCCGCCTCGTTCGGCGCGGACGTCGCGCGTGCGGGCGGCGAAACGCACATCACGCTCACCGCGCCGGAGACCGTTTCCGGCATCACCGTCCGCGCAAGGGACAGCGAGACGGCGGTGGAGTTTGACGGCGTGATCCTCTCGCTCGACGCCGGGCGGAGCGAAACGCTCTCTCCCTGCGGCGCGCCGCAGCGCATGCTCGCCGCGCTCACGCAGGGCACGATGGAATACTGCGCCTCGTCCTCGGCAGCCTTCGCCGGCCCGGACGGCGAGAGCGCAACGCTCTGGCGGGACGAAACCGACGCGCTCACCGGCGCGGAGATCGCCCGCGACGGGCGGAAGATCCTGACGCTGGAGATCACGGATTGGGTCATGGAGTAAGGCTCCCTTGTGTAAAGGGAGCTGGCAGCCGGCAGGCTGACTGAGGGATTGTCCTTTTCGGCTTTCTGAAAATCCGACAACCCCTCCGGCAAAACAGAAAGTTTTGCCACCTCCCCTTACACAGGGGAGGCTTCAAGCAGAAAGGAGCATCCTTTTATGGATACACGAAAGACAAGGACATGGGCGGAGGTTTCGCTCGGCGCGCTGCGGCACAATGTGGAGGAAATGCAGCGCGCACTGCCGGACGGCTGCGGGCTGCTCGGCGTCGTAAAGGCGGATGCCTACGGCCACGGCGCTTCCGAGATCGCCGCGGCGCTGCGTGAGTGCGGCTGCCGGTATCTCGCCGTCGCCTGCCCGCAGGAGGCGCTTGCTCTCCGTCAAGCCGGAGAGACGATGCCCATTCTCATTCTCGGCGCGGTGGACGCGGCGTTCGCGTCCGACATGGCGGCGAACGACATCACGCTCTCCGTGGAATGCGCCGAAAAGGGCCGCGCCCTCTCCGCGGCGCTGCGCGGCGGCGAGCGGCTCCGGATCCACCTGAAGCTCGACACCGGCATGGGGCGTCTCGGCTTTCGCGTGCAGGACGAGACCGCGCTGCGCGAGGCCGCCGCGGTAGCACAGCTGCCGAATCTGGACGCCGAGGGGGTTTTCACCCACTTCTCCGTTTCCGACACGCCCGGCGAGGAGGAATATACCGCCGCGCAGCTCGCGCTGTTTCTCTCCGCGGTCGAAAAGCTGGAAGCCATGACCGGCCGCCGGTTCCCGCTGCGCCACTGCGCCAACTCCGGCGCGGTGCTTTCGTGGCGCGATAAGGGCGCGGCGCTCGATCTCGTCCGCCCCGGCCTTCTCACCTACGGCGTTTACCCGGACAGCGAGCGCGGCGGGCTTTCGCTCACGCCGGTCATGGCGCTCAAAAGCCGCGTGAGCGCGATCACGCATCACAAGAAGGGCGACTCGATCAGCTACGGCCGCACATGGACGGCGGAGCGTGACTGCACGCTCGCGGTGCTCCCCGTCGGGTACGCGGACGGCTTGCAGCGCTGCCTTTCCGGAAAGCTTGAGGTGCTGCTGCGCGGGAAGCGCGTAAAGCAGGTCGGGCGTATCTGCATGGACATGTGCATGCTGGATGTGACCGATATTCCGGACGCCGCCGTGGGCGACGTTGTCACGGTGTTCGGCTGCGGGGACGACGGCGCGCCGACAGTCGCGGAGCTTGCCGCGCTCGCCGGGACGATCCCCTATGAGCTGCTCTGCGGCGTATCGCTGCGCGTGCCGCGCATTTATACGGAGAACTGACACTTTTGCCGACAAAAGAAGGGATGGCCGCGCGCCATCCCTTCTTTCTCTTTATTCGGCATTCTTCCGCAGCAGGACTGTGAGCTCCCCGCTGGTACCTGTGATCTCACACCTTGTCCCCTCCGGGACGATGGCGCGCACCGTTTCCGCCGTATACGGATGGAACACCATCCCCTTCCATTTCCCGGCGGTATACACGTAGTCTCCGTCCGCGTTTACACGGTGCGGTTCCGTCCGGTATTCTTCGTCCAGCGGGTCCAGCGTGAAGATCACGATGCCGCCCGGCTTTGTGATGCGGCAGAGCTCCTTTACCGCCGCGGCAGCCTCCGCGCGGGGCAGATGATCCAGAACGTCCCGGCAGACCACGCCGTCAAATGTCCCGTCGGCGTATCCGGTCGAGAGGATACCGGCGGTTTTCAGCTCTGCCGCCAACGCCGCTTTCTCCAGCAGGGTCTGCGCGATCTCCACGGCGCGCGATGAAACATCAAAGCCGCAGACAGAAAAGCCGTTTGCGGCGAGCTTCATCGCATACGCCCCGCAGCCGCAGCCCGCGTCACAGACGGTTTTGACGCCGTGCCGGTGCAGCGCACTGATCAGCGCATCCGGTGCCATATCAATCGATTGAGCATATCCCGCGACCCGCTCCGGATCGACCCGTTTCCAGGAGTGTTCCCAAAAGCGTTCCATAGTATTTCTTTCTCTCCTACTGCCCGGAATAAAAACCAAATCGAAGCCCAGCGGAGCGGGTTCGATTCGGAAAAGGAAGAAGGAGCCAACATAGTGCAGTTTTCGCCGTGAGGCGGAAACGGAACGGTGTTGGCTCCTTCTGACGTCCTGGCACGCCTGCCCGGGCTCGAACCGGGGGCCTCGGGCTTAGGAGGCTCGCGCTCTATCCTACTGAGCTACAGACGCATACGGTTTATGTGCGCAGAAACTGCGCGATAGTATTCTATCTCTTGATGTGCGATGCTGTCAAGGGGGCATTCCGTCTGCGGCGGCGCGCCTTTTTCAGGAAAAGGCGTTGCAATCGTATTCATCGTGTGATATTCTTGGCTTACATGGATGAATCTCCCGTAAAATTGAATAGAAACATCCGAATGAAGGAACCGTGTGAGAATCACGGACTGTAACGGCAACTGTAACGCGGAGCGACCCCAATATGCCACTGGGAAACCGGGAAGGCGGGCGAGCGAGGAAACGGAGTCAGGATATTTCATCGGATGAATACCGCTTCCCGGCGGATTTTTGCCAGGAACGGTATGTTTCCGATTAAAACGCTATTATTCTGAAAATACCGTCAGAGCAGCCTGTGGGCTGCTCTGATTTTGTTTTTCCGGGAGGAGCGTCTGGATTTTTGCGAGATTTTCCCATGAGATCATTTAGGAGGGCATCAATATGCACAAAACAATGTCCAGGATCGTTGTGCTGCTGCTCGTGGTCTGTCTGGCGCTGGGGAATGTTGTCCCGGCGCTCGCCGCGGACGACACCGGCAGCGCAGGCGCCGTGACGCCGGCCGCGGAGACCTCTCCCGCGGCGACGGCGGAAGCGACGGCGGCTCCTGCGGCCACCCCCGCGGCGGAGACCGCGGCCGGAACGGAGACAACTCCCACGGCCGCGCCGACGCCGACGGCCGAAACGACCGAGACTCCCGCGACGGAGGAGCCGACGCCGACGGCGGAGCCGACCGCTACGCCGGAACCGGCGGTCCCCACGGCGGTGAGCTATCCCGCCGCGCCGATGGACGAGAAGGACATGAGCGGCAAGATGTTCGTCGCCAAGCAGGGCGCCGATACGGTCTACCCCATGTTCAAGATCGAGACGGCCTCCGCCGTTAAATACGGCGGCAAAATTTACGTCACGGTGCAGGTGAACCCCGCGGCGAGCGGCGCGTTCACTTACTCGTACCTCTATTTCGGCACGCGCACGGATCTCGTCGCGCAGCTCGATAAGGGCGGTGCGTTCGGCGTCGTGGCCGGTGTGGCCGGAACGAGTACGCAGACCTACCACTTCACGCTCCCCGAGAGCGCTGCCGGCACGCGCGTACCGGTCTGCATCCTCAAGAGTGATCTCACCGCGAGAAGCCCCTATAACTCCAGCGAGCTTGAGCTCATCGTCCCCGCCGACATTCCGGAAGGCAAGCTCGACCCCGTCCCCGTGGCGGCGAGCTATCCCGCCGCGCCGGTGGCTGAGCAGGACGTGAGCGGCAAGGTGTTCGTCGCCAAGCAGGGCGCGGACGCGGTCTACCCCATGTTCAAGATCGAGACGGCCACCGCCGTCGTGGTCGGCGACAAGCTCTATGTCACGGTGCAGGTGAACCCCGCGGCGAGCGGCGCTTTCACCTATTCCTATCTGTACTTCGGCACGCGCACGGAGCTCGTTGCCCGGCTTGACGCGGGCGGCGAGTTCAGCGTCGCCGCGGGCGTGAACGGCTCGGCCACGCAGGCCTACCACTTCACGCTGCCCGCGAGCGCCGTCGGAACGCGCGTACCGGTCTGCATCCTCAAGGGCGATCTTACCGCGAAGAGCCCGTATAACTCCAGCGAGCTTGAGCTCGTCATCGCCGAGGATATCCCCGAGGGCAAGGTAACGCCCGTCCCCACGCCGGCGGAATACGCCTCCGCGCCAATGGCCGAAGAGGACGTGAGCGGCAAGCTGTTCGTCGCCAAGAAGGGCGTCGATACGGTCTACCCCATGTTCAAGATCGAGACGGCCACCGCCGTCAAGTACGGCGACACGATCTACGCGACGGTGCAGGTGAACCCCGCGGCGAGCGGAGCCTTTACCTATTCTTATCTGTACTTCGGCACGCGCACGGATCTCGTCGCGCAGCTCGATAAGGGCGGCGCGTTCGACGTCGTCGGCGGCGTGGCCGGAACGGCCACGCAGGCCTACCACTTCACGCTGCCCGCGAGCGCTGCCGGCACGCGCGTTCCGGTCTGCATCCTCAAGGGCGATCTCACCGCGAAGAGCCCCTATAACTCCAGCGAGCTTGAGCTCATCGTCCCCGCCGATATCCCCGAAGGCACCGGCTCGGGCGAGGACCCGGACAAGAAGCCGGAGGCCGCGCCCGCGATCCCGAAGCTGCCCGACGATCTGAAGGAAGCCGGCATCAAGGTCCTGAAGGCCGAGGACAACGCGGGATTCAAGATGCTCACCGCCGCGAAGACCGGCATGGTCGTCGCGGGCGAGAAGCTGCTCATCCGCTTTGAGACCGCCAACACCTCGTTCGACAAGCTGTACTTCGGCTCCAAGGACGATGCGTTCAAGTCCCCCTATGTGCAGGGCACGGCGCGCAGCGGCGGCGGCTGGGTGTTCGAGTTTGAACTGCCCGCGTCCTACCGCGGCACGCCCATGCCCATCGCCCTCGGCAAGCCGGACGGCGGCTGGTATACCACCAAAGACCTCGTGATCTCCATCCCTGCGGACGGAGACTGCGACACCGGCACGGAGATCTCCGATGCCAAAATGAAGATGGTCGCCGCCGGCGGCTTCAACGAGTCGAGCTTCAAGATCAGCTCCTCCACCGCCGCGCTCATCGGCGATACAATCTACTGCACCATCACCGGCGAAATGACCGGCGTCCACGCCGGAAAGCCCGCGGTGAAGCTCTATCTCGGCAGCCGCGACGATAAGGACAAGTCCTCCGCTGTTTCCGGCAGCGTGAACGGTCTGCAGACGACCTTCTCGTTCGGCGTCTCCGCGGACAAGCAGGGGATATCCATCCCCGTTGTCATCGGCTTTGCCGACGGCAGCTGGGACGAGAACCAGGACTTCTTCCTGAACATCCCGAGCTTTGGCCGCGCGTTTGACCCGAGCTATTACACCGACGGCGTGTACGATCTCTACGGCAACGCCTACCCCTATCTCGACAAGGTCGACAACCGCGGCTTCCCCGTGGACACGCAGTCCACGCTGACCGTTTCCGGCGAAACCGTCACGATCAAGTGGGTCACCCGCGCGAGCGATACCGACAAGATCTACATGGGCCTTGTGACCGACCCGATGGCCACCCGCGAGGCGAATGCGATCGGCAACGCCGATTATGAGCCCATCGGCATGAACTACAAGGTGTTCTATATCACGCTCCCGAAGAGCGCGCTCGGCGACAAGATCCCCTTCGTGCGCCATTCGCCGCTGTGGTATCAGGATACGAACGGCTGGCTGGAGAAGCAGGATTATCTGGTTCTCACCGACTACCTGCCCCGTCTGACGGACGATACCGAGACGCGGCTGGACGATGCCGGTATCCGTCTGCTCGCCGGCGGCAGCCGGGTGGAGCAGAGCTTCAAGATCTCCTCTTCCTCCGCGGTGCTCAAGGGCACGACCATCACCTGCACCATCACCGGCAAGGCGGCCGGCAACAATTCCTCCAAGACGCCGGACAAGCTGTATCTGGGCGACCGCAGCGATAAGGATAAATCCGGCTATGTCACCGGCACGCAGAACCCCGACGGCACCACGACGTTCGTTTATACCGTGAACGCCGAGCGGCAGGGCTCCTACACGCCCGCGACGGTCGGCTTCTCCGATAACTCGTGGGATACCTCGCAGTCCTACTTCCTGAACGTCCCGAACTTCAACGGCACGTTTGACGCCTCCGCCTTCACGGACGGCGTGTACGACCTCTTCGGCTACGCCGACACGAAAAACGGCGTCATCCCCGTCGACGCGGGCGCGACGCTGACCGTGTCCGGCGATACGATCACCATCCGGTATGTCACCCGCACCAGCGGCTACAGCAAACTGTACTTCGGCTCCGTGAGCGACGACGAGGCGACGCGCGAGGCCAACGCGGTCTCCGCCGGCATCCTCAACGCGGACGATCCCTACAGCTACCGCGTGTTCTCCGTCACGCTGCCGAAGAGCGCCCTTGCGGAAGCCATCCCGTTTGTGAGCTGCAGCAAGAGCGGCGCGTGGAGCACGAAGCAGGATCAGCTCCTGCTGCCGCGCTTCCTGCCGCGCCTGAGCGGCGGTTCCAACCCCGTCGATCCGGTCGATCCGAGCGACCCGAGCTCGGTCATCAAGGACGGCACCACCTACACCACCACCGCCGAGACCGGCGCTGCGATGTTCAAGGTGCGCCGCGTCGTCATCACGGCGAAGGACGGCAAGTATCAGCTGACGCTCACGCTCAACGGCACCAGCTACGATTACCTCTACCCCGGCACCGGCACGCAGGCCGACGCGGCCGGTAAGAGCGCGTGGGCTCCCGCCAAGGTCGTGAGCGGCACGATCGACGGCGAGACGCGCGACAACTGGCACACCTACACCATCATGGTGGATAAGCTGACGAACCCGCTGGCCGTCACCTCTCACAGCCAGAAGAACGACAAGTGGTACGACCGCAGCATCACGCTGGACATCGGAAATCTCAAGCGCACCGCCGAGGACGGCAAGTATTCCGCTACGGCCGAGTGCGACGCGGCGATGTTCAAGATCATCGACACGAAGCTCAACGTTGTGAACGGCGCGATCATGGCCACGCTGACGCTCAGCGGCACCGGCTACGATTACCTCTACCCCGGCACGGGCGACGAGGCTGAGAAGGACAAGGACAACTGGGCGCCCTTCGCCGTGGACGAAAACGGCAAGTACACCTACACCATCCCCGTGTCTGAGCTCGACAAGCCCCTCATCATCTCCTCGCACAGCCTGAAAAACAACATCTGGTACGACCGCACGGTGACGTTCCGCTCCGATTCGCTCAAGAAGATCGGCGACGCGGCCGACCCTGTCACTCCGACCCCGACGCCGACCCCGACGCCGACCCCGACGCCGACGCCTACCCCGAACCCCACCAATCCGGACAACGAATCCGATCACGAAACCGACACCAGCGGCTCCACCTCCCGCGTGGATAACAGCACGACGCTCAAGGACGGCGTCTACGCGCCCGACAGCTTCTCCTTCTCCGGCGGCTCCGGCCGCGCGCGCATCGTGTGCGACAAGGTCACGGTGAAGAACGGCCAGGCGTACGCTACCATCCGCTTCGTGAGCAGCAGCGGCAACCCGCCGCAGTACTCCTATGTGAAGGCCTCCGGCAACACCTATTACTCCAACGACGGCAGCACCTTCACGATCCCCGTGGAGCTCAACAAGAACAACCGCATTCTCGGCATGACCACCAAGATGTCCTCCGCGCACGAGATCGAGTACATCATCTTCGTGCAGCTCAAGACGAACGCGAACAACCAGAAGGACAACACCGACGGCAAAACGCTCAGCACCGAGGCGCCCGAGATCATGGGTCTCACGTTCCAGGAGGAGATCAAGCTCGAGCACGCGCAGTATCTCAAGCTCTTCCGCTATGAGGGCAACATCGTCCTCGCGGAGATCGACGTCATAAGCGACACGGTGCTCGACACCGACGAGGCGAAGGCCGAGATCGCCAAGGCGGACAGCGCCGCCGCGTCCGACGGCACGGAAGAAGCCGTCGCCGAGGAAGAGACTGCCGACAACGCGCAGATCAAGGCCGACTACGTCGCCGGGCTCTATAAGCAGAACGTCCTGCGCTATCTGTTCGTTCCGGAAGGAACGGAGCTCCCCGCGGGTCTTGAAAAGCAGCTCATCATCGTGACGCTGCCGGCAAAGAGCATCTATCTGATGGACGAAACGCCCGTCGACACCTTTGAGATCTTTGAAGCGCTGAACCTTGTCAAGGTGTTCGGCGCGGAGACGAGCGAGAACGAGATCCTCAGCAAGGGCCTTGCCGACGGCAGCGTGCTGTACGGCGGCAGCTGGGATAAGCCCGAGTACAAGAAGCTCGTGCAGAGCAAGACCGATCTCGCGATCACGTCCGGCAAGCTCCTGCCGCTGAGCGGGGAAACGCTCGCGGAGCGCAAGCAGACCGCCCCCGCCGACGCGGAGAGCCTGACGGCGGTGGAGTATCGCGACCGTCTGTACGATCTGGCCGACCGCTTCGCCGTGCTCGACATCCCGATGCTCATCGACCGCTCCGCCGACGAGGCCGACACTCTCGCGCAGGCCGACTGGCTGCGGCTCTACGGCATCCTCTTCGGCAACGAGACGACCGCCGAGCGCATGATCCGCGAAATTACCTCCCGGGAGGGTTAATGCATGAAACACACGACAAAGAGAATTTCGGCGCTTCTTCTGGCGCTGACGCTGCTTTTGACCGTCATGTCCGGCTGCGGGAGCACAACTCCCGCAGCCGCCGGGGCGACCGCCGCTCCGACGGCGGCCGCGGCCGAAGTCCCTGCGGCGGAAGACCCCGCCGCGGCTCCGGCTGACGCGCCGGTCATCGAAGGGCTGACCTTCACCGAAGAGTCGCCGCTCAAGTACGCCACGGTATTCCGCCTCTTCCGCTATGAAGGCGGGTACACGCTCATCCGCATCGACAACGGCGGCGACTTCCTCGTCGTGCCGGAGGGCGCGGCGGTACCGGCGAAGACGGACAGCTCCGTCACGGTGCTGCAGCAGCCGCTGGACAAGATCTATCTTGCGGCTACCTCCGCCATGTCGCTCTTCGCCGCCGTGGACGCGCTCGACCACATCCGGCTCACCGGCACGCGCGAGTCCGGCTGGTACATCGACGCGGCCGTTGAGGCGATGCAGCGCGGCGATATCGAGTTCGCCGGCAAGTACAGCGAGCCCGACTATGAGCGCCTGATCGACGAGGAGTGCGATCTGGCGATCGAGTCCACGATGATCTACCACACGCCCAAGGTCAAGGAGATGATCGAGGATCTCGGCATCCCCGTGCTGGTGGACCGCTCCAGCTATGAGCAGCACCCGCTCGGCCGCACCGAATGGATCAAGCTCTATGCCGCCCTTGTCGGCAAGGATGCCGAGGCCGCGGAGTTTTTTGACCAGCAGGCCGCCATCATCACGCAGCTCAAGGACTTTGAGAACACCGGCAAGACCGTCGCATTTTTCTTCGTGAACTCCGACGGCTCCATCGTCATCCGCAAGCCCACCGACTATATTCCCAAGATGATCGAGCTTGCGGGCGGCCGCTATGCCTTTGAAAACTTCGTGACCGACCAGACGAACACCTCCGTTTCCGTTACCATGGAGACGTTCTACGGCACCGCCGTGGACGCCGATGTGCTCATCTACAACGCTTCCATCGACGCACCCATCTCGAGCATCAATGAGCTGCTCGCCAAAGACGCCCTGTTTGCCGACTTCAAGGCCGTGCAGGAGGGCAACGTCTGGTGCACGGGCAAATCGTTCTATCAGGCCACGGACATTGTCGGCGAAATGATCCGGGACATCCATCTCGCTCTCACCGGCGGTGCGGAGAGCGACATGACGTTCCTGACCCGCGTTTCCTGAAAACCATGACAGAAAAAACCGTCAATACGAATACCGCCCCGGCGCAAGCCGGGGCGTATCTCGTGCATCAGGCACGGCGGCGCGCCCGGTATGCGCTTGTGTTCTTCGTGCTCATTGCCGCCTTCTGCCTCATCACGGTGCTGAACATCAACATCGGCAACATCCCCATCCCGCTCGAGCGGATCGTGGAGATCCTGTTCACCAAGACCGGCAATCCCACGGAGGTGAACATCATCTGGAAGATCCGCCTGCCGCGCATCCTCATGGCGGCGATCCTCGGCGGAGCGCTCTCGCTCGCGGGCTTCCTGCTGCAGACGTTCTTTGAAAACCCGATCGCCGGACCGTTCGTTCTCGGCATTTCGAGCGGCGCGAAAATGGTCGTCGCGTTCGCGATGATCTATTTCATCCAGATCTTCGGCGTCGTGTCGTCGTATACGCTGATCCTTGCGGCGTTCGTCGGCTCGCTGCTCTCGGTGGGATTCATCCTGCTCTTCTCGCGGCGCATCCCGAGCATGTCCACGCTGCTCGTCGCGGGCATCATGATCGGCTACATCTGCACCGCCATCACGGACTTTACCGTGACGTTCGCGGCGGATTCCGATATCGTGAACCTGCACAACTGGTCCAAGGGCAGCTTCTCCGGCATGAACTGGAGCAACGTCGGCGTGGCGGCCACGGTCGTCGGCATCACCGGCGGCGCTACGTTTCTCATGGCCAAGCCCATCGGTGCGTACCAGCTCGGCGAGGCGTATGCCCAGAGCATGGGCGTGAACATCAAGGCGTTCCGCACGGCGCTGATCGTGCTCTCGAGCATTCTCTCCGCCACGGTGACGGCGTTTGCCGGACCGATCTCGTTCGTCGGCATCGCCGTGCCGTTCCTCATCCGGCACTGTCTGAATACATCCAAGCCGCTCGTGGTCATACCGGCCACATTCTTGGGCGGCGGCGTATTCTGCATGCTGTGCGATCTCATCGCGCGCACGGCCTTTGCGCCGACGGAGCTGAACATCAGCACCGTCACGTCCATTTTCGGCGCGCCGGTCGTTATCTACATGATGCTGCGCCGGAAGGGAGGACGAAAATGACGGATACGCCCTATTTTGTGATCGACGATCTCACGATCGGCTACCATAAGGTGCCGGTCATCCGCGATATCTCCGTCAAAGTACAGAAGGGCGAGATCATCGCGCTCATCGGCCCGAACGGCGCGGGCAAATCCACGCTGCTCAAGACCATCGCGCGCGATCTGGAACCGATTCGGGGGAAGATCTTTCTCGAGGGACGGGATATGCAGACGATCACCTATCGCGAGCTCTCCAAAAAGCTCGCCGTGATCCTCACCGAGCGCATCAAGGTCGAGCTCACGACCTGCCGCGACGTTGTGGCTACCGGCCGGTACCCGTACACCGGCCGGCTCGGCGTGCTCCGCGGTGAGGACCAGCGCATCGTGGACGAAGCGATGGAGACCGTCCACGCGCTCGAGCTTGCCGAGCGCGACTTTAACGCCATCAGCGACGGCCAGCGCCAGCGCGTGCTGCTCGCGCGCGCCATCGCCCAGCAGCCGGAGATGATACTGCTCGATGAGCCGACGTCGTTCCTCGACGTGCGCCACAAGCTCGACCTGCTCACCATCCTCACGCGCATGGCGCGCAAAAAGAACATTACGGTCATCATGTCGCTCCACGAGATCGATCTCGCGGAGAAGGTGGCCGACCGCATCCTCACCGTGAAGGGCGACACGCAGTTCGGCTTCGGCGCGCCCGGCGAGGTGTTCGAGGAGCAGGCCATCCGGAAGCTGTACGACATCGAGGACGGATACTTCGATCCGCTCTTCGGCAGCATCGAACTCAAGAAACCTGCCGGCGACACGCCGGAGGTGTTCGTGCTCGCGGGCGCGGGGACGGGCATATCCGTGTACCGGAAGCTCCAACGCGAGAACGTCCCGTTTGCGACCGGCATGCTGTACGAAAACGATGTGGACTACCGGCTCGCGCGGCTGCTCGCCGCGGAGACGGTCTCCGTGCCGGTATTCTCTGCGCCGGACGATGCCGTATATGAAAAAGCGTTTGAAACGATGCGCCGCTGCGGCAGGATCCTCCTCGCCGGAGATGCTGCCCGGACGCCGAACGCGCCGCTCCTCGCGCGCGCGAAGGCCGCGGGGCTCACGGTACTCGACGCGAAAACGGAAGGATGGACGCTGTGAAAGGAAAGAAAGGAATGTTTTACGCCGTAGGCGTCGGCCCCGGCGATCCCATGTGGATGACGCGCGAGGCGTGCGCCGTGCTGGAGGCCTGCCCCGTGATCGCCGCGCCGCAGACCGCTTCGGGCGAGATGCTCGCGCTTTCCATCGCGCAGGGCGCGGCAGAGCTCGGCGGAAAGACCGTTCTGCCGCTCTCGTTTGCCATGTCGCGCGACGCCGCCGTCCGTGCTGCGGGGTATGCGCATGCCGCGGACGCCATCGCGCCGGAGCTCGACGCCGGACGGGACGTCGCCATGGTGAATCTCGGCGATGTGTCCATCTACGCCACGGCGTATTATGTGCTCGACGAGCTGCGCCGCCGCGGATACGATACGCGCATGGTCCCCGGCGTTGCGAGCTTTTCCGCCGTGGCCGCGGCGCTCGGCCGGAGCCTCACGGAGATGGAGCTGCCGCTGCACATCTATCCCGCCGGAGCGTCCGATCTCGATGCCGCGCTTGCCCAGCCCGGCACCAAGGTGCTGATGAAGTCCGGCAAAGCCATCGGCGAGACCGCCGCGGCGCTCTCGCGGCACGGTCTGGCGGAGGCTTCCGCCATGGTCGCCGACTGCGGCCTGCCCACGCAGCAGGTGTTCGAGACGATGACCGGTCTGCCGGAGAAGATCAGCTATTTTGCCACGGTGATCGTGCCGGACAGCAAAGAATAAGAGCAGCCCCGCCGCCTTTCGCGGCGCTGCCCGTCATAAAAGAAAATCCTCTCTCTGCGCTGTGCAGAGAGAGGATTTTTCGTATGTCCTTATTTGAGATCGGGATTGGAGACCTCGGTATAATCCGGCGTCGGGGCAGCCGTCGGAGCCGCCGTCGCGGGAGCGACCGGCACGGCCGGATCGGCGGGGTTGACCGGCGCGGCGGGCGTTGCCGTCGCCGCGGGGGCGT
>OLGA01002052.1_pt1 | contig 15020 bp, 13 predicted proteins | sample 1604881 | NCBI WGS metagenome assembly OLGA01 (sample SAMEA3888896, study PRJEB22519) | human gut metagenome | biome: human gut; feature: human-associated habitat; material: faeces | place: Denmark | collected 2009
GGAATTGATAATGCTTTCAGAGAAACTGTATACGATAATAGAAATGCTAAAGAATCCTTAAGTGTTTGGAACCAAGAAATAGTTAATGAAATAAACAGAAAAAGAGAGGAGTTTTTTGATGAGCAATAAAGGTAATCGTGTCAATCTGTTTTCCAGATTCATTATTGATGTAAAACATTATAAATTACTTTATTTGATGATTGCACCGTATATTGTATTTTTTACCTTATTTACCATTTTACCTATACTTGCAGCTTTTTTTCTGAGTTTTACAAACTATGATATGTTTTCAACTCCTAGTTTTATTGGTATAAAGAATTATTTAGAATTATTTGTAAATGATACGATATTTTATACAGCTTTAAAAAACACATTTGTATTTGCAGTTATTACAGGTCCTTTAAGTTACTTTTTATGTTTTATAATTGCTTGGTTTATAAATGAATTTCCGCGTTGGCTCAGAATGTTTTTGACACTTTTGTTTTATGCCCCATCTTTGAGTTCTTCAGTATACTTTATTTGGACATTTATTTTCAGTGGAGATACTTACGGAATAATGAACGGTTTTTTAATGCAGATAGGCATTATAAATGAACCTATTCAGTGGTTTACGGATACCCAATATATGTTACCTGTTTTAATGATAGTACAAGTATGGATGAGTTTGGGTACAAGCTTTTTGGCATTTATAGCTGGATTTCAAGGAATTGATCGAAGTTTATATGAAGCGGCTGATGTAGACGGCATAAAGAATCGTTGGCAAGAACTTATATACATTACATTCCCGCTTCTAAAACCGCAATTGATTTTTAGTGCTATAATGCAAATTACAACAGCCTTTTCAGTTAGTACCATATCACAACAATTGTGTGGAATGCCAAGTACAAAATATGCTGCGCATACATTAGTTTTACATATTATCGATTATGGCACAATCAGATATGAAATGGGTTACGCATGTGCAATTTCTGTTGTTTTATTTGTAATTGTTCTAATGGTTAAAAAGTTAATTGATTTGGCTTTGAGTTATGTGCCAGACGCTTAATAGGGAGGATTAAAAATTGTCTTTAATATCCAAAAGAAAAAAACGTGGTGGCAGAAGTACAATAGGAGATTTGACAATCCTGTTTTTTCTTCTTTTGGTTGCTTGTTTTATGGCACTACCATTGGTGTATGCCATAGTTACTGCATTTAAGCCGTTAGATGAGATATATGCTTTTCCGCCTAAATTTTATGTTGTAAGACCTACTTTAGAAAATTTTTCTTTGTTATTTAAATTGACATCGCAATTATGGGTTCCTTTTAGCCGATATGTTTTTAACAGTGTTTTCACATCGGTTGTGGCAACTGTCGTAATTATAGCATCAATGGCAGCTTATGTTTTGGCTAAACACAATTTGATGATTAGAGGTTTTTTTAAGTTAGTTATATTAGCACTTTTATTTAATGGAACTGTTTTGTGGTTGCCACAATATGTAATAATGTCGAAAATGAATATTATAAATACATATTGGGTATACATTTTACCTACTTTAGCAATGCCCTTGGGATTATTTTTGATGAAACAGTTTATGGAACAAATTCCTACTGCATTGATTGAAGCGGCAGAAATAGAGGGAGCAGGACATTACAAAATATTTATCAGAGTTGTAATGCCAATGGTAAAACCGGCTTGGCTCACATTGATAATATTTTGTTTTCAAACAGTGTGGAATTCGGCAAATGATTCGCAGATATTTGATGAGCAGTTGAAGGTTATAAACTCCGCAATATCTCAAGTGTCTGCTGGAGGTATATCAAGAGCTGGCGCTGCAATGGCAGGTTCTTTATTTCTAATGGTTCCGCCAATTCTGGTTTTTTTGTTTTCACAAAGCAGTGTTGTAGAAACAATGGCACATTCAGGAGTTAAAGGTTGATGAATATGAAAAAGAAACTTATTACAACAATTATTTTTGTTTTATTGCTCAGTTTCGGTTTCTCATTTATCGCAACGGCAAATACATATGATAGTTATTATTATGATAATTCTTTGCAAGCACACGAGGCTCCGGATGGATATGATATTAATAAAATTATCAGTTTGAAGAATTTTGGAATAGAGAACTTTGGTAAAGTGACTGATATGGAGTGCGATTCTAAGGGTAATTTATATATACTATCTTCTGAATCGGGAGAAGTCATTGTTTTGGATTCAAGTTTTAATTATTCTAAAACAATAAAGCCCATTTTTTTAGAAGAGGATAACTGTATCGGTGCTAATGGAATTTTTATTTACGAAAGTAAAAATCAAAATACTATTTACTTTGCAGATACTGAACATGAGAGAATAATTCATACTGATATGGAAGGTAATATTATAAAGATTTATAATAGACCCGAAACAACACTTTTGAAACAAAGTGATGAATTTAAACCGACCAAGGTTGTTGTTAATGAATCTGGTTATATTTTTGCTATATGTAGAGGATTATATTCTGGAGCGGTAATTATGAACCAAGAAGGAGATTTTTTAGGCTTTTTTGGTAGTAATAAAATAAAATTGACAGCATCGGTTATTTATGATTACTTTTGGAAAAGCATATTTGGTTCTTCACGTGGTGACATGTCAAGATATGTGCCGATAGAGTTTTCAAATTTAACAATCGATGAAAGCGGGTTTATATATACTATAACTGCATCTGAGACAAGTGAATCTGGTATAAAATTACTTAATTTTAGCAGCGAGAATTTATATCCTGAACATGAATTTGGCGATTTACAGAGTATGACTACTAGTGGTGAAGAAGTAGATAGTGAGTTTGTAGATATTACTTATTTGGGCGAGGGAATAGTAGCTGTACTTGATAGTATAAGAAATCGTGTATTTGTTTATAACAAGCAGGGTGATTTGCTTACCGTGTTTGGTGGAACAGGTTTATATAAAGATACATTAAGTGTGCCAAATGTTATGGCTTCATTTAAAAATAACATTTATGTATATGATTCTCAGCATATGACTTTATCTTCATATATTCCTAGTAAATATGGTGAAAAATTATTATTAGCATCTCGAATGTATTCGGCCGGAGAGTATGAAGAGTCTGAAAATTTATGGAACTCAATATTACAGCAAAATAATGGTTTTCAAACTGCTTATATTAGTATTGGTAGAACAAAGATGAGCAAAAACGATTACCTTGGCGCAATGGAATACTTTAAACTAGGAAATGCTAAAACTGATTATTCAGAAGCACTTGCGGGTCAAAGAAAACAAGTTTTGCAAAAATGGTTTTTGCTGATTTTTAGCGGCGTTATTCTTATGATTTGTTTGATATTTTACTTATTAAGTTCTAAAAGAATCAAATCAAATGTTATAAACAAAGATAAAACTATTACGTTATCATATGCAATTTTACACCCAATAAAAGGTGGAGTACCATTTCTAAAGAAAGAAACCATTTTATCAAAATACTTAATAGTTTTTGTTTTGCCGCTATGGTTCTTAATTAACATTATTACAAAACTTTATACAGGTTTTGTATTTAGTAGCATTGATGAGCATCCATTAGATTTGCGTGTTGAATTTATAGCAACTATTATACTTGGATTGACATTTATAATATCTAACTGGCTTATAGTTACAATGACAGAAGGCAATGGAAAAATTACCGAAATTTCTACAGTTGTAGCAATGGCAATAATTCCTTTTCTATTTGGTAGAGTTATTAGCATGGTTTTAAGTAATTATATGCTGATAGAAGAATCTATGTTTGTTAATGCACCGGTATTTTTGGGTTTGATTTGGTCTGGTGTGATACTAATAAATGGATTGGCTAAAATTCATGAGTTTACAATCTTACAAACATTTAAGAATATATTCCTGACAATATTTGGAATGGCTGCGGTTGCCTTTTTATTGTTATTGGAAATTAGTATTCTTAAACAAATACAAGTGTTGATTGAAACGATATTTGATGAATTAGTCATGATTAAATCGATGGGGGGTTAAATATGAAAAAGAGTTTGATTATAACAATAAGTTCCGTACTGATTGTAGCCGTAATCGTTTCACTTTTCTTTTTCAAAAATGATAGAGTTAATACAGAAATCACCCAAAAACAACAGATCTCTTTAAACGAGATTCCTCTAGGTAGTGAGGTTTTGTTAACTAATAATAATTCTCAATTGAATTACGATTTTGATTCGGCTTCTCTAAAGTTTAGTATAGGTGATTCAAAAGTATTTAAAAGCGTGCCAGAAGGGGAAATATCCGGATTAAATAGAATGCTTACTTTATCAATGGTATCTATAACCATAATTAACGATAACGGAGAAACTGAGGTTTGTCACAGTTATTCCGAATGTGTCTCAAAGGGTAAGTATAAAGTATATTCTGATTCAAAACAATTAAAGATTGTTTTTGATTTTTCCACACATGGAATAACGATTCCATTGGACATATCATTTGTGGATGAAAACTCATTCAAAATAAGTATTGTTGCAAATGATATTGTAGATACATATAACAAACTGGTCGATATTACTCTTTTACCGTACTTTGGTGCAGCGGGAATACAGGATGAAGGTTATATTTTAATACCCGATGGTAGTGGCGCAGCGGTTGAATTTAATAATGGCAAATCTTCTTATGGCACGAGTAAATATAGTATATATGGCAAAGATGCTATGGATATGAAAGATTACTATGTGGTTGATAGCAATTCACTTAATTTGCCTATGTACGCTCTTATGTATGGTGGCGAAACTCCGGCTTCATTAGTTGCATATGTAAATAAAGGTGAAGCTCTATCTTCGCTTAACTTATCGGTAAGTGATTCTAATTGTCCGTATAATACTGCATATTTTACTTTTAATTATAGACCTTACACTCTAACAACAATTCTTGACAGAACTAGTAAGGCTCAAAAGTTTTATATAGCTTCTAAAGAGGCTATAAGAGATGAAATTTTTGAAATAAGTTACAGTTATTTCAGTGCAGAAAAGGCAAATTTAAAATCGGTTTCAGAATATGTTTCGAATAAAATTTTTGGGGACAGAGATAAAAAGGAATCAAAATCTCAAAATCTTTATTTTGATATGTATTTAAGTGTATACACACAGGTTTATACAGCAGGAATACCACACAATACCAATGTTGCGCTGACCAGTTTAGATGATTGCCATAAAATGGCAGAAAAATTTAAAGATTCAGTAATGTTACTCCGTGGATTGGACGAGTACGGAGCCAATTCTGGAAATATAGATACAAAGTTTAAAATAAGTCGTAAAATCGGTGATTATAATGATTACTGTGCTTTAAGCGAAATCAGTGAAATTTATAATTTATGTGAGTTTTCTCAATTCAAGAAGGATAAATTAGGATATTCGAAATTATTTGATTCTGCACGTTCTGTAACGGGGGAAACGATTTTGAAACATTCATATAATCCCGCAACTTTACTTAGTGATGAAACATTCAATTTGATTTCTCCAATTAAAATTAAAACTGCAGTAGACAGCTATATGAAATCAATTGATAAGAAGACTAATGTAAAAGGATTGGCACCTTTGAGTATAGGAAATTCGCCATATACTGATAATATGAATCTCAATAGACAAGATACGCAAATAGTATTTACAGAAACTTTTGAGAAAATCAAATCATCTAACTGTAATTTGTTGCTTAATAATCCTGATGGTTATGCGTTCGGTTATGCTGATAAAATTATAAATCTTCCTACAAAATCTTCAGGACAGAGTTTGATTGATTATGATATCCCATTTATACAAATGGTTGTAAGGGATTTCGTAGATTACTCTTCTGAACCAATAAATATTTCGGGGAATATGCATAAATCTATTTTAGATGCAGCGAAAACTGGTTCTAATTTGTGCTTTGCATTAACCTCTACGGATTATAAAACACTAAAAGAAACTGAATTAGATTACTTGTATGGTACTGATTACAGTAAATTAGAAAATGTGATTTCAGATACATATTCTGATTATACAAATAGAAATAAAGGAATTATAGATAGTTCTATTGTTGATTATAAAAATATAAGTCAGTATGTTTTTGAAACAATATATGAAAACGGAACAAGTGTGTATGTTAATTATTCTGATAAAGATTTTGTGTTAGAAGATGGTACTCTTATAAAAGCACAAGATTATGTTGTATTATCTAGGGAGGGTGTTAATCAATGATTAAAAAAATGCCCTTTGAGCAAAGAAGACAGTATGTAGGTGTTGCCTTTCTTTCGCATTGGATAATTGGTGTAGCATTGTTTTTTGTTATACCTCTAATGTCGGCTGCATGGTATGTATTTTGTGATGTCAAATTTTCATCGGAAGGTCTTATTGCAACTTTTTGTGGACTTGAAAATATTCGAGAAGTATACCTTACGAACGCCTATCCAATACAGTGTATAGCAGGGGCAATTGGAAATACGGTTGTTGATTTAATAGTAATATCTGCCTTATCGTTATTTTTGGCAGTTCTTTTAAATCAAGAATTTCCTGGTCGTTCGGTGGCGAGAACGATTTTTGCTATTCCAATAATAGTAGCATCGGGTACATTATTACATTTGTTCAGAGCAGATTTATCTGCGTCAACTATGTTAGAAGAATCGTCTACAATTTTTAATGGCACAGGTATGGAAGAGATTTTGCTTTCTTTTGGTTTGGGCACTGAATTTATAGAAACATTTGTCGGTTTGATAAATACCGCATTAGACTTGATTTGGCGTTGTGGAGTTCAAACCTTGCTATTCCTTTCGGGAATGCAATCAATACCTACTTATTTAAACGAAGTTTGTGATATAGATGGTGCCACTGCATGGCAAAAATTTTGGAAAATCACTTTTCCATTAGTAACTCCTTTTTTACTAATAAATGTTATATATACAATTGTAGATTCTGCAACATATTATGATAATCCAGTTATGAAAGAGGTTGGATGGAAATTTGATGCTCTTGAGTTTGGATATTGCAATTCTTTATCTTTTGGTTATTGTATAGTGACCCTTATTTTAGTTGCTATTGTTTATAAACTGCTTGCGAGTAGGGCAGTTTATTTGGATTAGCGAGGTGATGATATTGATTGAAAATATAGCATCAAAAAAATTGGTATATAAAAAGGTGTGCGCCAATATTTTTAGTAAACTTTTTATTTATGTTGTTTTAATTAGTTTGGCATACTTATTACTATACCCGTTATTTTATATGATTGTAACCGTTTTTCGTTCCGCAGAGGATTTGAATAATCCTGCAGTTGTGTGGATAACGCGTACATATACTTTAGATAATATCAAAAAAGCCGTTGAGCAATTAGATTTTGGAAACTCATTTCCTTTTTCACTTAGCTTAGCATTGCCATGCGCAATATTTCAAACCATTGCTTGTGCATTAGCGGGATATGGATTCGCACGGTTTAATTTCAAGGGAAAGAGTATTCTTTTTGCCGTTTTAATTCTGACAATTATTGTTCCAGAACAAACAATTTTGATACCATTATATGGTATGATACAATCGTTAGGACTTTTAAATTCTGTCGTTGCTTTTTGGGTTCAGGCAATTTTGGGTATGGGATTAAAATCTGGATTATTTATTTTTATATTTTGTCAGTTTTATAAAGGACTTCCAAAGGAATTAGAATCTGCAGCAATGCTTGATGGTTGCAATTCATTTGGTATTTTTGCTAAAATAATATTGCCAAATGTAATTCCGGCTATAATTACTGTATTTTTCTTTTCTTTTGTTTGGCATTGGAACGAAAACTACTTAACTAAATTTGTCCTTAATCAAGAACGCACTTTGTCATATCTTGTGTCGAATGCTACTACTTTAATTTCGAATACTGGTTCAAATGTAAAGATAGCGCAAGCTATTATTCAATCATGTTCGTTAATTTTACTTTTACCTACATTAATACTGTTTTTTATATTACAGCGTCATTTACGTGAAGGTATAGCCAGAAGCGGTATAGTAGGTTAAAAATAATTGGAGGAAATAATATGAAAAAAATTGTAAGAATCTTGTCATTAGTTATGTCGGTAATTTTGTTACTTTCTGTATTCACAGCTTGTGGTACAAATGGAAAAAAACCAAATAAAAATTTTGAAGGTTTATACGATAATGAATCAGCTGAAGCTCGTCTATTATTTGAGAAACGCAAAATTGAAGGTGATGCAAATTTAGAAGTATTCTGGTTTATGAGCGAAGCTAGAGATGATGTTAAGGATGCAGCCAGTATGTATAAAGATTTATATGGCGGTGAAATATCCTATTATTTTTCTTCATGGAATGACAGGGAGACCGATTTGGCACTTTTGAATTCTGCCAAAGAAGTACCAGATGTTCTTTTGGGCTTTTTGGAGTACGATTTCCCAAAATTTATTGATATGGGATTATTTGGTGAAATTGGAGACAATGATTTTGACTTCAATAACCAATATGTTGACAAAAAGAGTGTGGAATCGTTTTTGACTGCTGATTCTAAAAAATATGGTATTGCAGTTAAAGATGACCCTGAAGTTTTGATTTATAATAAAGATTATATAACAAAGTTAGGTTTTGAAACCCCTTATGAATTGTATAAAAAAGGTGAGTGGAATTGGGAATCACTCAAAAAACTTGCTAAAAATCTTTCATATGATTCTGATAATGATGGTATGCTCGACCATTATGGATTTAATGTGTGGAGTATGAAATCGCTTTTTGTTGCAAATAACACATGGCCTTTATTGCGTGAAAATGGTGTTCCAAAATTGAATATAAGTGCTAAAGAGGTTACAGAGACATATCAGTTATTATATGATATTTGTAATGTTGATAAAGCTTTTTCACCAGAGGTAGGAGAAACTGCATTCCCAGCAGGTAAAGTTGCAATGTATATAGAAAGACCACGTTTGATTCAACACTTTGTAAATAATGGTATGAATGCAGATTCAATTGAAATTGCACCTGTTCCTAAAGGTCCTTCTGCAAGCGATTATATGTCTTTTTACTCTCCTGTTACTTCAGCAATAAGCAATACTTGTAAAAACAAAGAAGCAGCATTAGCTTTCATTGAGTGCTATATTAGTGTTCAAGCTGGTATGTTAAAGACAGGACCGAGAGAGTCATATGGATATTCATATACTGAACAACAAAAAGAAATTATGGATGTTGTTTCTAAATTTGATACGGTAGAAATTGTTTCTACTGGTTATGGTAGCTTTAATAAATACTTGACTGGTATTTTTAGCGATATATCAAAAGGTTCAACTGTTTCAGCTGCTATTGAACTTTACAAAAATAAAATGGAAAACGAACTGAAGTAGTATAAAAATGCAAGAGCCATCGTAAAATTTGGTGGTTCTTGCTTTTTAAAAGGATTGATTATTGATGAAAGAAATTATTTTTTTAGAAAATGAATTGTGGTGGAGTGGTATAGTTTGTGATGGAATAAATATGCCCTATGATAAAAATACCAGTTTCATAATCGATTTGTGCTCTCACAAAACCAATAATCAAGTTAATCCCGTGTTGATTTCTAATAAAGGGAGATATATATGGTGTCCTGATGGTATGAATCTGGAATTTGATTACGGGATTATTAGAATTTCGAGTGAAGGTTCCATATTTGAAGGCATAGCAGGTAACTCTTTGAAAACAGCATTTAGATTTGTTAAACGAAATTTTTTTATGGATGACAATAGAATTCCAAACAAAGAGTTAATATTAAATCCACAGTATAATACATGGATAGAACTAATGTATGACCAATCCGAAAATAAGATTTTAGAATATGCCAAAACTTTGTTAAATAATGGTATGCCTACTGGTGTTATTATGATTGATGATAATTGGCAAGAGGACTATGGTGTTTGGCAATTTAGTGCGAAGAGATTTTCTAATCCTAAAAATATGGTAGCCGAACTACATAAACTGGGATTTAAGGTAATGCTTTGGATTTGTCCGTTTATTAGTCCTGACAGTTTTACTTTTCGTGAATTGAAGAAAAAAAATTATTTAATTAAAGACTCGGATAAAAATATCAAAATTGTTGAATGGTGGAATGGATATAGTGCGGTATTAGATTTCACTAATCCGGATGCGGCCAAATGGTTTCAAGGAAATTTGGATTATTTGCAAAGTGAATATAATATTGATGGTTTTAAGTTTGATGCGGGTGATGGTGAATATTATAGTAATGATGATATTACTTTTCGTAAGGTCACTCCAAATGAACAAACAGAATTGTATGTTGAAATTGGTGAAAAATATGATTTGAATGAATATCGTGCTTGTTGGAAATCTGCTGGACGAGCAATTGTGCAACGTTTAGCTGATAAACATCATACATGGGATGAAAACGGTATGGGTGCGGTAATACCTAATGCCATAGCTCAAAGTTTGGCTGGATATAGATTTATTTGTCCTGATATGATAGGCGGAGGAGAATATCAGTCTTTTTTGAATTCTAAAGAAATAGATGAACAATTATTTGTTCGTTACGCACAATGTAGTTCGATGATGCCAATGATGCAGTTTTCTGCAAGCCCTTTTAGATTATTGTCTGATCAAAACGCAAAGTTCTGTAGAGAAGCCGCTTTGATACACAAAAAATATGGAGAGATGATTTTTGAAAACATCAAAGTGTGCATTTTAAACTTTGATCCGGTTATAGCGCCTATCTGTTATTATTATCCCGATGAGTGTAATAGCGAGGAAAAGGGATTTATGTTGAATTCCAATGTTTTAGTTGTTCCAATAACTGAAAAAAATAAATTTGAGTGTGATATTTATTTACCGACAGGCAAATGGCAAGATAGCAATGGAAATATTTTTAATGGTGGACGATTTATAAGAATTGAAACACCATTAGATTACTTACCCATTTTTTTTAAAAAAACAAATAATTAGGTGAAAAACATGGAAAATAATCGTTTTAACAGATTTGGTATAATGTTTGATATGTCAAGAAACGCTGTTATGAAACCAGAAATGGTTAAGAAATACATTGATATTCTTTCTATAACTGGTTATAACAGTTTAATGCTTTATACTGAAGATACTTATGAAATTGAGGGAGAACCCTATTTTGGCTATAATAGAGGTAAATATACAATTGATGAATTAAAAGATATTGATAGGTATGCTTTAGGTAAAGGTATAGAACTCATACCTTGTATACAAACATTGGCACACTTAAATACAATATTTCATTGGCCTTGTTATGATAATGTAAGGGATTGTAATGATATTTTATTGGCAGGAAATGATGAAACATATACAGCTTTGGTTATGACTTTAATAATCGTTGCGGTTTGCTTGGGGATAATTGGAAAAAATATGCAGATGAATTACTTGATATGGCAGAAGAAAAGAATTTTAAATTTGTTCAAGCCCATTCACCGCTGGGTCGTCCACTTGTTTTTGATGAGGAACATGAACAATTTATTGCAGATACCAAAAGAAGTATAGAGGCATCTGCGTATTTGGGTATTAAAAATATAGTTGTTCATTCGGGATATGCAAAAGGAATGAGCAAAGAAGAAACATTCAAACAAAATCTTTCATTTTATCAAGAACTTTTGTTATACGCCGAAAAATACAATATTAATATATTAACTGAGAATTTTAATAAAATGTGCAGTAAAGATTATTATTGGATTGATTCGGCAGAAACGATCAAAGAATTGGTGGATTATATAAACCATCCATTATTAAAAGTGTGTTGGGATGCCGGGCATGGAAATTTGCAGGAGTTGCCACAAGATAAGGCAATAAGTTTGTTGGGTGATGATTTGGTTGCTTTACATATTCAAGATAACTTTGGTTATAGCGATGACCATTTAATGCCTTTTTTGGGAACCCTAAATATTGATTCATTAATGCACGGACTTTTGGATATTGGATATAAAGGATATTTTACATTTGAAGCAGGAAACACACCTTTGAGTGCAAATAGGCGCCGTAAATATGAACAGGATAATCGATGCATAAATCTTCCTATAGAATTCAGAAAACAATTTGAGAAAATTTTATATGATATTGGCAAGTATATTTTAACTCAATATAACTGTTTTGAGGAGTAAAAAATATATATCACAATTTTGAGTTTGTAGAATTTATTAAAAGTATTGTGTTTCTTTCAAATAGAGCAACTCAACAATATTTTAGAGGATATGGGTATTATGAATATTTCAATTGAGAATATTAAAGATATTACTTTTGGCGCCGAGTCAATTGAAGAAGAAAACGATTATATTGTTTTTCCTCGTTTTACAGAAAACGAAAAAAAGGTATATACTGATTCATCGGATTTAAAAATTAAAACATTAGCAACAGCAGGTGTTAGATTAGATTTTTATACAGATGCAGATATTATATCATTTGATTATAAAATGATACGTGCATCATCTAGAAATTTAGCGTTTTTTGATGTATATATTGATAATATGTTTGCAGAAAGTGTATCACATAATGATATTGATTTTGAGTTTACAGATAAATTTTCAAAATCTTTGAAAAAAGGAAGAAAACGAATAACAATTTTTTTTCTAACTTATTTAATATGCAAATCAAAAACTTCAAATTAAACAGTGGTACATATATTGAACCCTACAGATATAAAATGCAAATTTTATCTTATGGAGATTCAATTACACAAGGTTATGATGCATTATTTCCTTCTTATTCTTACATTAATAGGTTTTCAATGTATTTGGATGCCTTTATTTATAATAAAGCAATTGGAGGAGATATCTTTAGACCTGCATTGATTGAAAGAAAAAATTTTAAACCTGATATTGTTACTATTGCATACGGAACAAATGATTGGAGCAAATGTACTAAGGCTGATTTTATGAGCTTTTTAACAACGCTCCATTACGGACCGGATATGCATATTACCTCAACCTTTATCCCCACATTGCCGGGTAAGCTATTTTACTTAAAGGAATTGGCAGGACCCTTAACTGCGGAGTGTAACTGATGGAAAAGAAAGGTATTGCGGTTGCGGGCAGTATACTTGCAGATGTTATAAATACGGTATCAAAGTACCCGAAAGAGGGGGAACTTACCCAGATTTGCAAGGTATCAAGAGCTGTCGGGGGCTGTGTGCCGAATGTTGCCATAGACCTTAAAAGGTTATGCCCTGATTTAGACGTTATGGCTGCCGGCAGGATTTCAAATGATGATAATGGGAAATATATACTTGATATTCTTTGCAAAAACGGCGTCAACACCGATAATATCACAATAACCGATGATAATAAAACGAGCTTTACTCAGGTCATAAGCATTGAGGGCGGGCAGAGGACTTTTTTTACTTTTCCGGGTGCGTCTGCGGATTTTGGCTATGATGATATTGATTTCGGCACGCTCTGCCCGAAAATGCTTCATCTCGGTTATTTTCTTTTATTAAAGAGAATTGATGACGGAGACGGTCTGAAAATTCTTAAAACAGCTTCCGAAAAAGGTATAAAAACCTCTATCGACCTTGTAAGTGAAAACAGCGACCGCTATAAATCCGTTCTTCCCTGTCTGCCGTTTACTGATTATTTAATTGTAAATGAATTAGAGGGCGGAAGATTGGCAGGTATAGAACCTACACCGGAAAATATACCGCAAACGGCAAAAGAACTTATTAACCTTGGCGTCAGGGAAAAGGTAATAATACATTACAGGGAAGGCTCGGTTTGCTGCAATAAAAGCGGAGAAATTACATTTCTTGAAAGCTTTAATTTGCCGGAAGGTTATATTAAAGGCACAACCGGCGCGGGCGACGCCTTTTGCGCCGGTGCTCTGCTCGGAATATATAACGGTTTGTCTGATACCGAAATACTTAACTTCGGGCGTGTAGCGGCAGCAATGTCGTTAGCGGCGGCAGACGCCACAAGCGGGGTCATCGATATAAAAGAATCTGAAAAAAGATGCGAATGCTTTGAAAGGAAATAATTATGCTTGTAAACTTAAATGATGTGCTTAAAAAGGCGCAAAATGAACATTATGCCGTCGGTCTTTTTAACACTATAGATACGGATATGCTGGAGGCTGCAATCGCTGCCGCCGAAGAAATGCGTTCCCCTATAATTATAGGTACGGCGGAAGTTTTGCTGCCGTATGGTGAGCTAAAGCTGATAGCGCCGTCAATTATTAAAGCCGCTAAGCGCGCAACAGTTCCGGTAGTTGTTCATTATGATCACGGTTTGACATTTGAGCGCTGTATGGAAGCGTTAAAGCTTGGATTTTCGAGCATTATGTTTGACGGCTCGGCAGGAGACTCGGATAAAAATATTGCCGATACCAAACAAATTGTTCGTATAGCCCATTCGTTCGGAGCCACTGTTGAGGGCGAAATAGGGCATGTAGGAGAGGCGGCAAACGGCGATAACGCAACGAGCGACCGCTATACTACCGTCAAGGAAGCGGAAGATTTTATAAATGCAACCGGCGTTGATGCACTTGCAATTGCAATAGGAACGGCTCACGGTGCTTACAAAGCGAAACCGTGTTTGGATATTGAAAGACTTAGGGAAATAAGAAAAAAGGTTGCTACACCGCTTGTTCTCCACGGCGGATCGGGACTTTCTGACGATGATTTCAGAAACACCGTTAAAGAGGGAATTGCAAAGGTTAATATATTTACCGATCTTTGTGTTGCAGGCGAAAACGCAATGCAATACAGTGTGAAGAATAACCTTTCTTATCTTGAAACACGAAATAAAAGAGTGGAATATATAAAGGCTGCCATTAAGGAAAAAATTGTGCTTTTTGGCTCAAAGAATAAAGCATGACATTTGAGAGGAAATTTTGCAATAAAAATTTATTCGAAAAAAACTGTCTAAATTGCAATTTGGCGGAATCAACAATACTGTGCTTAAAAGTTGATTGAGTTACTATAAAAAACAGCTTAATCCATAACAGAATTTATACCGATATTTAAAGCTAACTGAGCGCATGGTGAAATTGTGTGTTCTAAGGGGAATATTTAAAATGGAAAAATACATACCTGTTGTGGTAATCAAAGAGCTGTCCGAAACGGATAAAAT
>OLGA01002058.1_pt1 | contig 15009 bp, 13 predicted proteins | sample 1604881 | NCBI WGS metagenome assembly OLGA01 (sample SAMEA3888896, study PRJEB22519) | human gut metagenome | biome: human gut; feature: human-associated habitat; material: faeces | place: Denmark | collected 2009
ATGACAACGATGATCACAAGTGTTGTATCCTTCATTTCCTGATCATGCTCATTACATTACTTGTATATGCATTCACAACAACGAGCATGAAGAAACGACAGAAAAAATTACATGAAGTGAGAGAGGAGCTTGATTGCGAGCTTGCAAAGAGAGGTCTTCCTCTCTCTACTGAGAAATGATAGGAACTGTCGATTAAGATAAGGAAAAGGAGGTAGCGATATGCGTTATTTTGAATTTGTTCATAGCCTCAGCTTACATGCCTGGGATATTCCAGCATTAGTTGCCCTGGTGATTTTAGTAATCATGATTATTGTACATCATAACAATCAGAAAAAGCGTGATGATGATTTTGAAAAAGAGCTGGACGATAAGATCCAGGAGATTCGAGGAGAACAGAACTCAGAAAATGATCAGACCGCAAGAGTATAGAAGGAGGGAGACATATGGCATATTTATTTGAACATACTAAATTTGGTTTTTGCTGGTTGGACCTTCTTGCACTGCTTATATTGTTAGCAGTAATCGCTGTATTTGTTGTCAGAAATCAGAATCTGAAAAAGCAGCAGAAAGATCTGGAAGAGCAGCTGGATGACCTGTACTCAGGAGATGCGAAGAAAGATAATCCGGTGATATAGGGATAAGCGGGAATGAAACACCGTGAAGCGAAAACGAAAGATTAGAAAGAATGGCAGCCAGGGCAGAAATGCTCTGGCTGCTGTTTCTTTATTATGATATACTAGACGTAATGAGTTGGTAGTGAGAGTGGAGCAAGCTGGTCTGCTTTCCATCAGCGATACGATTATATTAAAACAAAGGAGGACTTACTCGATGAGAGAAGTAAAAGCAGTAAAGATTAATGCAGCAGATTTTGCACCGTACGGAACATTTTGCAGTATGACAGAACCAGAGGGATATCCACTGGAGGGAGAGATTCATAAATTCTATCCGGACCGTATCTCAGGAACCTGTGTTGGAACAATGGCATTTTCACCGATTGAAGTTCGCAAGGACGAAAGAATTGTCAAGATGGCGGAATATCATACAACTACATGGGAAGGGATTGTTGCTCTTGATGACGACATGCTTATCCATGTTGCACCTGCTTCCGGCGGAACACCGGTTCCGGAACTTGCGAAGGCTTTCCTTGTACCAAAGGGATGCATGGTAAAGATCAATGCAGCGATCTGGCATCTGTGTCCACTTCCGGCGAATAATGAGGTACTTCATGCAATGATCGTACTTCCGGAATGTACTTATGCAAATGATTGTACGGTTGTTGAATTTGAAGAGAAAGATTGGTTTAAGATAATATTATAAAGATGAAACAGATTGATTTTGACCACGGAACAGTTACAGGAAATATTTTAGGAGCAGCGTTACCGATGCTTGTGGCTCAGATACTGAGTCTTTTGTACAACATTGTGGATCGGATTTATATTGCCAGGATTCCGTCCGTGGGAACAACAGCGCTTGGAGCAGTGGGATTGTGCTTTCCAATCATTGTGATCATCACTGCATTCAGCAATTTATTTGGAAGTGGCGGAGCCCCGATATTTTCAATCAACAGAGGAAAAGGAAATATAAAAAAAGCAGAAGCGATCATGAATACATCATTTTCAATGCTGTGTATTTGTGGAGTGGCATTGATGGTGATCGGAATGCTGTTCGCAAGTCCGATTCTGGTGTTGTTCGGGGCGTCGGAAGAAGGGCTGTCTTACGCATATCCATACATGATGATTTATTTGATCGGAACAGTCCCATCTATGATTGCAACAGGGATGAACCCATTTATTAATGCGCAGGGATATGCAACTTCAGGAATGTTATCGGTTACAATTGGAGCCGTTGCCAATCTGATTCTGGATCCATTGTTTATATTTGGATTGAATTTAGGCATAAAAGGAGCGGCGATCGCAACAATCATCTCCCAGACTTTATCGGCAGCATATGTATTTTATTTCTTGAGAAAGAAAGCGGAATTGAAAGTGCGGGTACTGTCAAAAGGAGAATGGAAAGCATGTAGAGATGATGCGAAGAATATTGTGAGCCTTGGAAGTGCAGGGTTTATCATGCAGCTGACCAATAGTCTGGTAACAATATGTTGTAACAGCGTCTTATCAGGAATTGGCGGTGATGTATATATCTCTGTTATGACGATCGTATCAAGTGTTCGTCAGATGGTGGAAACTCCGATCTATGCTATCAATGAAGGAACTTCTCCGATCTTGAGCTATAATTATGGAGCTCAGCGTCCGAAGAAAGTCAAGAAAGCTATCTGCGTATTGACTTGTATGATATTGATCTATACAGCAATTGCGTGGAGCGTGATTATTTTCGAACCGGAATTTCTGATCGGAATTTTCAGCACAGACAGTGAATTACTTGCCGATTGCGTAGAAGCACTGAAACTTTATTTCGCAGCATTTATATTTATGGATCTGCAATATGTTGGTCAGACCGTTTTCAAATCATTGAACAAAAAGAAGCAGGCAATTTTCTTTTCATTACTTAGAAAAGTATTTATCGTTGTGCCACTGACGTATTTGTTCCCATATGCATTTCACATGGGGACGAGAGGGGTGTTCTTGGCAGAGCCTATATCTAATGTGATTGGTGGAAGTTTGTGCTTTATTACAATGCTGGTAATGCTGAAAAGATCTATTTGACATAAGAAAAAAGAAATAGGTTAAAACAGTCTTGACAAACCTACCTGAGTGCTGTATATTATCAAAATGAACAGTGTTCATTATAAATTCACAATACAGAAATGAGATATCGGAGGTGAGATCGTGAATCATCTTGCTACTTCAAAAGAAGACATATTAGCTGCCAGCAGAGATCTGATAAAGGAGAATGGATGGGCTGCCGTAAGTATACGGGCTGTTGCGTCCCGATGTTCTGTATCAGCAGGTACTATTTATAATTATTATGAATCCAAGGCAGATTTGCTCAGTGATACAATAGAGAGTATTTGGCATGAAATCTTTTTTCACCCGGAAGATGAACAGGCCTTTCACGATGTCGAATCTTGTATTTCATGGATCTATGAACGATTAGAATACGGTAATCGTCAGTTTCCAGGGTTCTTCTCATTACATTCATTTGGTTTTATGAGAGATGAAAAAACAAGTGGGAAGAAAAGAATGATGAAGACATGGGGACATATTCTGAATGGGTTATGTGAGGTCTTAGAAAATGATCCAAAGGTCCGTGCAGATGTATTTGACCAGGAATTTACAGAGAAAAAATTTGCAGACATACTGTTTTCCCTGATTCTGGTGTCGATGATCCGGCAGGATTATGATCCATCATCTGTATTGATGCTTGTAAAGAAAACGTTGTATTAAAATTCTCCCACATTTGCTGTGGGAAATTTTTTGAACGAAAATGAACAATGTTCATGTACGCATAGTTATGTGTGATTGTAATTGTGCAGGTCTGTTTTATCAGAACAATATAATTCAATATAAATTCAAAAGAAAGAGGGATATTTATTATGCAGGCAATTGTAGAAACTTTATTTGACGCCGTGTATTTAATCTCGGTAATTACAATCGGAATCTTGATGATCCGTAAGAGCAAAGGAAACCGTCAGTTTACCATGTTTGGAATCATGGCAGTTCTTTTAGGAAGCGGAGATGCATTCCATCTGGTTCCTCGTGCAGTAGCGCTTTGTACAACCGGTCTTGAGAACTTTACCGTACAGCTGGGGTTAGGCAAGTGGATTACCTCTATCACTATGACTATTTTTTATGTCGTACTCTATCATATATGGCGTGAGCGTTATCAGATCAAAGGCTGTAAAGCAACTACAGCAGCCATTTATGGTCTTGCAGGGTTAAGGATTGTTCTGTGTATGATGCCCCAGAATGCCTGGCTCAGTGCAGCCGCCCCGCTTTCCTGGGGAATCTATCGGAATATTCCGTTTGCACTGATGGGATTGATTATCATCGCTTTGTTCTATAAAAGCGCAAAAGAAAATAATGATAGCGCTTTCCGTTGGATGTGGCTGACAATCGTCCTGAGCTTTGCATTCTATATTCCAGTTGTACTGTGGGCTGATGTAATTCCGATGATCGGCATGCTGATGATTCCAAAAACCTGTGCATACGTGTGGACCGTATTAATCGGCTACAAGGCAATGGAAAAAGAAATAGCGTAAGATGTAAACTGTCGAAAAAGGTGTGCTCACCCCTTGGCCCCCTCTGCGAGGGTGACTCCCCACGGTGTGGGGAGATGTCGCGCCAGCGGCAGAGGGGCCCGGGCCCGAAGGGCTCCGCCCGCAGGCGGTGGGGGAGAGAACTGTGCGGCTGCCCGAAATATTTCGGGCTATGACAAGGTTCTCTCCCTCCGCCCCTTCGAGACACCGCTCCCCCTCTGGCGCAAGCGCCACCTCTCCCGTATCGGGGGAGTCTGTCTCGCAGAGGGAGATTTTTTCGACACGCTGAGCGTAAGATATAATCTTTGCTTTTAAGAAAAATTTAAGGCAATCGACTTTGAAACCGCCAAGCGTTACCGTGAAGCCAACAAGCTGCCCCACCAGTTCCGCCGTGCAGCGTGAACCGACCTGACCGTGGAGGTGTATCTGTGATGGTTCTGGAAAGCAGCTCCGTGTTAAACGCAATTCATCTCATACATGAGCAAACAAATAAGGCCCACCGCCAAAATTGACGGTGAGCCTTATTTTATGCTCGTTTCTTAACGATAACTCGCTACAAAAGCCTTATACTCTCGGATTTTTGATGGCAGCCTGAGCAGCGGCCAGACGTGCGATGGGAACGCGGTACGGAGAGCAGGAAACGTAATCCAGGCCAACGTTGTGGCAGAACTCAACGCTGGAGGGGTCACCGCCGTGCTCGCCGCAGATGCCCAGACCCAAGTTGGGGTTGGTTGCGCGGCCGTCATGGGCAGCCATCTTAACCAGCTTGCCAACGCCGATCTGGTCCAGATGCTGGAACGGATCGCTCTCGTAGATCTTGGTATCATAGTAAGCGGTCAGGAACTTAGCAGCATCGTCACGGCTGAAGCCGAAGGTCATCTGGGTCAGGTCGTTGGTACCGAAGCTGAAGAAGTCAGCTTCCTTAGCGATCTCACCTGCGGTCAGGGCGGCACGCGGGATCTCGATCATGGTGCCAACTTGGTACTTCATGTCAACGCCAGCGTCAGCGATCAGCTTGTCAGCAGTCTTGACGATGACGTCCTTGACGTACTTCAGCTCCTTCACTTCGCCAACCAGGGGCACCATGATGTGCGGGGTGATCATCTTGCCGGTCTCAGCAGAAACCTTGATGGCAGCCTTGATCACAGCATTGGTCTGCATCTCGGCAATTTCCGGATAGGTAACGGCCAGACGGCAGCCGCGATGGCCCATCATGGGGTTGAACTCATGCAGGCTGACAACAACGTTGTTCAGCTCTTCGGTGGTCATGCCCATATCCTTTGCCAGGGCTTCGATATCCTCAGCCTTGGTGGGCAGGAACTCATGCAGAGGCGGATCCAGATAACGGATGGTCATCGGACGATCGCCCATGATGCGGTACATAGCGGTAAAGTCAGCTTCCTGGAACGGCTCAACCTTAGCCAAGGCAACCTTGCGCTCTTCAACGGTACGTGCGCAGATCATCTCACGCACAGCAGCAATACGATCCTCAGCGAAGAACATATGCTCGGTACGGCACAGGCCAATGCCTTCAGCGCCCATATCGACAGCGTTCTGTGCATCGCGCGGGTTATCGGCGTTGGTCATAACCTTCATCTGGCGTGCTTCGTCAGCCCAGCTCATAAAGCGCTTGAAGTTAGCGTTTTCGGTGGAAGCGACGGTAGCGATCTGGCCTTCGTAGATGTTGCCGGTAGAGCCATCAATGCTCATCCAGTCACCCTCATGGAAGGTGTGGCCGTTAATGGTGATAACCTTTGCATCGTAATCGATAGCAACATCGTTATCATTGCCGCAGCCGGAAACACAGCAGGTACCCATGCCACGTGCAACAACAGCTGCGTGGCTGGTCATGCCGCCGCGGACGGTCAGGATGCCCTGAGAAACCTGCATGCCGACGATATCTTCGGGGCTGGTTTCCAGACGAACCAGAACGACCTTCTTCCAAGCTTCGTCCTTGACCTTCTCTTCAGCATCTTCAGCGCTGAAGACAACGCGACCGCAGGCAGATCCCGGAGAAGCGGCCAGGCCCTTGCCGATTGCTTCAGCAGCCTTCAGGGCAGCAGCGTCAAACTGCGGGTGCAGCAGGGTATCCAGCTGCTTGGGCTCAACGCGCAGTACAGCGGTGCGCTGATCGATAACGCCCTCATCAACGAGGTCGCAGGCGATCTGCAGAGCAGCCTGTGCGGTGCGCTTGCCGTTACGGGTCTGCAGCATAAAGAGCTTGCCATCTTCGATGGTGAACTCCATGTCCTGCATATCCTTGTAGTAGTTTTCCAGGCGGGTTGCGATCTCAACGAACTGATCGTAAACCTCAGGCATTTCCTCGTGCAGCTTGCTGATCGGGGAAGGAGTACGGATGCCGGCAACGACATCTTCGCCCTGAGCATTGATCAGGTACTCGCCCATCAGCTTCTTTTCGCCGGTAGCGGGGTTACGGGTGAAAGCAACACCGGTGCCGGAACGCATGCCGGAGTTACCGAAAGCCATCTGCTGAACGTTGACAGCAGTGCCCCACTCGTAGGGGATTTCGTTCATCTTGCGGTAAACGTTGGCGCGCGGGTTATCCCAAGAACGGAAGACGGCCTTGACAGCGCCGATCAGCTGTTCTTTCGGATCCTGCGGGAACTCTTCGCCCTGCTTCTCCAGGTAGATGGCCTTGAACTCCTTGACGAGTTCCTTCAGGTCCTCAGCGTCCAGCTCGATATCCTGCTTAACGCCCTTGCGCTCCTTCATAGCGTCGATACGCTCTTCAAAGAAGCTCTTGCCCAGCTCCATGACAACGTCAGAGTACATCTGGATGAAGCGGCGGTAGCAGTCATATGCAAAACGGGGGTTAGAAGTCTTCTTTGCCAGACCTTCAACAGCCTGGTCGTTCAGGCCCAGGTTCAGGATGGTATCCATCATGCCGGGCATAGACTGACGTGCACCGGAACGAACGGAAACCAGCAGCGGGTTCTCGATATCGCCGAACTTCTTGCCAGTCTGCTCTTCCAGGATACCCATGTACTTGAAGATGTCAGCCTTGATCTCATCGTTGATCTCACGGTTGTCAGCATAGTACTGGGTGCAGGCTTCGGTGGTGATGGTGAAGCCCTGAGGAACCGGCATGCCGGCATGGGTCATTTCTGCCAGACCAGCGCCCTTGCCGCCCAGAATGTTCTTCATGGTCGTCTGGTCGCCGCCAAATGCGTCATGGCCCTCTTTGAACAAATACAAAAACTTCTTGCTCATAGGTTACCTCCAACAAAATTACGGTTTCTTCCCGGTGTGCCGCGCACACCCGCAAAATAAGAATCTTCTCTCTTGCAAAGTCCATTATAACAGACTCAGCCCGGAATTTCCAGTACATTGTTAAATAAATGGCGAATATTTTCGCCGAAAATCTTACAAAGTTTTGGGGTCAGGCTCTTGCAATTTGACCAAAAATGCGGTAAATTATAATGGGTGAGAAGTTGGGAAACATTATTTTATTACATCCTGCAACACTTTTTTCAATTCATCCCGCCCCGGCAGGCTTCAGCCCTGTTCCGGGGCTTTTTTGTAGGGCCGTATACTCTTTTGGCCCAAAACAGAAAGGGGTATTTTTATGTCCGAAGCGAAAGCCAAATACCTTGCCGCCAAAGCGGCCTTTGAAGAAACTTTTGAAAAGCACCTGCAGAACGGTGTGGAGTTCATCAGCGACCAGGTTTTTATTGACCCCGAAGTTGAGATTGCACCCGGCGCAGTGATCCTGCCGGGCTGCATCCTGCGCGGCAAAACCGTCATCGGGGCAAACTGTGTCATCGGCCCCAATACCTTATTGGAGAACACCATTGTTGAGGCCGGTTCCACCGTGAACGCCAGCCAGTGTTATGACAGCCATCTGGGCCCCAACAACAAGATTGGCCCCTTTACCCATGTGCGCACCGGCACCGTGACGGATGAGGGCGTGCACCTGGGCGCTTATGTGGAAACCAAGAACGCCAACTTTGCCGAGGGCAACACTGTTAGCCACCTGACTTACATTGGCGATGCCGATGTGGGCAAGTACTGCAACTTTGGCTGTGGCACCGTAACCTGCAACTATGACGGCGAGGGCAAGTACCGCACCACCATCGGCGATTATGCGTTCATCGGCTGCAACACCAACCTGGTGGCGCCGGTCAAGGTGGGCAGCCGCGCCTTTACCGCTGCCGGTTCCACCATCGGCCACGATGTGCCGGACGGTGCCCTGGGCATTGAGCGCGCCAAGCAGGCCGAAGTTGCCGCCTGGGGCGCCAAGAAGCTGGAAAAATACGTTGCCAAAAAACAGAAGCTGGAAGCCGAAAAGAAAAACGACTGATGCCCCCTGACCTGCTGCAAGGAGGATTGCTGCCATGGCCATTTTGGAACGCACCCTGACCGGGGATTTTACCACCATCCTGACCGAGCTGGACGCTGTTGTAAAACAAAGTGTTTCGGCCACGCTGGAAGGTTCCAGTGATTTCAACTTCAGCACCGGCCGCTGTGCCGTGCGGGTATACGAACGCTACAGTGCCATTGGCAATAGCCGTGTTACCATGAGTCTGACCCTGCTGGAAGCTGACGGGCAGATCCGGCTTTCCGCCATCACATCCGGCGGCAGCCAGGCTGTGTTTTTCAAGGTCAACACCTTAGGTGCAGAATCCTTCCTGGATACCATCCGGGACACAGTGGAACGCTTTGCTCCTGGCGCACACTAAAATCACAAAATTACTATAAGGATTTTTACTATGGGACTATTTGGAGGTGGTTCCGGGGCAGACTGGCTGATTGCCGGTCTGGGCAACCCGGAGCCGAAATATGACGGCACCCGCCACAACACCGGTTTTGCCGCGCTGGATGCGTTGGCCGAAGCCTGGGGGTGCGAGATCAACAAAAGCAAATGGCAGGGCCTTTACGGCATTGCCCAGGTGGACGGCCGCAAAGTGATGCTGCTAAAGCCGCTGACCTACATGAACCTGAGCGGCCAGAGCATCGCCCCCGCCGCGGCATTTTACAAGATCCCGCGCAACCACATTATTGTGTTGTGCGATGACATTGCACAGGAGCCGGGGCACATCCGCATCCGGCCCTCCGGTTCTGCTGGCGGGCACAACGGGCTAAAGAGCATTATCGCTTCCACCGGCGGCGAGGATTTTTACCGCATCCGCATTGGCGTTGGCGCCAAGCCGCGCCCGGATTATGATCTGGCTGACTGGGTGCTGGGCAAGTTCCCGCCCGATGACGCCAAGCTTGTGACCGGCCGCCACACCGACGTGGAAGCCGCCTGCCGCCTGTTGATGGCCGGCAAGCTGGGCGAAGCGCAGAATAAATTCAACCACTGAGCGCGGATAGGCGTTCCGTAGGGGCGCACAGTGTGCGCCCCTTCCTGTTTTCTGTGTAAGATGCCCGCAAAGGAAGTGTTCTCACTTCAAATTTGCAATCCATCATTACACGGGATGTGGTTTAATGGAACACCTGCAGGGGTGTGCGCACTGTGGAAAACTTTGCCGATGGTGATAAACGCTGCAAATGATTTGTAGGGGACGATGCTCGTCATCGTCCCGCATGACGGGTCTTGCCACATATTCCACCCTGCATACGGCCAACGTCCGCGGGCGAACAATGTTCGTCCTCACATTCTCTACAAGATAAGAGCACAGCTTTTCCAATCATACAAATGCCAAAGCGGGCGGCCCATCTGGGCCGCCCGCCATTTGTCGTTCCATGCAACGCTTCTCTCAAAATTCACTTTGCCGTTTTGCTGCAAATATAGTACAATGGTTACGCAAAGCGCTGCTCATACCGGCGCACAAAAAGCGTATACAGCACATAGCACACCATCAGGCAGACGGCATATACCCCGGTGAAGCACAGCCACGCGGCTGCGCCGCCCATCGCGGTGTTGGGCAGCAGCTCCAGCACCAGCGGGTGGGCCAGGTACAGCCAAAAGCTGCCCGTCCCCACAAATTCCACGGCCTGGGCGAACTTCTGATTTTCCGCCAGGCCAACGCCCTGCGGGTTCTGCACGGCCAATAGAACAAGCACCGTAAACACGCACTCGAACCCCGCCCGCTGGAAGTTGGTGAGCACTGCCAGCAGAATGCAGAATGCCCCGTATAAAAACTGCTTGTTCTCCCGCACTGCCGCAAACGCCGCCATGCCAAAGATAAAGCAGTACAGCGTCATGACCGGCGTTTTTGCGCTGAACTCGCTGATGTTGGCTTCTGCCGGGAAAGCCGCCAGACTGCTTTCAATTAAGCCGCCGATCCTGCCCTTCACCGCAAGGCAGACCACCAGCAACGCCAGCGCACCCCAAAAGCGTTTGCACAGCCGGTACAACCACGGGGCCAGCAGATAAAAGAACGCAAAGGCGCTCATCGTCCACAGCACGTTGCGGTTGTTCCACAGCATCCAGTTATCACTGGGCAGCCACATCTGCAAAAATACAAAGTACCGCAGGTAACCCGGCCCGCACGGCCCGCCGGGGCCAAACAGCTGGGCTGCACTGGCGCCCGCCGCCAGATAGCGTACCACATCGAACAGCCAGCGCAGCACCAGCACCAGCCAGTACAGCGGCAGGATCCGCCGGATGCGGCGCTGGTAATACGGCAGCGGCTCCGGGTGGCGGCTCAGGCTGGCCGCGGCCAGGTACCCGCTGAGCACAAAAAACAGTTGCACCCCCTGCGCGCCAACCGCGGCGGCATCCCCCAGGCCAACTTTCTGCCCGGTATGCACGCCCAGCACCATCAGCGCCGCCAGAATACGCAGCTCATCCAGCGCTACATTTTTATGTTTTGTCATCTTTCTATATTCTGCTCCTTATTACAGCATTATTTGATTTCTTTATTCTGCCGAACTTTTTCGATTTCTTCTTTTCAAAGAAGGGGCAAAACTCTCGTATTACTCGTATCCTCAAAATTATACATCACCCGCCCTATCATGCGCAAGCGCAGGAGGCACCATGTTTGACGCATTGTTTACCACCACAACCGAATACCAAAAACTGAGCCACGCGCTTTCCGGCAAAGGTGCATGCGCCCTGTTTGGGCTGCCCGCATCCGGCCGCGCACAGGTGTATGCCGCGCTGTGCCGCCAGTTGGATAAGCCGCTATGCATCGTGACCCCCGGCGAGGCCGAAGCCACCCGCTTTGCTGCTGACCTGAACACGCTGGGCATTCCCGCCGCCGTGTTCCCGGCGCGGGACTATGTGCTGCGCCCCATTGAGGGCACCGCCCGCGAATACGAGTACCGCCGCCTGGCTGTGCTGGGCGAGCTGGTAGGCGGGCGGCTGCGCGCCGTGGCTGTGCCCGCGGAAGCATTAACCCAGTTCACCACCCCAAAAGAGGATTTCTGCGCCAACACCCGCACCCTCCATGCGGGGGATACTCTGCTGCGGGATGACCTGCTGGCCGCTTTGTTTGGTGCCGGCTACACCCGCCGGGCCCAGGTGGATGGCCCCGGCCAGTTCTCTGTGCGCGGCGATATTGTGGATATTTTTGCTCCCGACCAGAAAATGCCGGTTCGTATGGAATTTTGGGGTGATGAGATCGATACCCTGCACACCTTTGACCTGACCACCCAGCGCCGCGAGGATGCCATTGATAAGTTTTACCTGAGCCCCGCGCGGGAAGTTCTGTTCGGCAAGCCTGCCGATGCCGCCGAGCAGCTTCGGGCCTTTTTGGCCAAGCAGCGCGGCAAAAAGAAAACCGCCATGGCAGACTGTATGGCCGCCGATCTGGACCTGCTGGATGGCGGTGCCGTGCCGGTCAACATGGACAAATACCTGGCCGTGCGCTACCCCCATCCCGCCACCGTGCTGGATTATTTTGACGACCCGATCCTTGTGGCCGAAGAGCCTGCTTCCATCCGGGAAGCCGACCGCGCGACCGCCTACCGCCGGGGCGAGGAACTGAAATCCCTGATCCTGGACGGCGTCCTCTGCGCTGGGCTGGATAACCTGTACGCGGACCCAAGCTACCTGTGGTCCAAAACCGGACACTACCGCACCATCTGTGCCGAGAACTTTGCCCGCAGCATGCCGGATCAGCCGCTGAAAGATATCATCAACGCCCCGGCTCACACCCTGCCTGCCTGGAATGGCGAAGTCGCCGGGCTGCTGGAGGATTTGAAACCGCTGTGCGATGCCGGTTATACCGTTACCCTGCTGGCCGGCACCGACCGTGCCGCAGCCGGTCTGGCACGCGACCTGCGCGATAAAGGCATTCTGGTTACCACCGATGCTGCAGCAGCCCCCGCTGCCGGGCTGGTGCAGGTTCTGGCGGGGCACCTTTCCGCTGGGTGCGAATTTCCGTTTGCCAAGTATGCTTTGCTGACAGGCCGTGCCTTTGGCGAAACCAGCTCCCAGAAGAAAAAGCGTAAAAAGGCCAAAGATGCCCTGAACAGCCTGACCGAGATCACGCCGGGCGATCTGGTGGTGCACCAGAACCACGGTATTGGCCGGTATGCGGGCATCCAGCGCATGGCGGTTCAGGGCGTTACCAAAGACTACCTGCGCATTGAGTACGATAAAAAAGATGTGCTGTATGTTCCCGTCACCCAGCTGGACCTGCTTTCCCGCTACACTGCGCCGGGGGATTCGGAGAATGTCAAGCTCAGCCGCCTGGGCGGGGCCGAGTGGACCAAGACCCGCAAGAAGGTGCGCGCCGCTACCGAGCAGATGGCCAAGGAACTGATTGAGCTGTACGCCCGCCGCAAAAGGGCGCACGGTCATGCCTTCCCACCAGATGATACCTGGCAGGGAGATTTTGAGCAGCGCTTTGCCTATGATGAAACGCCGGACCAGCTTTCCAGCGCGGCGGAGATCAAACATGATATGGAGCAGCCCTGGCCGATGGACCGCCTGCTGTGCGGCGATGTCGGCGTGGGCAAGACTGAGGTTGCCCTGCGCGCCGCGTTCAAATGCGTGATGGGCGGCAAGCAGTGCGCCATCCTGGCTCCCACCACCATTCTGGCGTGGCAGCATTTCAACACAGCCATCGCCCGCATGGAGGCCTTTCCCATCCGCATCGGGCTGCTCAGCCGTTACCGCAGCGCCAAAGAGCAGAAAGAGACCATCCGCGGCCTGAAAGACGGCACAGTGGACATTGTGGTGGGCACCCACCGCCTGCTTTCGGACGATGTAAAGTTCAAAGACCTGGGCCTTGTCATCATTGACGAGGAGCAGCGCTTTGGCGTAAAACACAAGGAAAAGCTGAAAGAGAACTTTATCGGGGTGGACATGCTGACCCTTTCGGCCACGCCGATCCCCCGCACGCTGAACATGGCATTGTCCGGCATCCGGGACATGAGCACCATTGAACAGCCGCCCTTTGAGCGCCAGCCCATTGAGACCTATGTGCTGGAATATGACGATGCCATTATTGCCGAAGCCATCCGGCGTGAGCTGGCCCGCGGCGGGCAGGTGTATTACCTGTACAATCGAGTCGAAACCATTGAGCAGTGCGCCGCCAAGGTGCAAAAGCTGGTGCCGGGTGCGCGGGTCGGCATCGCCCACGGAAAAATGACGGAGGAGCAGATTTCCTCGGTCTGGCAGCAGCTGTTGGACAACGAGATCGACGTGCTGGTCTGCACCACCCTGATTGAAACCGGCGTGGATGTGCGCAACTGCAACACCCTGATTATTGAGAACGCGGACCGCATGGGGCTTTCACAGCTGTACCAGATTCGCGGCCGTGTGGGGCGCTCCAACCGCAAGGCGTATGCCTATTTCACCTTCCAGCGCGACAAAGTGTTGACGGAAATTGCCTCCAAGCGGCTTTCAGCCATCCGGGAGTTTACCTCTTTTGGTTCCGGGTTCCGCATTGCAATGCGCGATTTACAGATCCGCGGCGCAGGCAACCTGCTTGGACACAGCCAGCACGGCCACATGGAAGCGGTTGGTTACGAGCTGTATGTAAAAATGCTGAACCAGGCCATTGCAGCCGCCCGCGGCGAGCCTGCTGCGCCGGACAAGAGTGATTGCCTTGTTGACATTACGGTGGATGCCTATCTGCCGGAAAGCTATATTCCCGATGCCGCCGGGCGGATCGAAGCCTACAAGAAGATTGCGGCCATCACCACCCGTGACGATGCCACGGATGTACTGGATGAGTTGATTGACCGTTACGGCGACCCGCCGCGCAGTGTGCAGGGGTTGGTGGACATCAGCCTGGTGCGCGTGACAGCCGCCCGCGCAGGCATTGTGGAGATCGTGCAGCGCAACGACAATCTGATTTTGTACACCGATGTTGTGACCCCGGCGCAGATGGGAGCCATGATGGATGCCATGCCGCACCGCGTGATCTACAACGCCGTAGGCCGCCCCTACATCAGCCTGCATGTCCTGCGCGGCGAGGACCCTCTCACCATCCTGCGCGATGCCGTTGCCCTGCTGCCGGGTGCGTGAGTTGTTTTACGGGAGTTTTGGTTCCTTCTTTGAAAAGAAGGAACCGAAGAAACTTTAATCGTAATATAACAAAATAAATAAAAAATCAGGCAGCGGCCCTATTTTGTGGGCTGCTGCCTGTTGTCATGTGTTGCTTTCTATGTATTTTTGCTCTGTAGGGAACGGTCAAGACCGTTCCGAAACCCATGGACAATATTCCAACAAAAGGGAAATAAGGAAAACACCCGGAACGGTCAAGACCGTTCCCTACAAATCGTTTTAAATCGCGTTACAAACCTGTAAACTCTCGGTAGGGCGGGGTCACCCGACCCCGCCGGGGCCTAATCCGATTTTTCATTAAGAATGTATAACGAACCAACAAATTTGTTGTAGGGGCGGCGTCCCCGACGCCCCGGACGGGCATAAATCTTAGGCAACACCGCACAATTCCCGCCTTGCGGCTTAAGCACCGCTCCGGCAGCTG
>OLGA01002065.1_pt1 | contig 14978 bp, 9 predicted proteins | sample 1604881 | NCBI WGS metagenome assembly OLGA01 (sample SAMEA3888896, study PRJEB22519) | human gut metagenome | biome: human gut; feature: human-associated habitat; material: faeces | place: Denmark | collected 2009
ACTTCCGAAATGGTGAAGTCGCCGTCGGCCCGCAGGACGATCTGGGCGGGCTCCGACTCGTTCCGGGCGGCTTCCAGGGCGATATCCTGGGGCGCGTCTGCGGGAGCGGCGTCGGAGCGGAGAATCTGCTGCCGCCAGTCGGCGGTCCACAGGCTGTACTCCGTTACGGGAGTTTTGGGCTTATCCAGTTCGATATAGGGCTTCTGGGGCTTGGCATAGAGCTTCTGCACCATTTCATCGTTTAATTTCCGGGCAAAGACGTGGACGTCGTCCACCGCGCCCCGGAATTTCTCGTGCTTGGGGTCCAAGGGAGCCGTTTTCACCGTGCCGCCTACGGAGAAGGAGGCCACGTCGTCAAAGACGCCCGCGCCGGTGGAAACGGTGCCCTGGACTTCGCCGTCGATATAGAGCACCGCCTGGGCCTCGTCCATGGTCACGACCACGTGATACCACTGGCCGGTCTTATACGCGCCGGAGGTTGGGTAAATGGTCTCGGAATAGGTGCCGCCGGGGCGGACGGTCCGCAGGACCAGGTTGCCCCAGGAGCTGTCCAGGGTCAGGGCAAAATCGCCGCTGCGGTTTTGCAGACCCGCGATAAAGGCGAAGCTTTCGTTGCCCTCGTCCGCCTGGACCCAAAGGCTGATGGCCGCCGCGCCCGCCTCCTTAATGGCGGAGGCCAGGCCGTTCATGGCGCTGCCAGTCAGGGACAGCTTGCTCTTGCCGTCAAAGGCGATGGCCTTCCCCGCCTTGCCGTCCTTATCGGGAGCCGGGGCAATGGAGCTGTCGGCGTCGGCATGGCAGCCGTTGCCGCTCTGGTCCATGACGGTGGTGGTCTCCCGGGCAGGCTCCGAGCCGCCGCCGGAAACGGTTTCCAGCGGATCGGAGGAGGCGTCGCAGAAGATCAGGGGCTCCGCGGAAATGCTTTCACCGGCAGCCAGAGCCGATGCGTCCTCTGCAGAAAGCGCACAGGGATAAAGCCGGAAGCTGCCCAGGCCGCCTGTGTAGGAGCTGTACTCGCTGGCAGAGCCGCCCAGCTGGATGCTGCCCAGCTTTTCCAGGGCCTCCGCCAGGGAAATGTCGTAGGTGCGCTGTTTCACGCCGTCGATGTAGTAGACGATGCCGTCCCCGTTATAGACCATGGTCAGCTGGTACTTGGTCCCGGGAACATAGTGGGCGTTGTCTGCATCGGCGGGATAGACGTCAAAGTATTCGGCCTGACCCACGCCGATGAGATCGCTCCAGCCGGTGGCGTAGGTGAACAGCGCCTTGTTGTCCTCGGTGAGCAGGCCGCCGATGAAGCCCTGGTGGTTCTTGGTGGAGGCGGTGGGGGTCACGTCCAGGGTCATGGTCATGGCGTTGGATGCAGTCAAAGCGTCTCGGACCGCTTCCAGCCCCTGGCCAGTGAGGGAAGCGGCGCTGTCCGCTGCAAACTGCAAAGCGCCATCGGCATAGGAGAGGTTTTCCGCAGTCAAATGATACCCATTCCCGCTGGAATCCTTCAGAATGGCAATTTCTTCATCGCCGCCGTCGAAGCCCTGAAGGCTTTCCTCGTTCATGGGGTAGCAGACCACGGGTTTCGTTTCCAGTGCGTCCTCATCCCCGGCGTTCAGTGCCTTAACCTCCGCATCGGAAAGAGCCTTGGAGTAGACCCGAAGATCGCTGACCGAGCCGATAAAGTCCGTGACGGCATGGGGATAGCCGTCGCTGGCCTCCGCACCGGCCACCGGCTCCTTGCCGACGTTCAGGTGGGCAACGTCCCGGATGGGCGCAGTCGCCGTGCCGTAATCCGCCGTAGGAGTATCGTCCACATACAGAGCCATCTTTCCGGTGCTGCCGTCATAAACGCCGGTCAGATGGTACCATTTGCCCGCTTCGATGGCAGCGGATTCCGCCCAGGCCTCATTGGTGTTGTCGGAACCGGCCACGTGGAAGACAAAGCAGCTCCAGCTGGCCTCGAAGGCGGCAATGTACCGGCCGTTTTCATCGGTAAGGCCGGCAATAAAGACGAAGGGATCGCCCTGAAATTGGGCCTTTTCATCCAGCCTGACCCAGCAGCTGAGGGTCAGCTCATCGGTCAGGGCATTGCTGAGGATATTGGCCTGCTCCACGGTAACGGCTGCGCTGCTCTCCGCCGTAAAGGCCAGGGAGCCACCCTCCGCCCCGTCGGGGCCATCGGACAGCAGCACGTTGGAAATGGCAGCGTCCAGACCCAGATTGCCCACGTCCTTCATGCTGTCGCCGTCCACCGGCACCTTGCGGATCACGGTGTTTTTGTCCATGCTGTAATAGAGTTCGGCGTTGATGCGGCGTTCCTCGAGCTGCCCGGTATAGGGACTCATGCCGCTTTTCGCATTGTACTGACAAAGGAAGGCAGAGCCGGTCTTGTTGCCGTTGGGGCCGCTGTCTCCAGAGGTCCAAAACAGACCGCCGCCCATGGACGCGAAGCCGTAGGCAGTGGGGTAATTCCACCGGCCCAGCATCGTGGATAGATCCGCGTCCACCTCAAAGAGACATTCCTGGGCGTGGTAGCTCTTTTCTGCGCTGTAGGTGGTCATCCAGTAATGGCCGGTATCCCAGTCATAGGCCAAATTCTGGACGCCGAAGGGACTGCTTCCCGTTTCGATGGGGTAGCAGGTCTCATAGGTATACTTGCCGTCCAGGGAATACTGGACGATGAGCTGGTGGGTATCGTTCTCATCGTCCCGGATACCGGCGGCGACCATCAGCTTGGGCTCCCCGCTGGGGTCCAGACCCACGGTGACGCCGTCCAGCCCCTCCACGCCGTAAGGGTTTGCTTCCAAATCGCCGATGGAATCGTACCAGGCCTGGAAATGGGGGAGCTCCACCTTTTCCAAAAGTTTCAGGTCCGTGTCAAAGACCATCAGGTAGAAGCCGCTCCAGTCATTCCAGGCATGGCCGGGAAGAGAAGTGCCTAACATCGAGCCGTAGATCTTGCCGTCATAATAGACTACATCTCCCAGATGACCGTCAGAGAGCTCCACCTGGCCCAGTTGATTGCCCTCCAGGTCGGTTTTGACCAAGGTCTCGGTAAAGGACCAGTACATTCTGCCGCTTTCCCTGTCCACGTCGAAGCCCTGAAGATGCATGGGCTGGCCGGTGACGGAGAGGGTGGTCTTGGCCGGAGTGAACTCCGGCTCCTTGGCGGAAACCGCCATGGGGGTCCATGACGAAAGAGCCAACACGCCGCTGAGCATGGCGGCCAGCCACTTCCGCGCCCTGTGTTTTTTCATAGTGTTCTTCCTTTCGTTGAATTTTTGCCAGTGATCCGATGCGTTTCCCCCTCCCTTTTCCCAAAGGGCAGAAGGCTCCGCATTTCTTGCTATTATCAGGATAACACAGCCGCCCCAAACTCTCAATCGCTGAAATTTAGGTTTTGCTTGTCGGATTTTTATCTTTCTTTCACAAAAATAATATGATTTCTATTGAAAATTACGGCAGTTTGCCGCTTTTAGACCAAAAGAAAACACCGGAAGGGCGGTCCGGTGTTCTGGAGAGGTCCTAGCTCTTGACCTCCCGGGAGTATTGCAGCGGAGACTTCCCTGTGATCCGCCGGAAGACCTTGTTGAAGTGGCAGTAGTCGCCGTAGCCCACTTTTTCGCAGATCTCGCTGACGGAAAAGTCCGAGTTCCGGATCAGGGCACAGGCCTGCTCGATGCGGAGGGTGCTGATGTATTCCAGCATGGTGTGGCCGGTCTCCCGCTTGAACACCTGGCAGAGGTAGCTCATGTTGACGAAGAACCGGTCGGCGATGGACTGGATGTTCAGTTCCTTCCAGAAGTTTTCGTTGAGGTAGGCCACAATGGCCCGGACGGTCTCGTTTTTCACCGTCCGTCCCTCCACCCGGATGCTTTTCTGGATCCCGGCGATGAACCGCAGGCACTGGCGGCAGAGCTCCCGGCACATTTCCCCGGCGTCCCGGAACCGCCGGACCAGGCTTTCGCAGCCGGAGACGTACCCGTCCTCGGCGTCCCCCTCCCGGGAGAGGAAGTAGTTCACGGCGTTGCAGCAGAGCAGCGCCTCCTCGATGCCGGCCCCCCCGGAGGAAAACAGCGCCTCCAGCCGATGGAACAGGGGTTCCACCGCGGCGGCGTCCCGGTGGGACAGGGCCTTTTCCAGTTCCCCCAGGACCTCCCGACAGGAGTTCCCCGCCGGGCTGGCCGGGAAGTACCCTTGGCGGCCTGTGGTGAAGAAGGTATAGGCGGCGCTCCGGGCGGCCCGCATGGCCCGGTTCAGCTCCTCCACGGTCCCGGCCAGGGTCCCGCCGCCAATGCTCAGCCGCTTTTCCCCAGGGGAGCGGTCCCAGGCCGTCAGAATGCCTTCCCCGGCCCGGCGGGAGCCCTCGGGAATCAGGATCAGCTGCTCCCGGGTCCCCGTCCGGATCACGTGGGCGGGAATGTCCCCCAAGGGCGGGTCCCCGCCCACGGCAGCCAGGACCCAGTAGGCCCCGCTCACCGGAAAATAGCCGTCCAGGCGGTTCCTGCGGCTTTCGGGGTCGGCCAGAGCCTCCAGAAGCTCTGCCCCCGGATCCCGGCGGTCCCTGAGGGATTTGGCCGCCCGGGAGACCGCCTGCTGAAGCTCCTCGTCCTGCAGGGGCTTCAGGCAGTAGGACACGGCGCCGCATTCCATGGCGGCCCGGGCGTACTCGAATTCCGCATGGCCGCTGACGATGACGAACCGGGTCTCCGGGAACCGGCTCCCGCAGGCCCGGAGCAGATCGATGCCGGTCATTCCCGGCATGAGGATGTCGGTGACGACGATATCCGGCCGCCGCTCCTCGATGAGCCGGAGGGCCTCCCGTCCGTTGCCGGCCACGGCCTCCACCGGGAACTGGTCCCGGACCTCCTCCAGGGCCGCCCGGATATTGGCCGCCACCAAGGGTTCGTCGTCTACGATCAAAACACGGTACACAAAAAGTCCTCCTCAGTTCATGTCAAAGGGCCCCTGGAAGGTCACGGTCTCCTTCCAGACGTTGCCGAATTCCTCCGCCCGCATCCGCAGCGTCACCACCGTGCCCTGACCGGGACTGCTGTCGATGGTGACGCCGTACTCCTCGCCGTAGGTCAGGCGGATGCGGTTGTTGACGTTGACCACGCCGATCCCCGCCCGGTAGCCTACGATATCCTTATCCTTGCTCAGCTGGGCCCCGGAGAGCTTCCGGCGCATCCGCTCCAGCTTTTCCGGCTCCATGCCGCCGCCGTTGTCCCGAACCCGAAGGAGCAGGTCCCCGCCGGAAAGCTCGCTTTCCACCACCAGCCTGCCGTCCCGGTCCAGGACCTCCACCCCGTGGATGATGGCGTTTTCCACCAGGGGCTGCAGGATCATCTTGGGGACGGAGATGTCCTTGGTCTCCTCTGGAATTTGATAGCAGACGGAAAACCGCTGGCCGAAGCGAGTCTTCTGGATGCGGACGTACCGCTCCACCGCGTCCAGCTCGTCCCGGAGGGGCACCCGCTCCCCGGGCCGGATGCTGTAGCGGAACAGAAGGGAGAGATCGTTGGCCATGCTGCGGATCTCCGCTTCCCCGTGGAGGGCGGCCAGGCCCTTGATGGTATCAAAGGTGTTGCAGAGAAAGTGGGGGTTGATCTGGCTCTGGAGGAAGCTCAGCTCCGCCTGCTTCCGCTCCAGCTCCGCCCCCAGGATGTCCTTGTCCTTGCGGATGACGGTCTGGGTCAGGTTCTGGATGGTGTCCAGCATCCGGTTGCACTCCCCGGCCATTTCCCGGGCCTCCCGGCAGCCACCCAGCTGGATGCGGCGGTTCAGTTTGGAGAAATCCCGGGAAGCCGCCACCCGGCCCATAAAGGCGCTGAGGCTCCGGATGGGGTTGATGACCCCCCGGACGGTCCAGTACACCGGGAAGGACAGCAGCGCCACCGACGCCGCCAGGAGCACCAGGGCCAGGTCCCGGGCGCTGCCGGCCTGGGCCAGGACCTCCTTTTCCGAGACCAGGGCCACCAGCTTTCCGGCGAAAACGTCCACGTCCCGGACGTAGGCCATGTACCACTGGCCGTCGATTCTGGTCCGGAAGGTGGGCGCCTCCCGCTGGGCCAGCTCCCGGATAGCCTCCTCGTCGGTCTCCTGGCCGCTGCGGGAGAAGATGCGGCCGCTTTTGTCCAGGACGAAAAGCTGGATGGGTGTGGACTGCCGGAGGGCGGTCTCCGAAAGGCCGATGCCGTCGGGCTGGATCACCAGGGCCACCGCACCGATGTCGTAAAGGGACTGGTGGGGGTTGATGGAGTAGATGCGGGTGGCCACAATGACGCCCTCTTTGGGATAGTTTCCGTTGCGGAAGTCGATGATCTCGGAGTAGTGGTAGTTCTCCCGGAGCTCCAGGCTCTCCCGGATGCGGGGGTCGGTCTCTCGGAAATTCCGGGTCAGGCCGTAGGTCTTGCCCTGGTGGTCCATGACGATGATGTCGATGATGTCGTCGTGGAAAATCCGGGTATTATGGAAAAAGGTGTTGACCTGGTTGGTCTGCTCGATCCAGCGGCTGGTGTTGTCCGGGTCCGCCGTGACGAAGTCCTGGATGGTCTCACTGAAGGCAATGAAGCCCAGGAACCGGTTGTAGGTGTCGCACTTGACGGCGATGCTCCGGCCCACCTCATCCACATAGGCCGCCGCTTCTTTATAGCTGTTTTCCCGGAGAGAGCCGGCCATCCGCCCGTAAAAGATGAGAATCACCCCGCAGAGGAGGGCCGTCAGCATCCCGGCGATGGTGAGGAGCTGAGTCTTGATCCCCGCCCGCCGGTATCCGGCAAAGAGGGCCCCGTCTTCTTTCCGTTTCATACGCGCCGCCTTTCAAAAATCCGTGACAGAAGGTGAAATTTTTGGTAAAAATGTCAGCGTATCCATTATAACACAGCCTTTCCCGAATTTCCAGCCGGAAATTTACCGGAAAGCGGAAAACTAAAAATCCGACAACCAAATGCTAAAGAATAAAAATGGCAAAAAATATCCGGGCATTTTATAATAATATTGTGCAAAAGAACAGCGTGCATCGTTTCGCGGTTTTTCCGGCCGCAGGAAAGGAAGGATCACCACATGCAGACTGCGTTGACCGCATCCAGCGGAAAATCCGCCAAAACTCTGGGCTATCGGTTCCGGCAGGCACTTTCCCGGTACAAATTTCTTTATCTGATGCTGCTGCCGGGGCTTGCTTTTTTCCTCGTTTTCAGTTATATTCCCATGTATGGCATCACCATCGCCTTCCGGGAGTTCAGCTACCGCAACCCCTTCGGCGGCGACTGGGTGGGGCTCAAGTACTTCAAGGAAATGATGCAGGACACCCAGTTCTGGGTCTCCTTCAAAAACACCCTGCAGATCAGCCTGGGGCGGCTCATCTTCGAGTTCCCGGCCCCCATCATCCTAGCCCTGCTCCTGAACGAAATGCGGGGAGCCCGACTGAAGCGGGTCTACCAGACGGTATTCACCTTCCCCCACTTCCTGTCCTGGGTGGTGGGCGCAGGCATCGTTGTAAACCTCATCTCCGAATCCGGAGCCATGAACCAGATTCTCGGCGCCGTAGGGCTGCCTAAACTGTCCATCCTCACCAACCCCTCGGCCTTCCGGCCCATGCTCTACATCAGCAATCTGTGGAAAGAGGCGGGCTGGAGCGCCATCATCTACCTGGCGGCCATTACCTCCATCAACCCGGAGCTTTACGAAGCAGCGTATGTGGATGGCGCAGGGCGGTTCCAGCGGATGCTCCACATCACCCTTCCCTCCATCCGGGGAACCATCGGCGTACTGCTGATCCTGGCCATCGCCAGCATCGCCAACGCTGGCTTCGACCAGATCTTCAACCTCTACAACGCCCTGGTCTACGACGTGGCAGACATCCTGGACACCTACATCTACCGCCGGACCTTTGTCTCCGGCCTGAGCTTCAGCTCCTCGGCGGCCCAGGGCATTTTCAAATCCGTCATCAACCTGATCCTTCTGGTCACAGCCAACACCCTCACCAAGAAGATCAGCGGCCAGGGAATTTACTGAGAAAGGAGGTTCCATCCATGCAGGAAAAAAATCGCACTCCCTTCGATTACATCAACGGTGTCTTTCTATTGCTTCTGGCCATTGTTACGGCGTTTCCGCTGTACTATGTGCTCATTGTCTCCGTGGGCTCCTATAAGGACATCGTCACCTCCAGCATGTACCTGTTTCCCACCTCCATCGACCTGACGGCCTACCAGTCCATCTTCGAGGCCCGGCGGATCGGTTCCTCCTTCCTTGTTTCCCTGTTCGTCACCGTAGCGGGCACGGGGCTGGGGATGATCGTCTCCGTGGCCATGGCCTACTCCCTTTCCAAGAGCCATGTGCCGGGGATGAAGCTGGCCTTCGGCGTGGTGCTGCTGACCATGTTCTTCAGCGGCGGCATGATTCCCTACTACCTGACCATCAAGAGCCTAGGGCTTATCGACAAGGTGGCCGTGATGATCCTCCCCACCTGCGTCAGCGTCTTCAACGTCATCGTGCTGAAGAACAACTTCGCCCAGGTACCCCCCTCCCTGGAGGAATCCGCCCGGATCGACGGCGCCAATGACATGACCATCCTGTTTCGCATCGTGCTGCCCACCTGCAAGCCCATTCTGGCCACCATCGTCCTGTTCTACGCCGTGGAGCGCTGGAACGAGTGGTGGCACGCCATGCTCTTCATCACCACCCCCACCAAGCAGCCCTTGCAGATCGTCCTGCGGGAGGTCCTTTTCAACTTCGACCAGATGCGCAGCACCATCGGCGCATCCCTGGCCCAGAACACCAAGCCCGTCTACAACCGTTCCGTCCAGATGGCGACGGTGACGGTGGCCACTCTTCCCATTCTCTGTGTCTACCCCTTTTTGCAGAAGTACTTTACCAAGGGCCTTATGATCGGCGCGGTAAAGGAATGATTCGGAACTTACGGCCCGGCCGTTTGTATTAGGAAACTCGATTTCAAAAAACAATGAACAAGGAGGAATTTCCCGTGAAGAAACTCAGTAAATTGCTCTGTACCGCCCTGGCAGCCGCCATGCTGGCCACTGCCGTCACCGGCTGCGGCGGCGGTTCCAATCCCTCGTCCGGCACGCCTGCTTCCACCGGCGGTTCTTCCGCCAGCACCGGCGGGGATGAAAACCCCTACGCCGAGCATATGGAGATCACCATCGGCTCCTGGGACCTGGACTACGACGTGGACCCCAACGTGACCGATCCCCTGTATCAGAGCATCTTAGACAAGTTCAACATCTCCATTAAGACCATGAACACCACCTGGGACGACTACATCCAGAAAATCCAGACCTGGGCCGCCGGCGGCTCCACCCTCCCGGACCTGTTCTCCATCGACGCCGTGGGGCAGCCCTTCTACACTACCTGGGTCAAGGAGGGTATCGTCAAGCAGATTCCCGAAGACCTTTCCGCCTACCCCAACCTGAAAGCCATCATGGATCTGGCTGACACCACCGCTTACAAGGACCCCGACGGTCACTATTACTGCATTCCCAAGCCCAACTACGCCGACAACGTCCTTTGGGCCCTGGAAAAAGGCGTGTACGTTCGGAAGGACTGGCTGGAAGCCTGCGGCATCACCGCCGACCCCCAGAACATGGATGAACTCATCAAAAACATCCAGACCGTCATGGAGAAGAACCCCGAAGGCGCGGCCAACCTGGTGGGCATCACCGCCCAGAACAAGGCCCACTTCTTCAGCCTCATGCTCAACTACGCTCCCGAGGTGGCCAGTGGCATGAACTACTGGGTCAAGGACGCCGAAAACAAGTGGATCCCCGGCATCTTCACCGACCGCACCAAGACCGGTCTGCTGGAAATGAACAAGCTGTACACCTCCGGCGTCATGGATAAGGACATTCCCATCCTCAAGGACACCGAAGCCATGGATAAGTTCTGCGCCGGCAAGGCTGTGGCCCTCTGCGCCGCCCCCAACCTGACCACCGCCGTTATGGACAACTTCGCCAAGATCTTCCCTGACAAGGATTTCACCGAATGTGTGGCCTACTTGAAGCCCTGGCCGGCGGAAAACGGCAAGACTTACCGTTTCTCCACCCTGACCCATTGGGCCGAAACCTACATCAGCGGCAACTGCGACGACGCCAAGCGGGATCGCATCCTGGCCTTCTATGACTATATGCTGGGAGACGGCCTTACTGCTATGCGCTACGGCGAAGAAGGCGTGGATTACAAAATGGACGGCGACACCGTGGTCATCACCCGGGAAAAGGAAGCCGACGGCAACTTCGTGAACATCCACGACCTCCATCCCCAGCTGACCAACCTGAAAAGCGTCTTCACCTGGGACGGCGACTTCGCCCTGGTGGACCCCTCCGGCAACCAGACCGCACTGGGCATGGAACGGGACTACGCCGACTGGCTCCGGTCCAACACCGACATCGTGGAGACCAACTTCCAACTGACCTACATGACCTACGAGAACCAGGATAAGACCATCTCCGACCCCTCTGACGAAATGATCAAGGTGGTCATGAGCGACGACGCCGAGAGCGCCTACGAATCCATGATCGCCACCCTGAAGGCCAACGGCTACGACGACGCCATCCAGAGCTTCAACGACGCCGCCAAGGCCATGGGCATCGAATAAGCCTTTCGTTTTCCGAAACAGGGAAGCCTTTTTCCGGGGCTTCCCTGTTTTCTGCAAAAAATTACGGTTTTTGGAGCTTTTGCAAGATTTTGCGGCAAATCCCGTCGATTTTCCCCAAAGAAACGCCTGCTGTTTTCTCCCTGAATCTGCTAGAATGAGGGAGTCCCTCGAAAGGAGACCTTGCCATGACCATGATGTCCTCCATGAACAATTTCAGCCGCCTGACCGAGGGCCGGTTCCTCTCCCCGGACTGCACCGTGGAAAACCCGGTCCTCCGGGAGGTGATCCGGAAAATCCCCACCGGCCAGGGTGGCTGGAGCCGCCTGCGCTTCACCTCCGCCTGCTCCCCGGAGGAACGGGAGCGGTTATTCTCCCTGGGCGTGACCCCCTCCCAGCTGGAAGCCGAGGATTCCTACGCCATTTTTGGAGAAAAGGACGTTCTCACCATTTGCAGTGCCAATTTCCGGGGACAGCTTTACGGCGCGTACACCCTTCTCCAGCAGTCCTACGACCACGGCGGGAAAATCCCCGGCGGCGTGATCTTCAACCTTCCCCAGTGCTCCTTCCGGGGACTGAAGGTGTACCTTCCCGCCCCGGACGCCCTGGAGGAGTTTTACCGCACCGTGGATTTCCTCCTCTACTACCGCTGCAATACCATCATCATCGAGGTGGGCGGGGCCATGGAGTACCTCCGCCACCCGGAGATCAACGAAAGCTGGCTGGAATACTGCAAGGAAATGGGACGCTACCCGAAACGGGCCCGAGAGGTCCAGGGAATGTTCGGCTGGGCCAAGAACTCCATCCACTTTGAAAACGGCGGCGGCCGCTTCCTTTCCCAGGACACCGTCCGGGAGCTGGTCCGGTACTGCAGGGACCGGGGCATGGAGGTCATCCCCGAGGTCCCCAGCCTGAGCCATGCGGACTATCTGCTCAACGCCCACCAGGAGCTGGCCGAGCGGCCCTACGACCCCTTCCCCGATGTCTACTGCCCCTCCAATCCGGAGAGCTACCGGCTGCTTTTCGACGTTCTGGACGAGGTCCTGGACGTGTTCCGGCCCGGGACCGTCCACATCGGCCACGACGAGTGCTACTCCCTGGGTATCTGTGACCGGTGCAAGGGCAAGGACCCGGCGGAGCTTTACGCCGGGGACATCACCAAAATCCACGACTATCTGGCGGCCCGGGGCGTCCGCACAATGTTCTGGTCGGAGAAGGTCCTGAACGCTGTGACCAAAAGCGGCCAGCCCTTCGGCGGCGCGGAGCAGACCTGGAGCTGCTCCCGGAACACTACCTGCCATATTGCCGCTACCCATACCGCCATTGACAGGATCCCCCGGGACTGCCGGGCCCACAACTGGTACTGGGGCGTGGTGGAGTGGGGCGACCGGGAGTTCCACCAGCGGGGCATTCCCATGACCTTCGGCAACTGGAGCCCCCTGACCATCCGTCACTGGCAGGACCGGGTGAACGCCGGGGCACAGGGCGGTGCGCCCTCCCACTGGACCACCCTGTCCGAGGAAACCCTGCAGTACGACGGCGTTTTCGCGGAGATCGTTTTCGGGGCCCACCTTCAATGGATCCCCGGCTACACCCCGGACCAATATGCCGATTTGTTGGAAGAAACCGCCCGGGAGCTTTTCCTTTATAAGAACTGGGAGGTGCTCAAAAAGCCCCACTTCTCCATTACCCACCGGACCACCCTGGACCGACCCTGGGAGTACCTTACCAGCACCCCTCTGCTCCGGGAACAGAACACCATCGGCAGCTATCTTGTGGAGTACCAAAGCGGCCGCACCCTGGATATCCCCCTGATTTACGGCCGGAACATCGGCAATCCCTTCCGTAGCTGGCAGCTCCAGGAGGACCCGGACTGGGACTGCTACCGCTGCGACTGCGCCCTTTGCTCCCTGACCCTGACCACCCTTCCCATCCGGCAGGACAACGGCGAGACCCACTACCGCATGGTGGTGGAGAACCCCTTCCCCGGGGACCCGGTGGCCGGCGTCCGTATCGTGAAAACCGCCGGGGATGCCGGAGAAATTCTGCTTACGGCCTTTGAGACAGAGGAGTGCGGGCCGGAGTTTGATCCCGGTACAGTTTCCATGCCGCAGCACTATTAAGTTTTCGGTCCAGCCTTTTAAAAAAGGCTGGATCGAAAACTTAATTTGCTGATGCTGTGGTCACAACGGGCAGCCTGCAATCGTTGCCGGGCAGGCTCACATCATATACTCCCGCATCCGGACAAAAAATAGGCCCAAATCCCAATACCGCTGCAAAGCGTCTTCGTCCTTGGACATCTCCAGCCGCAGGGCGTCCATATACTTCTGGGCCAGTTCCTTATTTCCCTGGCACCGCTCTGTGCAGCACCGAGCCAGGAGTCGGCAGTACTTGGCGTGATAAACGAGCATCTGCCAGGAAACCGAAACCGTCCGCCGGTCCGCTGCTACATACGCCGATTTTGATAACTTTCTCAGAAATTCTTCTTGAACAAAAAGCTGCAAGCATTGTTGATAACTGATACCCGAAGCCTTTGCCTTATTTCTGAGCTTTGCCAAAACGGAAGCTGCTTTATCTGCCATCACAACCACACTCCTATCAGTTCTTTCACCTTTTTCTGCACACGCAGCTTCTTAGCATACAGCATAAGATTGGGAATATTCTTTTTCGGGTCATTAACATATCCCTGTATTGCTTTATTGAAAATTTCCTTATCCATTTTACTCATATTTTTTAGAACATCACATATCGTCCTGTCACGGTCATAAATTCGGACTTTTGTAAAATCGATTTTTCCGGTTGTTTCGCCAAGCGTAACCAACTCTGTCTCAATGCGATATGCTTTAATAAACGGGTACTCTATGTTCGTTCGCAATTTTGAAACATTCCTATCTATTGCAAAACTCCATTCGGCAGGGTTTCTGTCACTGTACTTGTAATAAAGCAGCGCTGTTTCCATGCAAAGAACAGTATCTGGAAACAATGTGTTGATGATAACTATTTCTCTGGTTTCACAGCTTTCAATCCAATGATAATAACCACGTCTTATTCTTTCGATATGGCCTTCGTCCAAAAGCTGTTTAATGTCGGCATAATATAGCTTGGCTTTAAGAATTTCGGCAGTAGACATCACATAATGATGTTGCTCAAAAATCTTTCTCACCACTTTAATATCATTTTCACGCAGCATTCGCACACTTCTACTTAATTGCCTCAAATTCGTTAATCGGTCGGGCACTTTACTATAACTATTTTCATATAGAAAGTCAATAGCGAACTACCCACTTGTTTATTTTCAAGTAGGTAGTTCGCTAGTGATAAGGTGGATGGCTTGTCCACAATTGAAGTATACGGGGCTGATATTGAATTAAACAGCAACTTGAAATTTTGTTGAAGCGATAGCGTATAGATTTATAGTCCGTTCTATCTCTCCAACCTCGATAGAATAAGGCTTTTCGGCACTTTTCCCATTGTCAGAATCGTCGTATTTTTTAATTCTGTCGAGTGTCGAAAAGCTATGTATCTTAAGGCCAAAGACCTCACGCTTGTCCTCGTATTTGATACATTGGAACATTTCCGATGCTTCTCTTGGCACCGAAGAGCTGGCCCATGTAGAAATGATCTCTGCCATCCTCTATCAGCTGACCCGGAATCTTCCGGTCAGCGAGATCAAAAAATCCGGCTTCGACGCCTATTTTGTGGATCACACCACCGGCATCTACCCCCAGGCTGCCTCCGGCTATCCCTTCAACGCTGCAGAGCTTGCCTCCACCGGAGACGTGCTGGCCGATCTTTTTGAGGATCTGGCAGCAGATGGTACGACTGCATAAGAACAACAAAGCCGGAAACCCCTATAAACACTACATTTTTTGTAGGACAAGTTTTTTCCGGCTGCGTTCTTATAAGGACAACTTGCCAAAACAGATAGGACAAGCCCCCTCCAAACAGAATAACGTACCGCACAGGCGGCGTTACCTTATCCCAACCGGGAAACAAGGAACGCCGCTATTTTTTTACCCTCATGTTACGCAGTAGGGGCAAAAAGAGCCTTGCTACATAAGGCTTTGCGGGTGCGGTTTTCACAGGGTAAGGGATTGATACCTAAACCCTCAAAATCGCTGTTCTACTGCGTAACAAATATGCAGCAAAGGAGTTGATGAAGCTATGGCAGTTTTCCGCGTGGAGAGAAACACAGGATATACGGTTATGAGTAACCACCATTTACGCAATAAGGAGCTTTCCCTAAAAGCAAAAGGGCTGTTATCACAAATGCTGTCCTTGCCGGAGGATTGGGACTATACCCTTGCAGGACTGTCCTATATCAACCGGGAAAGTATCGACGCTATCCGCACCGCTGTATGGGAGCTTGAAAAAG
>OLGA01002078.1_pt1 | contig 14917 bp, 8 predicted proteins | sample 1604881 | NCBI WGS metagenome assembly OLGA01 (sample SAMEA3888896, study PRJEB22519) | human gut metagenome | biome: human gut; feature: human-associated habitat; material: faeces | place: Denmark | collected 2009
TATTCTAAAAGAGCAATGTATGGATATGAAACAGTTGTACAACTATCTGCCGCGGGAATTGGTCACTTTCGTTCTGGTGACCTTGTTTTCTTTACTAATCGGGCTTTCGCAGCGCCGAATCAGTTTGAAGCGTGAGGGTGAAACTACCCTTTTCGGGACCGACCGTACATTTACTTTTATCGGAATCTTGGGGTATCTGCTCTATATACTCGATCCTACCGATATGCGTCTGTTTATGGGAGGCGGTGCAGTGTTGGGATTGTTGTTGGGGCTGAACTATTACGTCAAGCAGTCTCAGTTTCATGTTTTTGGTGTTACTACCATTATTATTGCGTTGATAACCTATTGCATGGCTCCTATCGTAGCCACTCAACCTTCCTGGTTTTACGTCATGGTGATTGTGACGGTGCTTCTTTTGACCGAACTGAAACATACGTTTACCGAATTTGCTCAGCGTATGAAGAATGATGAAATGATTACGCTGGCGAAATTCCTTGCTATCAGTGGTATCATATTGCCTATGTTGCCGAACAAGAACCTGATTCCTGATATCAATCTTACTCCTTATTCCATTTGGCTGGCAACGGTTGTGGTATCCGGCATCTCGTATCTGTCTTATCTGCTGAAAAGATATGTATTCCATGAGTCAGGCACTTTGGTATCCGGCATTATCGGAGGGCTGTATAGCAGTACGGCTACGATCTCGGTACTTGCCCGTAAAAGTCGGAAAGCGTCGGAGCAGGAAGCTACCGACTATGTTGCCGCCATGCTGTTTGCTGTCAGTATGATGTTCCTGCGTTTTATGATACTGATACTGATTTTTAGCCGGGAGATTTTCCAGTCTATTTATCCGTACTTGCTGATTATGTCGGTGATAGCTGCGGCTGTAGGGTGGTTTATTCATTCCCGGCAGAAACGTCCTAAAGATTCGGATGCCGAACCGGAAGACGATGATAGCAGTAACCCGCTGGAATTTAAGGTTGCCCTAATCTTTGCCGTATTATTTGTAATCTTTACTGTGCTGACTCATTATACGTTAGTCTATGCAGGTACAGGTGGATTGAATCTGCTTTCTTTTGTATCCGGCTTTAGTGATATTACTCCTTTTATCTTGAACTTGTTGCAAAATACCGGTAGCGTTGCCGCACTGATTATTACTGCTTGCAGTATGCAGGCTATCATCAGTAATATAATGGTGAATATGTTCTATGCTTTGTTCTTCGCCGGGAAGGGAAGCAAGCTCCGTCCCTGGATTTTAGGGGGATTCGGGGTAGTGATTGCCTGTAATTTTGTGTTGTTGCTGTTCTTCTATCTTTAAGAAAGATACTTACGGTAGTACGGAATAATAAAATGAAAAAAGGAGAAAACAATGATCGTTTTCTCCTTTTGGGTTTAATGTGTATCTTATACTTAGAAATTAATGTCATTAAAACTGTTCACCAGTAACTGGTAAGTGATGAAACCGCCTGAACTGGAAGAGTATTTTGTATAAATGGCTGTTATATCTCCCGTTGCACCGGCTTCGGGCAATGGTTGTAGGGCGAAGTTTGAATATCCGCTTACACGTACAATGTAGTTACCCTTATCTTCGGTGGTTGTACCGCCATAAGAGAACCATGCCGAACCATAATAACGTTGGTTATTATAGCTATATGCATACGTGGGTGTTAATCCTTCGGATATATAAGACTTGCTAGTGTATGTAGCCTCGGTTTTACCATTCTCATAAATAGCCTCCAGATAGGAAGGATAGAAGTTGTTACCGGATGTACCTTCTTTATAGGTTAATCCTTCGAAACGAACCAGGCGTCCCAGCGCATCGTCGTTGAGTGCTGTTTCATAGTTGCTTGGAGTAATAACTAAAACATCATTCTCCGTCAGTTCTCCCATAGCACCCGGGCAGATATGTTCGTTTATCAACAGTTGGTTTTCCAGATTGCGGTTTGCATAGTTTTTCTCAATATCCGCTTCCGTAGGCGGCATACCGAGACTAATCATATACCGGTAGTTGCCGAGAGCCATTCCTTTGGTCTTCACATAAATAGTCTGTCCCATGTGATAATACACATAGTTGCTGACCATTAGCTTTAGTTCGATGCCGGATTGGGAAGTCTCGTCATAGATATAAAGAGATTTATAAACGTTCCCGGCCTGGTCGCTTGATATTACTTTACCACGGATTACATAATCCTCTGTGATTTCTACATATTTGCCAAGTCCGGCAGTTGATCCCGGAGCATATTTGGCATAATATATATCTTTCAACTGTTTGATTGTAATGATTTGGTCTTTGTTGAAATCTGCCTCTGTCCAGACTTTAGCCGGTGCAGGATCATCAAAGTCATTGTAGCAACCGGTAAAACTGAGTACAGCAGCTACAACCATACATATTTTTAATAATTTGCTCATAGTTCTCATTTTTATTCGTTACAGATTAGAAGCGGAAATAAAGATTCAGATAGTAAGTCGAACCAAACATATAGAAATATTTGGAGTCAAATGGCTGATAAGTTTGGTAACTTGTATCTTTGTTCTTCAACAAACGAACCTGTTCGTAACCACCGGTCTTGATGTCCTGGTCGTTGAGAAGATTCTTCATTTCCAGGCTGAATCCAAGAGTGTACTGGCGCTTGATAAACCAGTTCTTACCAATGCTGGCATTTACTACATAGGCAGAGTTGAATTTCTCTTGGCTACGGAGTTCTGCAACATCTTCTTTTGTCATACCCGGAGTCAATACCGCATCTGTACGATACAGCGGACTCATGGATATGTACATATTGCTGTAATAATTCAAATCCAGTGAAGCATAGATATTCTTGGGACCACGATAAGACAAACCGATATTCATTGCTTTCTGCGGAGTACTTTCTACGCGGAAGTTTTTCCAGTATACCTTACCTTCGTTTTTGACCTCACCACTATTATCCTGTATCTGAACGTAGTTGGGATTCGAATCGTATGTATATTGTCCCCAGCTAAGTGCACCGTTCAGGTAGAATCCGGCGTCGAGCGGAATAGAAGCAGCAACCTCCACACCAAAATGACGTTTGTCAATGCCGCTCATCGCAAAGTTGGAGAAAGTGGCTTCTACGTCGTCATAGTAAGAAAGAACCTTGTTCTGATTCATAAACTTGGTATAATAGCCGGATACACGTGCCCTAAGTTCTCCTAAACGGAAATTATAGGAACCGTCTACACCGAATACTTTTTCTGCGGAAAGTCCCGGAGTAACGGCGTTACGTGTACGCGGTGATACAAATGCGGACTGAAATTCCGGCGAATCTTGCATATACATGATATTAGCCTCGATAGAGTGCGCTGCCGAGAATTTATAGCTGAAGTTGGCTTTTAATTTATAAGTCAGATAATTAAGTTTCTTAGAGTCGCCTTGAGAGTCATCCAGGAACAAACCTTTCTTCCATAACCCGTGACGCCATAAAGAAGCATGACCGATCTCGCCGCCCAGGTTGACACCCAGTTTGCCGAAACTCATTTCATACTGAGCCCATGCGCGTGCGTTGAGTACATTTCCGTAGTAATCATACCCGTATTTATCTCCTTTTTTGGCAGCGCGTGCATGACCGTATTTTTCATAATATTCCATGTCGTTCTGATAAGGAATCGGATTTAATCCGCCCATGTCACGTTCGGCAAATTTGTCGATGTCTACCCAGTAATCGCCACCGAGCAGGTCCTTCACTTCGCTATAATACTCCGTACGGTTACGGCGTAAATTTACTCCTCCGTTTATTCTGGAATTATTGCGGAACGTATGAGAGAACTGTGTATAGAAGTTCCAGTCCAACTGGTCGGTATGGCGTTCTTCTATCATATTGATAGAACGGTGTCCCGGACCATACGTTGCATTTTCTTCCTGATTACGGTTGATGTCATACAGTTGTCCCCAATTAATGTGCCGGATATTATCCGTATTGGCACGCCATGCTTCATCTAACCAGGCACCGTAAGTAGTCCCGTTAGAGTAGCTGGGCAAATATCTGTAATAGTCGGGGCGTGGGTCGGGACCGGCATACCAGGTAAGTGCCGAATAACCGTTCTCTCCGAAGCGTACGGAAGTAGCCACGTTCAGTTGTGAACGGTCGTTGATGTCATAAGTGTAATTCAATACGGCGATAGGCTCGTGATAATTACGTACACGTGCATTACGGCGTTTACCGCTTTGCCAACCCCAGTTCGGGTTGTAATAGTTGTTTCCGACTAGATCATACACTTCCTGAGTGGCAGCTTGTTGAGTACCTCTTTCTGTCGGAGCACCTAATACGCTCAAAGCCAAACGGTGTTGGTCGTTGAATTGTTTTTCTACGGCAGCGAAATATCCGAATGCATTGTAATATACACCACGAGCGTAAGAGTTACCTCCCTGTCGGGTTGAAACGGAGAAGGCGTATGACCAACCATTATCTTGCAGTCCTGAGGCATACGTCACCATACCACGGAAACGGTATGTTGAGTTGCCATTTACAAGACTGGCACGGAATCCTTTACGCATTTGTGAAGGACGCGTATTGATGTTGGTTGTACCGCCGAGGCTACCAATACCCATTTCTCCCATATTCAATCCTGAAGTAACTTCCTGATTACGGGTAGCGTCGTTTAACCCGCTCCATAATGACCAAGGAGAATATCCGGTCAGTGCATCATTGAACAGGATACCGTTCAAGTATACATCAGTATAGCGTGAGTCGTATCCGCGAAGGTTGAAACGCATCTCGCTGAATTTGTAGGAAGCGATGTTGTTGAATACATCTTTGGATGCCGACAGTGATGAAGGCAATGATTGGGCATCGTCCAAAGTCTCCGTATCAAATTCTGCAAAAATAGCATCGTCCACAGTAGGAGATTGATTGTCGGGTACTAACACTACATTGTTAATGTCCCTTATCAGTTTGTCTACCCGGACCGCAATGGACAATGGCTCATATTCTGCCGCTTCAAAAGCCAGTGAATATTCACCTTTATTCAAATTCTCAAATATGAAGTTACCTTTTTCGTCAGTTGTCGTTGTGACGTTGCCCGGTGTTAAAGTGACTTTCACACCGTCAATAGCCGTACGCGTGGCACGTGATACGACTTTACCCTTGATTCCGCCGTTCTGTGCAGCGACAGTCAGCGAAATCAAAGATAATACCATGATTAGAAAACTCTTTATTTTCATAAGTATTTCAGTTTTATTTGCTTATATAGATATATACAGGGAAATGGTCGCTGAATCCACCTTGGAAATTATTTCCGACATAGGTACGTAGTGGATACCCCTTGTATTGTCCCTCTTTTTGTATCATATAATGTTGTTTGAAGATATTGCCGTAGAATTTTGATCCGGGAGCTTTTTGTATTTTCAGTTTTCCGGTAGATCCTTTGGCAAGATTTTCAGATATAACAATATTATCAAATATGTTCCACGCATCACCGTAAGCTAATGTACCGTAACCGGCTTTCAGCATATCGGCATACGGGGCGTATAAATCACCGGCAGACAAATCTTTCATTTTTAATTTGGCTCCTAACCCTTCGGTTATACTTTTGTCTGTCGGATCATCATTGAAGTCACCCATCATCACTATTTTAGTTGCCGGGTTGGCCTGCAGTACAGAGTCTGCGATGCTGCGCATCTGGCGTCCGACCGCAATACGTTTGAACTCTGAAACATCTTTTCCTCCCAGGCGAGAGGGCCAGTGAGCTACCATAAAGAAGAACGGTTCGTCTTCTATGGTTCCCCACATAGTCAGGATATCGCGAGTCTTGAAGTCCGGCAATGAAGGAATGACGGTCTTTACAGGATATTGCCCTTCCAATTTGAATACATCCGGACGGTAGAGGAAAGCTACGTCTACTCCACGGGCTTCGGGTGAATCGAAATGTGAGATCCGATAATTACCCGGTGCCAGCTTGGGGGTAGCTACAATGTCTTCCAGTACGTTCTGGTTTTCTACTTCCGATACCCCGATAACGATTGGATACTCTTTGTCGATAGCTGCCATACCGAACAATACTCGTTCGATATTGCCAAGCTTTTTATTATACTTGGCTGTATTCCATTTTTTGGGCCCTTCGGGGGTAAACTCGTCATCTTTAACTTCGGGATCATTGATCGTATCGAAGAAGTTTTCGAGATTATAGAATACCACTTTGTATGGTTTCTGACCAAAACAAACGGAAATCAGCAGTACAAAGAATATGGTGCAAAATAATTGTTTCTTCATAAGCTTGTATCTCATTTTATTCCCCATTGGGCGAGATCCATCTGTTGCTTCACAGAACTATCTACTTTGGGGAAGAATGTAAAACCTGTTTTTTCTTCAATATCAGCTACTGTTGTGCAAATACTTTTCGGTATAGAATTTCCATAGCCTTTTTGTTCTACCCAGAAACCAATAGATATTAATTCGTTGGGTGAGCAATCCTGCACCTTTTTATTCGTAGAACCGCTTTTTGTGCGTAGCAGTACTTTGAAATAGTTTGTAGGAACGGGTACGGAACTACCTACACCGTCTGTGGTTGTAGTTGCTCCGGGACCGAAATAAGCTCCGGTCACTACATACAATGTATCACTACAACTGTAACTGCGGACTTTACCCTCAAGAGTCGCCCACATCTGTTGGTTCAGGGAACCAAGCTGTGGTGTCATATTCGACATATAGAATGTCTGCGCATTCATTTCATCTGTACACACGCGGTCGGCAGATGCTATCTGATGACCACGGTCATAACTACCTTTATAAGAATGCTCTACACAATTTGCCTGGAAACTTTGAGGAACAATAGGGTCGAAAGCCCAACGATTGGTACGTTCTACATTCTTTCTTAAGTAGGCGTCATGTATCGGATATGCTACCCATAAAGCGGCTTTCTTAGTTTTATCGAAACAAATCGAATAGTTACGAATTGTTTGATTGTTTAAGAGCCCATAGTGAGTAACATATTGATAATTAGTGTTTTCTACTTTAGTAGGTAGCTCAGCCCATGAGTTAAACGCCGGCAGATTCTCTTGGGATTCTGCTAGCTGTACCAGATCAAAAGTCTTTTGAGCATTCTCTGCAAAACGCAACGTTAGTTGTGCTCTTCGTTGAGTTTTTCCAGAATTGGTCTTATAATATACGTATAGTACATTGAGCCCATCTGCTATCTGTCCACTTTTGGTCGTTATATTATAATCTTTACTACTGAAAGAACACCATTCTGTTCCTTCGGTCACTTCTGCGTGCCATTCCGTACCGGTTTTACCGGATAGAATGATTGCTGATGATCCGGAAACTGATTTCACGGTCGAAGATATTTTCCAATATGCTTCTCCGTCTTCGGTCGGGGATACCGGGTCGTCGTTATTGCTACACGCAAATGCACACAGTATCAGCACCGTAAAGAATACGGACTTTATTGCTGCTGCGTAGTATTTGGGAGGTGATGTCATCTTTGTTCTAGTATTGAAAACTTCAACTAACTATTAATGTCTAATTAATAGTTAGTTGAGATTTTAGATAACTGTATTATTTCTTCTTGAAAAAGAAAATTCCTTTCAATGAACTTATGCTTGAGGATTTATATGAACGAATAAATTTAGAGTCAGCATCCGCTGTCACTAAGTAAACTTCGTTGTTGGACGCTGTGACTCCACCGTTGTTTTTATCTTCAAATTTCCATTCAACAGATTCGTCAGCAGTGTCTTTTAATTTTAGTTTACGATTGGTAGCTTTAGTTGGGTTATATAAATACTGGTCCCCTATTTTTATATAGTATGTGTCAGCTTTACCATCAATTTTTACAAGTTCCATTTCGGCAGCAACTTGTGATGCATCTTTTGCTATAAGTTCATCTCCTTGATATTGATATGCAACTGTCACTAAGTCGCTACCCGAGAGAGTACCTTGCCAAATTTGATAGGTGTAAGGTTTAAGATCTGTTTTATTGTTACTTATTTCTGCATATCCTGCCATGAAATATTTTCCTTCTGATAGGTCCGCTACGGTCTCAATTAGTTTATAGCCATTACTTCCACCAATTGCTGCTACTTTTATAGGTACCGTTACAGAATTTCCACCACTCAATGATATTACTAAATCTTTTTTTATTTCATTGGTACTTGTATTAGCTTCAGCTTTAACTTTGACAGTGTTATTGTCTTTAACTTCTGCAGATATACCCTCACCTAAAGGACTGAGTTGAAGAGTGCTACTTCCTTGATTTGAGGTACTAATAATTAACGTTTCTTCTCCACCTGTTGAAGGAAAGTTAACTTGACTTGGAGCGACTGACGTTATTGTCGGTCCTGTTGCTTCGAACTCTTTAACATCTTCCAAATTACGAGGTAGAAGTTGTGCACTAGTTTTATAGGCAGCAGCTATACCTGTAAGTGAACCGTTTTCTTTAGCTATATATGCTACATTATTAAAGCTACTTGCACCTTTATTTATATATACAGTTAAATCACTTCCGTTAGCCTTGAAAGTATGAGTCGAAGCCTTATCGACCTCTGTTTTCCAAATGCCTGCCGTTTCAATAGTTACATTTTCTATTTTTACAGGCATACAAGCAAAGTCTAGAAGTTTATCTACGGTAATAGTAACAGGCTGAACATTATTGCCGGAAGATATCTTTTCAACTTCTGCAGCATCGAAGCCACTGATTTGTGGAGCACTGTTATATACTTGCATTTTCGCACTCTCTTTGCGCAGTGTAACTTTTATCTCATCACCGAGAGAATAAGTCTCAGGCTTGATAGTCGTATTGTAAAGAGTAAGTGCATTGCCGGCGGTAGTAGCACCTTTGGTCATTACGTATAATGTACCATATGAGCAGTTTTGTGCTTCTGGGTCGCCACAGATAATACCTTGAATTATATAGTCATTATCAATAGGAGTTACTTCTGTCGTTGCTTTTATCTTTGTAACCAGATCTGCAATGCTTATAGCTTCCGGAGCACTAGCAGTGAAGGTTTCTACAGAACCGTAAATATCTCCGGTTGAAGTTGTTGCGTATGCACGAACTGCATATTGGCTTCCACTTGTGAGTCCTGTTACTGCTACTGTCCAAGGAGAAACTTTTTCTTGAGCTTTTGTTTTAGCTACATTTGCCCAATCAATATTTGTAACATCTCCGGTGTATTCTGTATATTGTACACCGACTTCTGTTGCAGAAGCAACGTCCATGTTAACGACTGAACCGCCAAGAGTTGCAGATGTGCCATTTACTTGAGTTGCTTCGGCAGTAGAAACAGCAGGATCAGTATTTCCTAAATCAATTTCTTGTCCGCCATTGCCGGTTGAAAGAGTTGGGTCATCTATTGCAAATACAGAAGCTATGTCTGCTGCAAATTTAATATAAAGAGTATTAACGGGATACTTCAATGTAAAGTTAGATGTAACATATACCCAATATTCATCAGCTTGTTTATAGTCATATTGAATAGCGTTACTCCAAGTTGTGCCATCTTTACTTAAATAGAAATGGAAGCTTTCAGGTTTAAATTCATTGTCATAACCACCAGTTATTTGTTGTGAATAGCTTCCTCCAAATCCTAATTTAAGATTGGTTTGATCTGATTTTAAAGTAATCTTTTGAATGATGAAGTTTGCATTGTTTCCGAAGAAAAGTTTATCTCCACCAGAGGCACCTTCATAACCGGCACTAAGTTTTCCTGATTGGCGTATAGAAGCTCCCGAACCTGCATATTCTACTGTTGTAGAGCCTTCTCCTGATTTAACCCAATCTGTAAATTCGTCGACAAAAGGATAGGGACTCTTGGATGGTGCAGTAGTTCCGAATGTCTCATTGTAAATAACAACAGCAGGAACAATGTTTCCGCTTCTAATCGTAACTTCCTCTTTCATCAGCACTCCTACCTTGTTAGAAATCTGAATCAGGACTTTCGCTTCGTCTGTAATACCTTCGGGGATACTCACCTGAACTTTGTCAGAACCGTCACCTTCCATTTTGGAAAGTGTCACCCAGGTTTTATCGTCCAGTACAGTTGCTGTCCAGTGGCGGTTTGCTGAAATTTCAAAATAAGATTGACTTCCCTCTACCGGGGTTCCGTCGGTATCAAATACTAACGTTTTTGGAGAAACCTCCAAACGTGGAGCTTCAGTGTCGTCGTTATCGTCAACGCAACCTGCAAATAATGCTGTAGCCATTACAAACATCGTCGTAACGAACAGTTTGAGAAAAGTTAGATTTTTCATTAGCGTTTTTAAATAAATAGTTAATATTTCTTGTGAATTGTTTGTTATCATACGTTTCGATTTAAGTAATTAGCAAACAAAGATATTTTATTTTACGAAACTAACAAAGCTTTGTGCCACTATTTTTGTGTTACAATAAGGTTAAATTTGAGTTACAGCTTTACAAGTTGATACTGTTAAGGAGTGTAACAGTATGTAGGGGTTAATAAAAAATAAAAAAATAAATAGGAAGGTTTGTAATAATACTAAAAAGAACAACTGCTTTTTACAACTCTGTAGGAATATAAATGTGTGCTTATGTAAAATAATAGCAATGGTTCGGGTATTGTTATGAGATAATAGTCGGGTGTCCTTTCTGTCTTATGGTTGTAAATGCCGATAAGATTTGAGAAAATGTATAGTACTGTTTGATGTTTGTCTTTTAATACCTATATTTGTCTATATTTCATTTTAGAGAGGATAGGCATTATGAATAATACTTTTAGAATATACCCGATAGGGATACAGAATTTTGAAGACTTGCGTAATAATAACAACGTATACGTTGACAAGACGGAGTTGATATATCGGTTGGCTAATACCAATAAGGTTTATTTTTTAAGTCGTCCCCGCCGCTTCGGGAAAAGTTTGCTGGTTTCCACTTTGGACGCTTATTTTCGGGGAAGAAAAGACTTGTTCCAAGGATTGGCAATGGAACGTTTGGAGAAAGAATGGAATGTCTATCCGGTGCTGCACATAGATTTCAGCATGACGAAATATACCACTATGGCTGATCTGAACGAACGTTTGAATCTTCAACTTTGTGAGTGGGAGCGAATTTATGGGAACGCTCCGGAAGAGGAGGGCTATGCAGCCCGTTTTTCCGGGATAATAAAAAGAGCATACCAGCAAACCGGTTTGCAGGTAGTAGTGCTTATTGACGAATATGATGCACCTTTATTAGACAGTAACCATTTGCCGGAACTGCAAAATGAATTACGTGAAGAAATGCGGAAATTCTTTAGTCCTTTAAAGGCACAAGGAGAATATCTTCGTTTCCTTTTCTTGACGGGAATCAGCAAATTCAGTCAAATGAGTATTTTCAGTGAACTGAATAATTTGCAGAATATCAGCATGCGGGATGATTATAGCGCAATTTGTGGTATTACCGAGCAGGAATTACGTACGCAACTGAAAGCAGATATTGAGATGATGGCACAGGCTAATGGCGAAACCTATGAGGAGGCCTGTTTGCACTTGAAACAGCAGTATGACGGGTATCATTTTAGCAAAAAGTGTGAAGACGTTTATAATCCATTTAGTTTGTTTAATGCATTTGCTCAAAAGAGCTATGAGAATTTCTGGTTTTCTACCGGAACACCTACTTTCTTGATAAACATATTGCAGCAGAGTAATTTCGATATCCGCGAATTGGATGGGACTACGGCTACTGCCGAACAGTTTGATGCTCCTACAAGTGTTATCACTGATCCTCTCCCTGTGCTTTATCAAAGTGGCTATCTTACTATCAAGGGCTACGATTCGGAATTCCAACTTTATACTTTGGCTTATCCCAACAAAGAAGTGCGGAAAGGATTTATCGAGTCTCTTATGCCCGCCTACGTACATTTGCCGGCACGTGAAAATACGTTTTATGTGGTTTCTTTTATCAAAGACTTGCGTGCCGGAAAACTGGTTGAATGTCTGGAGAGAATAAGGGCTTTCTTCGCTTCGATTCCCAATGATCTGGAGAATAAGCAGGAAAAACATTATCAGACTATCTTCTATCTTTTATTCCGCTTGATGGGCCAATACGTGGATGTGGAAGTAAAAAGTGCTATCGGACGGGCTGACGTAGTTGTAAAATTACATGATGCTATTTATGTCTTTGAGTTCAAGGTAGATGGTACACCGGAAGAAGCGTTGGAACAAATAAACAGTAAAGGATATGCTATACCTTATCAGCCGGATCATCGAAGTGTTGTAAAGATAGGAGTTAACTTCGACAGTACGACAAGAACTATCGGAGACTGGGTCATTGCTGAAGAATAGTGACTGTTGGGCACTGTTCGCAATTCCTATTGATTTTTCCAATTCCTCTTTCAACCTATCACCACCCTTCTGAAACCCTTTACAGATCGTACTTACAGAACGGTGATAGGTTGTCGTTAACCTATCACCGTATCCTTCACCTGTCACCGTACCGATAATTGTATATTTATGCTCTTTTCGGCTTGATTCGGACAACTTTATAAACATTGCCGCGCTTGGCGTGTATGGAAGGCACTTGATTCCTCTGCAATATTCTTCCAAACTGGATAATGTTGCAATTGGAAACGCGGATTCTACTATCATGTTGCACCTGTTCCAGTATCTCGATGGCGAGAAGTAACTCGTATTCTTCCTCATCTTCCCGGGCAGCTCGGAAATATTGGTGGAATAATTGCTCTGCAATGGGGATCACTTGAAACTCCTGATTGCTTTCGGTCATAACCTTTTCATCTTCGGCATTGAACCAATAACGTTCTCCTTTGTAAATATCGTGTATGGCTTGCGCGTAAAGTTGTTCATAGTCGATAGGAGAACAATCGATCGGACCGGTTACGGCGATGACGATATAACGTCGGCTGCCGGAAGTGTCGGTCAGTAAATCCTTGTGATTGCTCGTGCCGATGAATGAGGCATAGCGGCGCAACTCCTGTGTCGCTACACCGTGAGGACGGCGGGTGTTGACTACCGGTTTTTGAATGATATGTTTCAGGAAAGCCTGTTGACTCTCCCTGTTTTGGTCGAACTCGTCCATGTTGATGAGTGCGAAACGGTTGAGAGATAGTTCGGCATCCCTTTTGTTGCTGAAGTCAATGCGGTCGGTGTAGTAGGGTTGCAATTCGGTCGGTAGCAGATTCCGGCAGAAAGTGGATTTCCGGTAAGCTTGCGGACCGACTAACAACGGTACCGTGCAATTTGCGTAGTTGCGGTCAGTGTGGCGCCAATGAGCCACCATATTCAGGAACCAGCGATAAAACAGATCAGGCCAGTGGATATTGTTGCAAGGAACACGGGAAGCAAGCTCGCGGATGCGGTCGCGACCGTCCCAACGGATATCCACGCCGAAAAGGAAATCTTCGATAGGGTTGAAAACCGGAATACGGTCGGAGTCCAGATAACGGGCAACATCCCTGTCCCAAAGGTTGAGTCCTTCGAGTCGTGCGTTCATGGCGATGCTGTTGCGCGTGCGGTTGGTGACCGGACGGAAGCAAAAACAGAACGTGTTTCGTTCGCGATATTCGGTGACGGTTGTCATCGTGTTGTAACGAAACTCGTATCGGCGTTGCATAAATTCTTCTGTCCGGAGTTCCAGTTCCTGTTCGGCTGATAAGGGGGACTTTTTTCCGAAACCTTTGGCGTTCAGATATACATTTTGTACGGTTTGGCGGATCAGGAATTCCTTCTTTTGGGTGTAGAAGTGTGCAATGGCCCAACGGGCGGTTTCCTCTTCCGGTATGCCTGACTGAAAGCAGTTTTCCGCAAGTTGCACTAAGAGAGGCTTGAGGTCATCGTCCGAATGGAGATGCATGTTGGGATGAAGTTCGCTTAATGAATGGTAAGCCTTATTCAGGGCGACCTCGAAGAGGGCGGATAAGGTGTCGAAACTGTCGTATCCCGGAATCAGCCGTTTGAATGGGGAGTTTTCCGCTTGCACGGTTTCTTTGTAGGTGGTGTCCGACGGCATTTCTAATGGTTGGCGCATATAAATGACGGTAGAGTCGGGATTGTAATAAAGTTCCGGATCGTAGGTTTGCCGGCAGAATTGATCCAATGTCGGTTTTTTAAGTTCGATGGCATAGGAGAGTGCCGGTTGACACAGGCCGACGGCTTTTCTGTAAGCGTGAGCTTGGAATATTTCCGCTTCTTCCCGGCTTTTGGGTAGTGATTTGTCCGGGCGTGTGAAACGCAGCCATATTTTTACGGAGTGTCCGCTGGAACCCATGAAGGCTGCGAGGGTTTGAGTGAGTTCTGCCGCTTCCTGTTTCACACGGTTTACTTCCGTCCTGTTTGCCAGGTGGTTTACTTCTATTTGCACGATGCCGTTGTATGCGGTCATTTGTGTTCCGTTGGTTGTTTTGCGGAAGTTGGCGGCAGGGATGACTTTCGTCAGTTTTTGCGCTTCTTCTAGTTTGCAGTCCGGTGATGCGTGACGTATGCTTGTCCGTAGATTACTGATCGGGCGGGCTTTCGTTTCATGCTTCATCGCTTCTATTTGTAGGTTTATGTCCAACGTTCGCATGGTTGGTGTCCCTCCGTTGTCCCGCATCAAAGTAAGTTTCATGTCAAGTGTGTTTATTATTTATTCCTTTTTTATTAAAGGCTGATAAAGGTAGGCTTTATAATCCGGTCGGGCAAACTCTTTCGTATTTATTTATCACTAAAACTTGGTTAAGTTTTATATGCCTTTTTGCTGCCTGTTCCATACGGGGAAACGATCGGTTTCATCGGTGAGAAACTCTAGTTTCTGCACCTTGAAACTCTGGTTTCAATAGCTTGAAACTTTAGTTCTGGCAGCTTGAAACTAAAGTTTCTTCGCCTTGAAACAAATTGTAACAAGGCATGAAACGGAAGTTACCTCTGAGTGGTACTCTTGTTTACAAGAGGCATTTATCAAATTGGGCGGTGATAGGTGATAGGTAAGGTGATAGGTTACTGACAACCTATCACCGTTCTGTAAGTACGATCTG
>OLGA01002084.1_pt1 | contig 14877 bp, 15 predicted proteins | sample 1604881 | NCBI WGS metagenome assembly OLGA01 (sample SAMEA3888896, study PRJEB22519) | human gut metagenome | biome: human gut; feature: human-associated habitat; material: faeces | place: Denmark | collected 2009
ATTCTAATTTTTCAATAAGGAGACCTTTCCCATGTGGCTTTGGCTTTCCCTGACTGCCCTCCTGTGCTGGAGCGGCAGCGACCTCTTTTCCAAAATAGGCTGCCGGAACGGCAGCGACCGTTACAGCCATCTGAAAATGGTCATCGCTGTGGGCGTGGTAATGGGCCTGCACGCCGCCTTTGAGATCTTCGTAAGCGGCACGGCCATCAGCTGGTCCGTCATCTGGACCTACCTGCCGGTGTCTCTGCTGTATATCGGCTCCATGACTCTGGGATATTTGGGTCTGCGGTACATCGAACTGTCCGTGTCCTCCCCCATCTGCAACTCCTCCGGCGCACTGGTGGCGGTGCTGACGCTGGTTTTCGTGGGCGGAGACGACTACTCTCCGCTGGCGCTGTTTGCCATCCTGCTGGTGTGCGCCGGTGCCATCGGCCTCGGCGTGGTGGACGCCACCGAGGATCCGGAGCTGCGGGCCGAGCGGCAGAAGGACGGCAACTACAAGTATGCCAAGAGCTTTCTCGCCCTCGCCCTCCCCGCGGCCTACTGCCTGCTGGACGCCGCCGGCACCTTTGCCGACAACCGGGTGCTGGAGATCCTGACGGACCGCTACATGAACGCCGGTATGTTCGCCACGCTGAGAGAATGTGCCGATCAGGCGGCGGCCTCCGCCAACTGCGCATATGAGTTGACCTTCCTTGCCGCAGCTGCATTCTGCTTCATCTATGTGGTGGTCATCAAGAAGGATCGGCTGGTTCCCAAAATGGAGGCCCCCAAGTACCTTGGCGCCATCTGCGAAACCGCCGGTCAGTTCGCCTACATCTACGCCATTTCTGACACCGCCCATCTGGCCATGTCCGCTCCCATCATTTCCTCCTACTGTGCCGCCTCCGTGCTGTGGAGCCGCATCTTCCTGAAGGAAAAGCTCTCTTGGAAGCACTATGCCATGATTTGTCTGGTGGTCATCGGCATCGCCATCATGGGCTTCTTCGACCTGTAAGCCCACTGTATATGACACAAACCCCCCGCCGCTCACATGAGCGGCGGGGGTCTTTATCAGGCACGTTCAGGTGTGGATTCAAGCGCGGGGTAAGGCCCGATCCAGCTTTTCCAGAAAAAAGGCCAGCAGGAATCCGGCGGCGCAGCAGAGCAGCGACGCCACTGCCTCGCCCACGCTGTCATACCGGATGGGAACGATCACCAGTGTGGAGGCCGCCACGATGCCCAAGATCCCGTGGAAGGTCACAGCGTAATGGGTCCTCAGCAGCCATGTAACGCCCCGGGCCAACAGCAGCATGGCCAGCAGCATTCCCGGCAGGCAGGCGGACAGGGTCAGCAGCCGCATTTCCGCAAGGCTGTTCAGCAGCGGCTCGTACAGCCCAAGCGCCATCATAATGGAGGAGCTGGTCAGCCCCGGCAGCACCACGCTGGCGCCCCAAAGCGCGCCGCAGAAGTTGTACCAGCCAAAGTTCGGCGTCACCGACACGCGAAGCACATGGCGCACATAGAAAAGCGACAGAAACACCGATAGGGCGCAGACGCCGCAGGCGATCCACGCCGCCCGGCCATGGCCCTCCTTTCCCGCCTCCCGCCAGAGGGCAGGAAACGTCCCGGCAATGAGGCCGATAAAGAGCCAGATGGTAGCGGCGTCCGACAGAGCATACGCGGCGCTGATCCCCTTGGCGAGACCCAGAAAGCCCACGGCCCAGCCAATCCCCAAGGGAAGGAAAATGTGCCAGTATTTCCGGATGCCCCGTCCGGGATGGGCCAGTGTCTCCATCATAGGGCGGTATACGTCGAACACCACGGCCAGCACGCCACCGGAGACGCCGGGCAGGATCGCCCCCGCGCCGATCAGCGCACCGCACAGCAGATCCCGCAGCCAGCGCGCCCGATCCGCCTGTTTATATGGGTCCGTCATATTCCACCTCCTCACTCAAACTGTATACAGGGTATCATATCAGCATTCCCCGTTCCGCGCAATCCGAAACTATGAACGATTTGAGAATTTTAGCGGTTTTGAAAGAATTGACGCCCTAAAAGCCCCGGTTTCCCCATTTGGGAAGGGCATAGTGATCTTTCGCTAAAAACCTTTCCGTGTCCACGGAAAAAATGGTAGAACTTTTTAGAAAAAGGGGTGGCTTTTCTGCTATGGCGGTGTTAGAATAGGAGCACTGCCCTGAAGGGCGACCCTTTTCTGTATTTTTGACAGTATTTCAGGAGGTTCCCATGATGCGGAGCGCAAAGAAAACCTACGAGATCGACATGCTGCACGGCGCGATCCTGCCGAAGCTGCTGCGCTTCGCCGTCCCGCTGACCCTCTCCACCATGCTGCAGCTGCTGTTCAACGCGGCGGATGTGGTGGTGGTCGGCCGCTGGGCTGGTGACAATTCCCTGGCGGCGGTGGGTTCCAACACTTCTCTGATCGCCCTGCTGACCAATATGTTCTTAGGATTGTCCATCGGCGCCAACATTCTGGCTGCCCGGTACTTCGGCGCTCATGAGGACGAGGAACTCAGCAAAACGGTCCACACCTCCATCCTGCTCTCCCTGTACAGCGGCGTGTTCCTGACAGTGGTCGGTATTCTGGGTGCCCGGACCATTCTGATCTGGATGCAGTGTCCCGCCAATGTGCTGGATCTGGCCACGCTCTACCTGCGGATCTACTTCGCCGGCATGACCGCCACCATGCTCTACAACTTTGGCGCCGCTCTGCTGCGGGCCAGCGGCGATACCCAAAGACCTCTCTATTACCTGTTCGCATCCGGCGTTGTCAACGTGATCCTGAATCTGGTCTTTGTCATCTACTTCCACATGGATGTGGCAGGCGTGGCATTGGCCACCGTGATCTCCCAGTGCATTTCTGCCGCACTGGTGGTCCGCTGCCTCGTGAAGGAGACCGGTCCTCTGCGGCTGGACTTCCGGCAGCTGAAGATCTACCCCATCAAGCTCAAGCAGATCATGCAGGTGGGCATCCCCGCCGGAATTCAGGGAATGCTGTTCTCTCTGGCCAACGTGACGGTGCAGTCCTCCGTCAACTCCTTCGGTGAGGTCATTATGGCCGGCAGCTCTGCCGCCATCAGCATTGAGCAGTTCATTTATTCCAACATCAACGCCTTCTATCAGGCCAACGTGGCCTTTACCAGCCAGAATTACGGCGCCGGTGACTATCGGCGCATCAAGAAGATCGCTATGATCAGCGTTGTGACCGGCGTTGTGACCACAGAGCTTCTGAGTGTTCTGGCCGTCTATTTCGGCCCGCAGCTTCTGGGGATCTATTCCCCCAGCGCCGAGGTGGTGGCAGCCGGTATGGTGCGCCTCCGCTGGATCGCCCTGTTCTATGGTCTGGACGCCATCATGGATGTGATCGTCGGTTCTCTGCGTGGCGTGGGGTACAACATTCTGCCCATGCTGGTCACGCTGATGGGCGCCTGCGCCTCCCGGCTCATCTGGCTGTCTACCGTGTTCCGGCTTCCAGCCTACCACCGGATCGAGATGGTTTACATCGTCTATCCTCTCTCCTGGGTCCTGACGGCCACCACCCACCTCATCTGCTATTTCTTCGTTTCCCGAAAGGTGGACCGGGAGCTTCGTGCCCACGAAGCGGAGCTGGCCGCCCGTATGGAAGAAAGCCCGGAGGAAGCAGACTCCTGAGCACATTCGCCAAGCAAGCAAAAAAGCCGCGGAAACCAGTCGGTTCATGTTCATAGGTACACAATGTGACCTATGGGGTAGGCCGGACGGTACAGGGCACGAAAAAATAAGTCGGGGGAAATTCCCTCGACTTATTTTTTCTTTGATCCCAAGTTCATTTGAGCGCCACATTTCAATTGGATGCGCAGACGCTGACCCCAACGGGAGCAGGTAGCGGAAACCGTCAGACAGCACGGGATAGGATATTGCCCATCGTTTGCGCCGCTTTGAGCTGCGCGTCCGTGGTAACGCGGGCGTATGTATCCAGCGTGAAGCCCGCCGAGTAGTGGTCGAGCATACTGCTGACGGTCTTGATGTCCACGCCGTTCTGGAGCGCCATCGTGGCGAAGGTGTGTATAAATCGTGAAACTCGAATTGAGTGATTAATTGCACTATTTGGCAGTTTTGTGAAACAAATTGCGGGATAGTGCTTTTTATTCTCAATCATCTGCTATACTTGAAATAATAAAAATGATAATTGAGGGATAGCAAGAATTGGTGCATTCCTTCAAAACCATCAAGTCACAAAAAGGGATTCTGTTGGGCGCATATTGAATCAGTCCTTCTAACTAGCCAAGGTTATGATGTGCCTCTGCTAAGAGAAATGCCAATTCATCGTCCATTTTAGGTGTAAAGGCGCTCTTGAAAATCAGGGCAAACATTTCCGGTACTACGCTGATGTGCATGATCAGGACTCCCAAGCCGCCTACAATATAAATCAGAGCCGAACGGCACAACTTTTTCCATGATATCCGCGATTCGCTTTAGGCCGCCATCGGCAGTAGCAAGGTATCAGTCGGTTTTTTCTACAAAACAAGGGGCCTTCGTAAAGAAAGCCCCTTGTTTTTAATGTTGGCCTAAGTTCGTCTGCCAAGTCATCCCCAGTCAGCGCACTCCCTCAAAGCAGAGAGTTTTGTTTCCAAACTGAGCGGGGACGTTTTCCGTTCGATTATTTTCTCTCGGAAGTTTCAGCAGTATTCTGCTTTGCCAGCTTTCTGGACTTGTAGTTCCGGATGCCAAAAATTGCCACGGACACAATCGCGATCAAAATGAACGCGCAGCTGATCGGACGAGTGAAGAAAATGCTGAAGCTGCCTTCAGAAATGACCATGGCACGGCGGAAGTTCTTTTCAGCCAGAGGTCCAAGCACGATGCCCAGCAGAATAGGCACCAGTTGGAAGCCCATGCGCCGCAGGAAGTAAGAAACGATACCGAAAATCAAAATGATATAAATATCATAGATGCGGTTGTTGGTAGAATAAGAGCCTGCAATGCAGAATGTCAGTACGATGGGAGCCAGAATCTCATAGGGAATGCGGGTAATATGCGCATAAAACCGGGTCAAACCAGTGCCCACGATATACATGAACACATTCACCACGAGCAGGCCCAGCATGATGGCATAAAGAACGTTGCCCTGCTCGGCAAACAAGGACGGACCGGGAACCATGCCGTGAAGCATGAATGCGCCCATCAGAATGGCCGTTGCACCGTCACCGGGGACACCCAGCGTCAGCATGGGGATCATAGTTGCACCGCAAGCGCCGTTGTTGGCAGATTCCGCAACAGCCACGCCCTCGATCTCACCCTTGCCGAACGTTTCCGGGTGCTTGGACGCCTGCTTGACCTGATTGTAAGCAATAAACGCCGCCAAACCGCCGCCAGTGCCGGGCGTTGCGCCAATGATGACACCGACAAGAGAACCAATGCCAATGGGCTTGCGGCAGCGCCGATATTCCTCTTTTGTGATTTTATTATAAGTAATTCTGTCTTGTCAATCTTTTTCAAAAAAAACAGGGCGATCATCCGAAACGGAATGATCGCCCTGTTTCATTGCTTATGGATCCATTGTCACTGCACGCAGCCGGTGATCAGATCGGCCGGTGTCCGTCTATCCTTTCATTTAAATAGGAGATACCACGGATCACTTCAGAGCGACGACCTCATCGTTCTCATCGTACATACGGATGCCTTCCTTTTCCTCCTTGGTACGGCCCAGATCGAACTGGATCGTAGCCAGAGCCACCAACGCCAGCAGGAAGCAATAGTAGTTGGCGCCGATGATGGAGAAGGGAGACAGGCCGGTCAGAGAGACGCACAGCAGGATCTGGCCGCCGTGAGGAATGAAGCCCTGGACCACGCAGGAGAAAATATCCAAGATGGAGGCCGCACGCTTGGGAGCCACATTGTGCTCCGCCACGACCTTGCGCACCAGGGGAGCAGCCATCATGATGGCAATGGTGTTGTTGGCCATAGCCGCATCGAACACGGAGACCATGCCGGCGGTCATGTACTCAGCACCCTTGCGGGTCTTTACGCTGGCGTGCATCTTCTTCACCAGCCAGTCAATAGCGCCCAGTTCCTCGGCAACACCGCCAACGCCGCGCAGCAGCAGGGCGATCAGGCAGATGTCATACATACCGCTCATGCCGCTGCCCATAGCCTGCGCAAAGCCGGGGATATCGAAGGAACCGGTCGCGAAGCCAATGGCGCCAGCCACGCCGATACCGGCCAGCAGCAGGATAAACACGTTGCATCCGGTCAGGGCGAACACCAGAATGAAGATATAGGGAATGACCTTAATGAATTCATAGGAGAAATCACCGGTCAGCTCAGCGGCGCTGCCGACCACGGTATAGATGGCCATGGCGAGCACAGCGGCAACTGCGGCGATCACGCCGTTCATCTTGAACTTATCCCGCATCTCGCAGCCGCAGCCACGGGTCGCAGCGATGGTGGTATCGGAGATCATGGACAGGTTATCGCCAAACATGGCGCCGCCCAGAACAGTGCTGATCGCCAGAGCCAGATTCAGGCCCGCGCTCTCAGCAACAGCCACAGCGATGGGGCCAACAGCGGAAATGGTGCCCATGGAGGTGCCCATGGCGGTCGCCATAAATGCGGAGATCAGGAACAGACCGGCAAACATAAACTGGGTCGGAACCAGGCTCAGGCCCAGGTTTGCAGTGGCCTGCACGCCACCCATGGCCTTCGCGACGCCGGAGAAAGCGCCGGCCAGCAGGAACACCATGATCATGATCATCGTGCCCTGGTTGCTCATGCCCTTGCAGAAGGTATCCATGCGGTATTCCAGGTTGCGCTCTTTGCCGCCCATGCACATGCACACCAGCAGCGCACCCACAAGGGCAGCCATACGGGGAACCTGCTTAAAGGAGTCTCCACCGTAGCCCAGAGCGGCGCAGATCAAGCCGCTGCCAAGATAAATTGCCAGGAACGTAAGCAGGGGGAAAAAGCCCTTCCAACCGTAATATTTCTTGTTCTCCATAATGCGCTTCCTCTCTTTTTTTATTTCACAGATCTCTCTGGATTTTTAAGATACCTCCGGAGAAGCCGTGACCTCTCCGGAGGGGCAAATACGAGGATAACGGGGGTTTGGGATCAGATCGCGGCAAAGGCGGTCTCAAAATCGTTGATAAGGTCTCTGGCGGACTCCAGGCCAACGGAGAGGCGGATCAGACCGTCCGTGATACCGGCAGCCAGGCGGTCCTCCTTGGACACAGCGGCGTGCGTCATGCTGGCGGGGTGCTCGATCAGCGTATCGGGGTCGCCCAGAGACACGGCGATCGAAGCGATGGACAGGTTATTCAGCAGCTTCTTGCCAGCCTCGAAGCTGGTCATGCCCTTTACGTCATCGTTCAGCTCAAAGCTGAGGATACCACCAAAGAGGCCGTTCTCCATCTGGCGGCAGGCCAGCTCATGGCTGGGGTCGCTCTCCAGACCGGGATAGTAGACCTTCTTCACGTAGGGGTTGGACTCCAGATACTTGGCAACCGCCATTGCGTTCTGGCAGTGACGCTCAATACGCAGCGCCAGGGTCTTCATGCCCCGCAGTACCAGATAGCTGTTGAAGGGAGAGGGTGGGCAGCCATTGATCTTCGTCATGGCGTTGCCGCGGATCAGGCCCATATCGGCAGCGGAGCCGACCACAACGCCGCCCAGCGCATCGCCGTGGCCGTTGATGTACTTGGTGATGCTGTGCAGGACCACGTCCGCGCCCAGCTTCAGCACGTGCTGAATGGGAGGCGGTGCAAAGGTAGCGTCCACCACCACGCGGATATCCTTGCCGGCGACTGCCTTGACAGCCGCAACGTCCGTCACCTTGATCATGGGGTTGTTGGGGGTCTCGAAATAGATCATCTTGGTGTTGGGCTTGATGGCGGCCTTCAGTGCCTCCAGATCGGAGGTATCCACGCGGGAGACCTCAATGCCCATATTGGGAAGGTTCACGGTCGCCACTGCGTTGGTGCCGCCGTAAACAGAGTTGTCAAAGATCACATGGTCGCCGCACTTCAGAAACGCGATCATCACAGAACCGACTGCGCCCATGCCGGAAGCGGTGGCCACAGCGTCCTCACCGCCCTCCATGGCGGCGCACTTCAGCTCGAAGGCGCGGGTGGTGGGGTTTCCGCCGCGGGTGTACTGATAGCCGGGGATCTTCTTGGCAAACTTGTCAGCGCCCTCCTCCACAGTTTCAAAGCAGAAAGTAGAGGTCTGATAGATCGGCGTGGCCAGCGCGCCGTGGGCGGGATCGTGGCCCTGTCCGGCGTGGATGATCATGGTCTCAAAATCGACATTGCTCCAGTCCAGCTTGCTCATGTTAGCAGCCTCCTTCAGTAAAAATCATAAATTGGGTTTTGCAACATCAGATGTCATATCTTATAGGCACAGTCTACACGTTTCCGCTTCTTTTGTCAATTGCACAATTTGACGATACAAAAAGCACTTTTTTGTGGGAAAAATGAATAATTTTTTGTAAACGTTTGCTTCCCTTCTCCCCTTTTTTCTTCTTTTTGTATTGGAGAAAACGTTTGGGTACGTTAACAATTCGTAAATAAAACAGTTGTATAATATAGCCGAACATGATATAGTAATAATTGAAAATTTTTTATACTTTGTGCAGGTCAGTTGGCCTTGTACTTTATGCACGGCCATTTCTTACAAAGAGTGTCCGCATGTGAGGAGTTGTTGGTATGGAGATTGGCAAAAAACAGCGCGATCCAAAGAAAAGTCTTTCCAGACAGGTGGTTGATTCCATCGAAGAAATGATCATGGAGCGCAAGCTCGGTCCCGGAGATGTGCTGCCCACGGAAATTCAAATTTCCGAAGAATTGCAGGTCAGCAAGAGCAGTGTAAGAGAGGCCATCAAAATGCTGGAGGCCCTGGGCGTCGTAGAGATCCGCCGGGGGCTGTGCACCGTCATCAGTGAGAATCCGGAGCAGGGCTATATGAATGTCATGCTCTCTCACTTCTACCTCAACAGCGGAAATGAGGAGGATCTGCAAAACTTCCGTTATATTATAGAGTCCGCCTACACGACCTACGCCATCCGCCAGGCAACAGACAACGACCTTGCGGCCATTCGCGAAAAGCTGGAGCTGTTCCGCGAAAAGCTGCGGAACGGCACGCTGGAGGCGGAGGACGATATCCTGTTCCACGGGCAGATCTTGCAGGCAACGCATAATTCCTTTATGATCGGTCTGGGAAATGCGCTGAACGAGCTGTTCCGCCGCTCCATCGCCATCGCGATCCGGGATAACTCCGAAGTGGCCCTCCATGACCACGAGAGCATCTATCAGGCCATTGTCAACCGGGACCCGGTCGCCGCGGAAAAGGTGATCGCTGCAAGCGCCAAACAGTGGGCTGCATCGTTTAAGATCCAGGACGCCGTGGCAGAGTCCACCTTATAATAATAAAATCAGACGGAACGACCCGGTCTATCACCGGGCCGTTTCTTTTTACAAAATTTTACAAAAAATCGAGAAATCGCCCTTGACAATCTGGAACTATGTGCTATACTTTAAACATCAGATGTCTTATGTCATGTATCTTTTATTTTTAAATACGCTGAGGAGGCACTTATTATGGGCAAGGTTTATTACGATCAGGACGGTCACATCGAGGCGATCCAGGATAAAGTCATTGCGATCATCGGCTACGGCAACCAGGGCCGTTCTCAGGCTCTGAACATGAGAGATTCCGGCGCTAAGCACATTATCGTTGGCAGCATCCATGATGAATCCTGGAACACCGCCAACGCCGACGGCTTCCCCACTTATTCCATCGCTGAGGCTTCCAAGAAGGCTGACATCGTGTTCCTTCTGCTGCCGGACGAAGTGGCTCCTGAGATCTACGAGCGCGATATCGCTCCCAACCTGCATCCCGGCGCAGCACTGAACTTTGCTTCTGGCTACAACATCACCTATGGCTTCATCAAGCCCGCCGCTGATCTGGACGTGATCATGGTCGCTCCCCGCATGATCGGCAAGGGCGTTCGTGAAACCTATGAAAACGGCACCGGCTTCCCCACCTTCCTGGTCGTCAATCAGGACGCTACCGGCCACGCCAAGGAGATCGCCGTTGGTCTGGCCAAGGCTCTGGGCTCTACCAAGGCCGGCGCCATCGAGGTCACCTTCAACGACGAGACCTATCTGGACCTGATGAGCGAGCAGGCTATCTGGCCCCTGATCATGAACGTCATGGTGACTGCATTCGACTTCTTCGCCGAGAAGGGTCTGCCCGCTGAGGCGATCCTCACCGAGATGTACATGTCCAAGGAGCCCATGGTCATGATGGAGAAGATGGCGGATATGGGTCTGTTCAAGCAGCTGCCCCTCCACAGCCGTACCAGCCAGTATGGTCAGATGTCCCGCTTCAAGATGGTGGACAACACCTCCATGCGTCAGTTCATCGAGGAACAGTACAACAAGATCGTCGATGGCAGCTTCGCTCAGGAGTGGGAAGAGGTCAAGGCTGACGATATGAAGAAGTTTGATGAGCTGCGGGCCGAGACTGAAAAGCTGCCCATCTCTGTGGTCGAGGCAGAGGTCCGCAAGAACCTCTCCGGCGGCAAAGCCAACTGATCGCCCCCTCTTCATTCTTCTCTACAAAACGTTCCCTACGGCCGCGGAAAATTGTAATCTGCAATTTTCCGCGGCTTTTTTACAACTCCGGTTGTATTTTTCAAAGAACTATGGTATATGTGCTCTTGAGGATACCCACAGGCTGTTACGCTGACAGAAATATTTGTTTTCAAGAAAAGGAGAACGCTTATGAAGATCACAAGTATTGACGTATACGATTTTGGCAAATGCCTGAACTACGAGGACTGCTCTCCCATCTGCATCCGCATCAACACGGACGCGGGGATCAGCGGCTTTGGCGAGGTAGGTCTGGCCTACGGCAACGCCCATAACGCGGGCGTTTGGATGGTGAAAGACTTCGGCCAGCTCATCATCGGCAAGGATCCCCTGCGCAGCGAAGCTATTCGGGAGCAGCTGTTCCGCACGACCTTCTGGGGCATGGGCGGCGGCACCGTTATCAACGCCGGCATGAGCGCTATTGACATCGCCCTGTGGGATATCAAGGGTAAATACTACAACGCCCCCGTCTATCAGCTCTTAGGCGGTAAGATCAATGAAAAGCTCCGGGCCTATGCCAGCCAGATCCAGTTCGACTGGGACCTGGAGGACCGTAATATGGTCACGCCGGAGCAGTATGCCGAGGCTGCAAAGAAGGCCATGGCGCAGGGCTATACCGCCGTGAAGGTGGACCCTGTCGGCGTTGCCGCCAATGGCAACTGGCAGCGCACGAAGCAGGACGCTGACTGGCGTCTCCGGGGTCAGCTCCCCCAGAACGTGCTGAAGCTGGTTCGCGCCAGATTGCAGGCGATCCGGGACCTCAGCCCCGATCTGGACATCATCATCGAGCTTCACTCCTTCACGGACACCAGCACTGCCATCCAGCTGGCCAACTACATCGATGATCTGAACATCATGTACTACGAGGAGCCGGTCCATCCCCTCAACGCCGTCTCCATGCGGGAGATCAAGGAGAATATCCGGATCCCCGTGGCCTCCGGCGAGCGGATCTACACCCGTCTGGGCTACCGCCCCTTCTTCGAGAACCGCTCCCTCAGCGTGATCCAGCCGGACGTGTGCCTCTGCGGTGGCATTTCCGAGGCCAAGAAGATCTGCGACATGGCGGATACCTATGATGTGAAGGTCCAGATCCATGTCTGCGGCGGCCCCATTTCCCAGGCGGCGGCCCTCCATGTGGAGACCGCGATCCCCAACTTCCTCATCCATGAGCAGCACTCCTACGGCATCAAGCAGGGCTTGCGGGATACCTGTGTCTATGACTACCTGCCGGACGACCACGGCGAGCTGACGGTCCCCGAACTGCCCGGCATCGGTCAGGAGATCACCGAGGAGACCATGGCTAAAACCTGGGTCTATACGGTACAGTAATATTCTCCCCGGATATCTCTCCATAGGGGATATCCGGGGAAATTCTTATCATTCCGCATATTCCGCCGAGGGATCGAAGGGAGCCGGTATTCCTGAGGGGCTGGTCCATATTTCCGTGGGCTTAGAGGACTCCGAAGATATGATCGCGGATTTCCGCCAAGCGTTTGCACAGGTTTCATTCTTCCTTGAAACTGAAAAGACGCAGGCTCGTTAAAATGCCGGTGCTTCTTTGAATACGATCAATGAAAGGAATCTTTTATGGTTTCCAAAGAACGCTGCTGGACAGAGATCGATCTGTCCGCTTTGAAAGAAAACTACGCACTTCTGAAAAAGATGGTTCCCACTGACTGCCGGTTGATGAGCATTGTAAAGGCAGATGGATATGGCCACGGCGCCATAGAGGTCGCCAAGGCGTTGGCTGACGATCAGGAGGGCTGGCTGGGTGTTGCCTGTCTGGAGGAGGCCCTTGCCCTGCGGCAGGCAAATATTCAAAAGCCCATCCTCATTTTGGGCTATACTGCACCGCAATACGCAGAGATCCTGGCGAAGGAACAGATCACACAGGCTATAATCTCCCCTGATTATGCGGCAGCTCTGGCGGCCGCTGCCCGTGTTGCCAGTGTGCGTGTTTCGGTCCATGTGGCTGTTGACACAGGCATGAGCCGAATCGGTTATCTGGTAAATGAGGAAACCTTTTTGGAGGCCGTTAGCAAAATTACGGAACTCTATTGTGACCCGGTATTCCATGTGACTGGTATTTTCACTCATTTTTCCAGCGCCTATGAGCAGACACAGGATGCGAAGGATTATACCGCTCTACAATTTCAACGATTTACCCGTATCTGCGCGGCATTGAAGCAAAAGGGGATTGAGCCAGGGCTCCGTCATTGCAGCAACTCCCCTGCAACTGTCAACTGTCCGGAGTATGCTCTGGATATGTGCCGGGTGGGTACAGTGCTGTACGGACTGCTGCCTCCTACCGCTATGACTGTCGAGCTCCCCTTCAAGCCGGTTTTGTCATGGAAAGCGAAGGTGGCAATGTTGAAAACACTTTCACAGGATACTCCAGTCAGTTATAGCCGCACAGCCTACACCCAGCGGGAAACCAGGTTGGCCGTAGTTACAGCCGGGGATGCGGATGGGTACTTCCGACAATTGACAAACTTAGGGCAGGTCTCTATTCGTGGTCATATCTGTCCTGTTGTCGGCCGCGTGTGCATGGATATGTTCATGGTGGACGTGACGGATCATTCCGATATTCGGCCCGGAGATGATGTGCTCCTGCTGGGCGGTACAGGAGAAGGTTCGATCCCTTGTTCTTTGCTGTATAAGCCTATCGGTATCGGCCCCAGTGCAGTCACCTGCAACATCCGCGGCCGAGTAAGCCGGTTCTTTGTAAATGTGTAAGTAAAATCTACTGAATACGTAATAAATTTAGCGTTCCAAATGACGCACCTCTGGACATATGAGATGAACTATATGCGCCTTTCCATCGCGTGGGTGCAGTTCATTGGCATGGTCCTGATGATCCTCTGCACAGTGTGCTCCTACCGGACGCTCAAGGTGGCCGCGACGAAAAAAGAGGTTACATGGCTTATCGTCGGCTGGGTTGCCGCGCTCGTTGTGCTGCCGCTTTTGATGAGCTACGGCGTTATCATTCTCAACAACAGCCGGGGGCAAATGGTGGTGGAACAGGATCTGGCGGACGCTCTGAACAGCGGCAAGGTGGCCTTCGCCGGGCTGGACGTGGTCTCCACGGAGCCCATCCGGGCCGACAACCCCCTGCTGACGGCGAAGAACTGCTTCATTACGCCGCATATCGCCTGGGCCACGAAAGAAGCCCGTGTCCGGCTGATGCGGATTGCAGTGGGGAACTTGAAAGGATTCATCAAGGGTGAGATTGTAAACAATGTGGCGGAATGAGAACAAAGGAAAAAGACGGAAAGAAAAGAAGGAGGTAAGAAAAATGGAAGAAGACAAGAATACGTTGGATTTGCATACGGAAGTTAGGGAAGAGGACAGGGTGGCAAAGGCCGTTGCCTTGTTCAAGGAAGGATATAACTGCTCCCAGTCCGTAGTGACGGCTTTTGCCGATCTGTATGGTTTCACCCGTGAACAGGCCCTGCACATGTCCGCCTCTTTCGGCGGCGGCATAGGGCGGATGCGTGAGACCTGCGGTGCTGCTTGCGGCATGTTCCTGCTGGCCGGGCTGGAGAAGTGCGCCATCGAGGGGAAAGACCGTGAGAGCAAGGCGGCGAATTACGCTCTGGTGCAGGAACTGGCCGAAGAATTCAAGAAGCGGAACGGCGCCCTGCGGTGTGCCGATTTGCTGGGATTGTCCGGAAAAGAGCCGGTAGTATCCACACCGGAAGCAAGGACGGAACGGTATTACGCCAAGCGTCCTTGTGCAAGAATGGTAGAGGAAGCGGCCCGGATTTGGAGCGAACACCTCGAAAAACAAAAAAAATAGGTTGAAAAATCGCTTTTTCTTATAGAAATACAAACTTTTTCGATGCAAAAGTGTTGAATAACATAATTTTGTGTATCTTTGCAAGCGATAAGAAACACAAACATTCACATCGGAATGTGTGGGTGCGGTTAACGTTTAACTAAAAGCAAATTGAAAATGTTGAAAGAAAAAGCAGGTGCTTTGGCCGGACAGATCTGGGAAGCACTGAATGGAACTGAAGGTTTGACACAAAAACAAATCAAGAAAGCAACCAAACTGAAAGCTGACAAGGATTTCTTCCTGGGGCTGGGCTGGCTGCTGAGAGAAGATAAGGTCGTTACTTCTGAAGTGGAAGGCGAGATCTTTGTAAAATTGGTGTAAGAAGAAGATTTTAAACTCATAAAAAAATGCGTTGGCACATCGTTTGGTATGTTGTCAACGCATTTTTTTTGTATATTTGTTGAAGTCTGA
>OLGA01002087.1_pt1 | contig 14870 bp, 12 predicted proteins | sample 1604881 | NCBI WGS metagenome assembly OLGA01 (sample SAMEA3888896, study PRJEB22519) | human gut metagenome | biome: human gut; feature: human-associated habitat; material: faeces | place: Denmark | collected 2009
CCCATTCCTCTTCGGTAAAGGGCTCGGCCGTATAAGGCCTTCCTCTTTTTTCTCCTTCGCGAAGCACCCAGTCTGAGAGAAACTCTGTACGCTCTTCTCCCATGAACGTATACATGACCGACAGTCCGAGTTCACGACAGTGCTCCAGAACCTGACGCAGCGGTGCGATGGAAAATTGTTTTCTCATAACAGCGCAGCTTCCATTCATAATTGTCGCACCATTTGTTGCGATATACGGATGGCGAATCCCCATCTGCTTGATTTTGGATTGCATATAACCTTCCGAGCGCCCGGTTGCGATGGTAAACAGAATGCCATGCGCCTCCAGGTTCGAAATAAACTCAGCAGCTTCAGCGGGTACCTGTTCATTCCGTCCGATTATGGTGCCATCCATATCACTAATCACTAAGCGAATCATACTAAACCTCGTATTTTATAGTTCGGAGTCTGCTGCGATTGACGCTGGGTATCCATCTTGGATGGGAGTACCCAGCGCCATGAATTTGTTCAATTAGTCTGCAAGAATTTCGTTGCAGATTTTCTCGTATTTTTCCAGAATTGTCTCCGGCGTCACACTCGGATTCAGTAGGAACTCTTCCAGCATGTTTTTGATGTTGCTGTAGGCCTCTGCGGCCGCTGCAGTAATGGGTCGGGGAACAATATACTCCAGTTGGTCAACCGCAACCTTGTACTGCGGGTACTCTGCATAGAAAGCCTTCATGGTTTCGCTCTCAACGGAGGAATAGGTTGCCGGAACGTAGCCGGTCATCTGGGACATATAAATCTGTGCCTCGTCAGAGCAGAGGAATTTGATGAATTCCCAGCCGCCTGCGGTTTCCTCGTCGCTCTTGCCGTTGCAAAGAATCAGCTGTGCGCCGCCGGTCGGAATTGCATACTTCTCATCCTTGGGCAAAAATGCTGCCGAAACTTCAAATCCGGCTTCCTTCGCACCATTGATGAAATACGTCAGGTCTGCGCAGGAGGTAATGATCATTGCGGTGTTCTGAGAGAGGAAATCGGCCTTATAAATCGTTCCGCAGTCTGCACCCGTCACCAGGTTTGCATACCCGTTGCTAGTGAGCTCACGCCAGAAGGCAAGCGCCTTGACGCCTGCATCCGAGTTGAAAGCAGCCTTCGACTCATCTTCCGTCAGCAGACTGCCGCCTGCCTGGTTGATAAAGGCCTCGAAATACCATTCGTTCAGAATCGGGAATTCGATCGGCATGATGCCGTTAGCAGAGAGCGTTTTGCCGTATTCGACCAGATCATCCCATGTTTCAGGACCCTTTGGGTCAAGGCCGTTTGCCTCGAGCATGGTGGCATTGAGCAGGACGATCGGAATGCTGCGCATATAGGGAACCGCAACAAACTTGCCGTCAACATAGGAGTTGGTCAGAAGACCAGAGTTGATATTCGAAATGTCAAAGTTGTCCGCAGCTGCAAGCTCCGTCAGATCTTTTGCGATGCCTGCATTGGCAAAAATACCAACAGAAGCAGATTCATTCAGCGCAACCGTTGGCTGCTCGCCGGCAACATAGGCTGCTTGCAGCTTTGTCTGCTCATCGTTATAGCTTCCCTGATAAGACGGAACGACTTCATACTTATCCTGAGATTCGTTGAACATCTTTGCCAGCCCCTCGTTGGTTTCAGCAATCGCATCGCCCCAGCAATACCAGAAATCGATCTTGACTCTTTCGCCCTTGGTCTCCGGCTCCTCCGCGTCCGAATCGTTATCCTGGACAGTGTCTTCGGTCTTAATATCCTGCGACTCAGATGCCTGTGCATCCTCCGCAGGTGTCGTCTTCGCACATGCAGTAAAGAGTACTGTCATCATGGCGAGGACAAGCATAAGGGATACGAGTTTTTTCATTGTATTGTCTCCTTTTTATTATTTCGCAGCGAGAAGGGATATTTTTTTGCTGCGAGATTTACTTTTCACCGCTGTAGGCAAACGCCTGAATGATTTGTTTCTGCGCAAAAATGAACAGAATCAAAATCGGCAAAACCAGAATGACATTTCCCGCCATCAAGGTATTCCAGGATGCGGCTGCTTCTGTTTCCCGAAGCATCGCGACGCCGACAGACAGTGTTCGGACAGAGTCTTTCGTTGTCATAACCATCGGCCAAAAATAGTCGTTCCACCGGCTGATAAACGTCAAAAGCAACATAGTTGTGATGGTCGGTCTGGCCATTGGAATCATGACATGCGTCAGAATTTTCAGTTCGCTGGCATTGTCCAGCCGCGCAGCTTCGATCAGTTCTTCCGGGATTTGCATAAACCGCTGACGAACCATGAAAATTCCGAATCCGCTGGCGCAGAATGGCAAGATCAGGCTGAGATAGCTATTGATCAGCTTCATTTTGCTGAACAGTAGGAACATCGGCACAAAAATGAGTTGCGTTGGAATCATCAGCGTGGCCAGGGTAATGCCAAACATGATATTCTTGCCGCGAAATCTGCATCGGGCATATGCATAGGCTGCCGGAATCGTTACAAGAAACTGCATCACAATGACTGCAATTGTCACAATGCAGCTGTTTAAGAAATACTTGAGAAACGGGCCGGATTTCCACGCCTTTACAAAGTTCTCAAAATGCAGCTCGCTCGGGAAAAACACTGGGGGATAGGTCATCGTTTCTGCGAAGGACTTCACGGCCGTGAGAATCATCCATAAAAACGGCAAAATGAACAGTGCTGCCAAAATAATCAAGCCTGCGATGTTCAAAATCCTTTTGATGATCCGCATCGGCGTTGCTCTCTTTTTTTCCATATCCATCCCTCCGCTTATTGGTAATGAACTTTTTTGCCTAGCAAACGGAAGTAAATAATCGTCATAATACCGACAATGACCGTCAGTACCGTTCCAGCCGCAGAGGCATAACCCAATTTGTAGTATGTAAATGCATTCTGGTAGATGTAGTAGACCAGCGTATTCGTTGACCCAAGCGGGCCGCCTTGCGTCATGACCGCAATCGTATCGAAGTTCTGGAACATCGACAAGGTGTTCATAACGAGCAGAAAAAACAGCGACGGGGATACCATCGGAAGAATGATTTTGAAAAACGAAACTGCTTTCGGGGCATTGTCCAGCTCCGCAGCTTCAAAGATTGACTTTGGAATGCTTTGCAGCGCAGCAATCAGAATCAGCGTGTCATATCCGATCAGTTTCCAGACAGACGTAATTATAATGGATTTCATCGCTGTATCGGGGCTTTGCAGCCATTTGGATTCCGGTAAGCCAACCAGCCGGGCTGCATAATTCAAAAGACCGTAGTTGGGATCCATCATCCACATCCAGACAAACGCCACAGACACCAGTGCGATAATGTGCGGGCTGAAGATTGCCGCCTGTACAAACCGGTGGATAGTGCTGTTATGGTTCAGCCAGATTGCAAACAGCATTGCAAGGCAAAGCGTAATTCCAACGGTGATAAAGGTAAAGGTGAAAGTATTTCCGAGGACTTGCAGGAACTCTTCTTTTCGAAACAACGTCGCATAATTCTTCAATCCGACGAATTCGCTCCCAAACAAGCCTCCCTGATAGGTGTAACGTTCAAAAACAATGTACAAGCCTACCATGGGCAGATAACTGAACATCAACAATGCGATCAAGCCTGGCAATGGCAAGATGAAAAAGAGAATCGGTGTGCGTCTTTTCCTTGCAAGTGTCTGAACGGATGTTTCGACCGGGTTCTTTCTTTTGATTTGATTGAGAATACGCATAATATCACCTGCTGTATGTTATTCAAAAATTGCATATGTAACAATATTTTTCTGTGTTTAGCATAGCATTCTTGTTACTATGTAACAATTATAAAAATCTGCAATCGTTTTGAAAATCCACAAAAATGAATGATACTGAAATACTTGACCATGGCGGCACTGAAAAAGGACATCACGAACACAACATTCCTTGAAAAATAGAGGCAACTTCCGATGGAAGGGGTAAAAGATGCTCAAGCACAAATGAATCTATTTCAAACCGAGAATAATTTGGATATCTGCGTAATTTGTGGACGTGTATATCCCTGATCTGCCGACCTTGTATTTTATTTTCGGTTAGGTTTGACGGTTATGCTGAAAAGCATCGCGAATAGGATTGTTCCCGAATTATCAGAACGATTGCTGTTTTTTTAAATTGTTGTAGAGAAAGAACAATGCTATAAATACTTTAGACTATTATGGATTATTTATAGACGGTAAGTACAAAAATCCCGAGTCGATTCCTAATTCACTGATGTGAAAATCAATGCGAAGGGGTGAGCTTTTTTGTTTGCACTTATCAACACGACTCTTGTTTTACATGACCATTATCTGCCAGAAGCGGCGCTGTTTATCGAAGACGGCAAGATTTCCGGCTTTGGGGAGATGCGCACAACGCCCATCCCCGACGGCTGCGAGATCATCGATCTCAAGGGCGCATATCTCGGCCCCGGCATGATCGACATCCATACCCACGGCGCAGACGGCGTATTCTTTCCAGAGGATCCCCTGCGTGCCGCACGGTTTTTCTTGCGGCACGGCACGACCACTGTCCTGCCCGCACTCTATTTCAGCATGAACACCGCGCAGTATGTCGAGGCGATTGAGAAGATCAAGCTCGCCATGCAGCAGCCGGACGGCAAAAATATCGCGGGCTTCTATATGGAGGGGCCGTACCTCAATCCGAAGTTCGGCTGCGACAAAGAGCATAACCCGTGGAAAGGCCCTGTTGCGAAGGAAAACTATCAGCCGATCATCGACTGCGCAGGCACGCTTGCGCGCGTCTGGGCGCTGGCTCCGGAGCGGGAAAACATCCTGCAATTCGTGCTGGATGCAAAAAAGGCCAATCCCGAAGCGCGCTTCACCGTTGCACACAGCGAGGCAAGCCCCCAGCAGATCGAAGCGCTCATGCCCTGCGGTCTTTGCATCGGCACCCATCATACCAATGCCACCGGCGACCGCTTCCGGTATTCCGAGACGCGCGGCGTGTGCGTCGACGAGGCCGTCAACTATAACCGCGACATTTTCGCCGAGCTTATCTGCGACAGCCGCGGCATCCATGTCGATCCCTACATGCTGCGCCTTGTGCGCCGGATCAAGGGCGACGACCGGATCATTCTGATCTCCGACGTCTATGTGGCCGACGGCCCCGTACCGGAGGAATTCGCTGGCGTAACCGACATCAACTTCGATCATTCCGGCGAAATTGCCGGCTCGAACCTCACGCTTGAGGTCGCCTGCCGCAACATGATGAAGCATACCGGTGCGTCGATGGTGGATGTATTCAACTATGCGTCCTACAACCCGGCAAGAGTGTTGGGCATGACGGACCGGGGCGAGATTGCCGTCGGCAAGCGTGCCGACCTCGTCGCCGTCGATCACAGGATGAATGTACAAAAAGTTTTCTTTAAAGGAGAATTACAATGAAAGACTTTATTACCGAACCCGCAACCAAGTTCAACTTCAACCCCTCCGAATTCGTCCCCTTCAAGGACCGCGAGGTCTGTGAGCGCGTGCGCAAAATGAGCGGCAAGGAACTGGAAAAGCGTGAGGACTGGTGGCATCCGGAATTCAATGTCAAGGTCATGATGAACCCGCATCCGGTGCTGATCGCAACGCTGTTCAGCCGTCTGAAGGCTGCCTCCGAGGCAGGCAAGACCTTCACCATGATCCTCGGCAATCCCGAGCCTGAAACCTACATCCCGCTGGCGCAGCTCATCAACTACTTCAAGGTTGACTGCTCCAAGGTTCATATCTTTGCCGAGGACGAATGGGCGGACGATCAGGGCAACATCGCCCCCATCACCTACGAAGCCGGCTTTGTTCACTCCATGATCAAGTATCTGTACGAGCAGATCGATCCGAAGCTGCGCATGCCGATGGAGAACGTCCATTTCCCGACCAACGCCAACATCAATGACTACTCCAAGATCATCAACGACATCTCCGAGGGCGGCGCAGACATCATCTCCACCAGCCCCGGCTGGACGGGCCATGTGGCCTTCGTCGACCCGATCCCCGAGTTTGTCGGCAGCGGCGACATCGAGGAGTGGCTGAGCCAGCCCGCGAAGATCGTCACGCTGCATCCGATGACCATCATGCAGAACTCGCTGAACGGCACGTTCGGCCAGTCCGGCGACATCTCCAACGTCCCGCCCAGAGCTGCTACCATCGGCCCGATCGACGTCATGCGCGCAAAGGAGCGCATCGAGGTCCACGCACTGGCGACCAACAACACCTTCTCCAGCTGGCAGAGAATGACTTCCCGCCTGGTCACCCACGGCCCCGTCACGCCGTATGTTCCGTCCTCCATGCTTCAGACGAAAAAGACGCAGGTCTACATCTCCGAGGAGCTGGCCGCGCCGTTTGAATGCTGGGAGAAGGTAGGCTACTAATCAGCAGTCTCATCATATTCACCCGTTTCTGTCTCCTCATAGCTGGATACCGAACGCTCACGTGGATAATACAACAAACACATTTACCGGCGAAGGCACCATGGTTTTATAATCACGTCGGTGCTCTTCGCAGAAAGGTGGTTTATAACTATGAAGCTGCATTTTTTCGGCGATGTTTCTTCCGTTTTCGACGGCCTTGACGCAATAAAAAACCGGCTTCTGATCGAGCTGTGCTCTGACGGAGAACAAGTCCAGGTCATCTCCGGTAACGGTTTTCTGGAGATATCAGGAACACACGGCATTTATTCCATCAAATATCAGAAGAAAGCTGAGTTTTTTCGAGGACTTTCGATTCTGATTGACAGGATCAAAAAAGGGGAACATGATTTTATACAAACGGAATTTTCCAGATTTGACACCTGTGGGACGATGGTGGATGTTTCCAGAAATGGAGTTCTTACACTTCAGACAGCAAAAGATTTCATTGAGCGTATCGCGTTAATGGGACTCAATATGTTGATGCTCTATACTGAGGATACATACCAGATCGAGCAGTATCCGTGGTTTGGATATATGCGAGGTGCCTATACGCAGGATGAACTGAGGGCAATCGATGCGCATTGTCAAAAGTTCGGTATTGAATGCATCCCGTGCATTCAGACACTCGGGCATTTGAAGACAACGCTTCGATGGCCATATGCCGATGAAATACGCGATACACAAAGTGTTCTGCTGGTAGATGAACCGAAGACATATGATTTTATCGAGGAGATGATCCGTGCCTGCAGAGTGTGCTTTACGAGCCATCGCATCCATATCGGACTGGATGAAGCCTTTGGCCTCGGAGAGGGACGATATAAAGAGCTTCATGGGAGCTCGAACAAGTATGAGCTTATGATCCGCCATATCGAAAAAGTTTCCGCGATTGCAAAAAAATACGACTTTACGCCGATGATGTGGAGCGATATGTTCTTCCGCTTGGGTAAGCCGCAGGGCGATTATGACCCTGAGGCAATCCTGCCGTCGGATGCGGCACAAAGGCTGCCGAAACAGCTTGGACTGGTATATTGGGATTACTGTCTTGAAAGTACGGATCAAACACACAAAATCCTTCAGATGCATGATGTGCTTGAAAGAGAGGTCATGTTTGCAGGTGGGATCTGGACATGGAATCGAATGGTCGTGAATATGGAGAAAAGCTTTAAAACCGCACGTTGCCAGCTTCGCGCCTGCAAGCAGAAAGGAATCCGTACTGTGTTTGTCACGATCTGGGGAAGCGGCAGTGCAAACGCATACAACATCTATGCTACGCTGCCGGGGCTGCAGATGTATGCGGAGCAGTGTTATTGCGATGAGGTGTCCGACAAGCATTTGGAAAGGATGTTCAAAATATGCACTGGCTACGATATGCACGCGTTTTCCAAGCTGTATTTTGATGATTTTACGGATGAGGAAAAAGAAACGTACAGCGATGGCAGTTTCTGCGTCAATCCCTCCTTCCAGCATTACCACAACGACGTTTTGATTGGTCTGCTTGATCAATCATTGTCTGGCTTCGACTTTAAAACGCGGTACCAACGCATCATTGAGAATCTGTGCCAGCTTCCCAATCAGGGAGATATGCAGTGGCTGTTTGACAGCCATCGCAAACTTGCAGAAATCCTTTTGATCAAATGCGATATCGGGCCGCGCCTGACATCTGCTTATCGGAGCGGGAACAGAGCAACTATGCAGGCGATATGTGATGAACTGGAGAGCCTGAATAAAAAGTGCGAGCAATTCCATTTAGAATACGGGAATATTTGGCACAGGACATACAAGCCATTCGGCTGGGAAACACTTGATCTTGATATGGCATGGGTAGACGAAAGAACAAAGTGGGCACATCATCGGGTGCAGATGTACCTAAGCGATGAAATTAATCGAATCGAAGAACTTGAAGCGGACAGATTCTTTTTTAACGGAATTGAGAGGCCTTTGACAGAAGTCGCTTCGCCGAGAAGCTTTATTTCGGCTGCGTACAACATGAACTAATATTCAAATAACAGGCAGTCTATCCAGAGATGCCGTTTTGGATAGATTGCTTGTTTTTTTACCAAAAACAATCGAATTATGTAAAAAGCGAACAAAAAAATAAAGGCATTGCTCGTTTTTTAAATTGCCACGTTCCAGCCTCGCGGTTATCATGAAGTCATATTCTTGTCTCGAAGGGTGGGCTCACATTGAAATGCACATTAAAAAGGCAGCCGGAAATGCTGCAGCGAAAATGCTTTTCGGAGCGGATAAAAAAAGTCAATTGGTTATACTACATTCTGACAATCCCCGGTATTGTCTACCTGCTGCTGTTCCGATATCTCCCGATGGCTGGCTTGTACATTGTATTCGAACGCTATACCTATCAGGGCGGTCTTTTCGGAAGTGAATTTGTAGGGCTTCAGAACTTTGAGTTTTTTTTCCGCAACATGAAGATCGCGCTGCGGGCGCTGCGCAATACGCTCGTGATCAACTTTGGTTCTATTTTCCTGAGTATGGTGATCAATGTCGCGCTTGCCATTGCCGTAAATGAAATCCGTAGTACACGTTTTCGCAAGATCACGCAGTCTGTGATGCTCTTCCCACATTTCATTTCATGGGTCGTTGTTGGTGCTGTTTTCAATGTCCTTCTCAGCGAAAGCAGCGGGATCGTTAATAATTTACTAATTGATGCAGGGCTCGACCCAATTATGTGGTATTCAAACCCATGGTACTGGTGGCCGATCCTAGTATTTGCAAACGTGTGGAAAAGTGCCGGTTATGGGTCTTTGATTTACTTCAGCGCGCTGACAAGCTTTGATCAAAACCTGTATGATGCTGCTGCGATCGACGGAGCAAGCCGTTGGCAGAAGATCAAACGGATCACGATCCCGCTGCTCAAGCCAACAATCATTATTATGTTTTTGCTGAGCATCGGCGGTGTTTTGGGTGACAATCTCTCTATGGTGATGGGAATGACAAATCTGAACCCATCGCTGCTGGAGACTACGGACACAATCTCGACATTTGTGTACCGTTCCGCGCTGGTAAACGGCAGTTTTGAGTCCGGTTCGGCGATTACACTGTTTGAATCTCTGTTCGGCTTCTGCATTGTCATGATCTCAAACTTCATCGTAAAAAAAGTCGAACCAGAGTATGTGCTGTTCTAAGGAGGTCGTTATGAATCAGAAAAGCGCTCTGAATAAGGAAAGCTATGCATCGTGTCTCATTGTCGGTATTATGGCGTTGCTGTGCCTGTTTCCGTTTTGGGTTGCAGTTGTCAACTCCTTTGCGTCGGAAAACTCTGTCACGTTGAGCGGGTATTCTATCATTCCCAAAGAGTTGAGCTTAGATGGCTATAAGTATCTGCTGAACAATAAGGGAATCATGCTGCTGCGCTCATTTGGTATATCGTTTTTAATCGTCATTGTCGGCACGGCATATACGATGTTTGTGACTGTTTGCTTCGCCTATGCAATTTCTCAGGACAGAAAAGATTTTCCCCCTGCCAATGTGCTGTCCTTTTTTTCATGGTTTACAACTGTCTTCAGCGGCGGCGTGATCCCATGGTACATTCTCTGCACACGGTATTACGGCCTGTATAATAACCTTTGGGCACTGTTCATTCCGAGTGCGCTGAATGTGTTCAATATGTTTGTTATTCGAAACAGCTTCAAGGCAATCCCGAAGGATTTGATTGAAGCAGCCCGTATTGACGGCGCATCGAATCTTCGCATTTTTCTTTCAATCGGTCTGCCGCTGGCGAAAGTAGGCCTTGTAACGATCGGCCTGTTCACACTTCTGGGGTACTGGAATGATTTCCAGTTGTCACTCTATCTGGTCAACAACAGTGAGCTTTTCCCGGTTCAGAAGATGCTGTATACGATGATGGCGAACATCTCGTTCCTTGTTTCCGGAAGCGTTGATACTTCTGTGTTGTCACATGCTGTGCTGCCTACAAACACAGCGAAAATGGTTATGACTGTGCTTACGGTATTGCCGGTAGCATTTGTATTCCCACTTGCTCAGAAGTATTTTGTAAAGGGCATTACGGTCGGTGCCGTAAAGGGATAATGCGGATTATCTGGGTGGCGAACCAAGACGCCACCTGATAAGATAGTATTTACGCTATATATTAAAAGGAGGAAATGAGTATGAAAAAGGTTGTAGCTCTTCTTTTGGCGCTGGTTATGGTATTCTCCATGGCTGCGTGTGCGAAAGCGCCTGCGCAGGATTCGTCCACCAAGAACCCACAGGCGGAAGGGCCCGCAGAGCAGTCGAAATCCAATACGGATACAAAGGAAAGCGAGAAGCCTGTTGCGCTTCATCTGGTCATGTTCGGCGATCTGACCCCCAGACGTGAAGAGTACATGAAGGGGGACTTCCACGATAAGGTTCTGGATGAGCTAAATTTTGATCTGACCGTTGAGTTTTTGCCGTGGTCCGGCAAGGACGTCTTGCAGACCATGCTGGTCGGCGGTGAGAAAATCGCGTTCAACAATACACCTGCTTTCACAGACTTCGCACAAAGAGGCCTGTGCGCAGAGATCCCGATGGATATGATCACCGAAAACTGCCCGGAGTATCTTGCGATGCGCGAAACAAAGGGCTTTGACTGTGCTTCGATCAACGGTAAGATCTACTATATTCCCTTTGGCTGCAAATCGACGGCAGGTACCGCACAGTTCTTTACCGTTCGTAACGATATTCTCAAGACTCTCGGCTATGAGGCAGATGAGATCAAGACTGTAGATCAGCTGCTGGAGGTCTTTGAGGCTGTCCATCAGGCATTTCCCGGAATGCGTGTTGTATCCGATACCGATGTTATGTATAAGATGCTGGGCGACAGCCTTACAGGTGAGCTGATCAATGTCGTTGAAAAAGGAATATATGTCAATGAGTATGAAAAGAATGACAATGTCTACAGCTGGTATGAGTCGGAAGCGTTCAAGGCAGTGAGCAAGTTCAATGCTATGCTGATCGAAAAGGGCTATGCAGGCAAAGACTATTTCACCGATCCCGAAAAGGCCGTAGCTGATTGGAATGCCGGCAACTGCTTCGCAAAATATGGCACAGCATCTCATGTGATCGAGAACTCCTTTAAGGCGACGCTCCCCGATGCTGAAATTGCACGTATTCATATCACGGATGCTCCTTACTACAGCAATATGGACTTTGACTGGGGCATGAGCATTTCGACAGCAGACGCGGAGAATACAGAGAATTGGCTGAAGCTCTTCAACTGGATGTATAAGGATCAGGCGACTTACAACTTCCTGGTTTACGGCGTTGAGGGAAAAGACTATGAATTCAACGCCGACGGAACGGTCAATAAACTTGTCTCCGATGTATTCTGGGAAGACTGGTTCATGATGGCGAATTGTTATCAGATATACGATCCTTCTGTATCCAAAGAAGCGATTGAGGTGTATAATAACATGGATAAAGATGCCATCCTCTCAAAAACAGCGGGTTTCTCGTTTGACTCCACGCCAGTTTCCACTGAGGTTGCACTTCTGAAGGCAGCGATTTCTGAGTATATGCAGCCGATCCTTCTCGGCTATTCCGATTACGATGAGAACTTTGCGAACGCTTTACAGCAGCTAAAGGACGCCGGTTTGGATGCTGTCATCGAAGAGTATCAGCGCCAGTTCTCTGCATGGTACGCAGCGAAATAAACAAACGGATGCTGACTCTGCTCTTTCCGGGCAGAGTCAGCAGGTGAAGCATTCATAAGGGACGGACAGTATGAAGAAAACTGCAGGCATGTTGAAATCGAAGACAGCTTCAATCTCTTTTAAGGTTGTCACTTTTTACGGTATGCTGGTTTTGCTGATTTTAGCATTTCTTGGTTGCCTGCTTTTTTCTTATCTGCAAAGTCAGTTTGAGCGGGAGCGAAAGCAAATGCTTGAGGGATCGCTTTCACAGGTGGATTTGCTTTTTTCTCAATACATCAAGTCTGCGGAGGATCAGGCGCGTTTGTTGTTTTCGTCAAGCAACGGATGCTCTGTGCGGATGAAAGCACCGATCCAGGAGGATTTGCAGATGAAGTTCCTGCAGGAGCTTCGCAACGCAGTCAACGTTAATCCGAGCATTCATTCCATTTATGTTATTAATCAGCAGAATAAAGTCGTTCTGCATGCATCGGGAACATCAAACTATTCCGTATCTTTGGACGATATGCTCCCAAAACGGCTGGATCAGCAAGAGTACGGGGACAGACCGTTTGTTTGGACCGTGCCAGGATGGCTGCCGGACAAAGAGGATGTCTCGCTTTTGTGTATCTATATTCGGGATGCCTCCAGCCATTCTCGCTACTATACCGGCGCGATTGTCGTTCATCTGGATTTGAACTGGATCAGCGCAAATCTGTTTTCTTCTTCTAAGCAAAGCGACTATACACAGTTTTATATCATAGATGACCGTGGATATGTGATTGCACACAGCGAGAAGAAATATTATGGTGAAGACTGGTCGCAAAGAAGCGGTGTCCAGCAGATTCTAAACGGAAATCTGCTGGATAATACTGAAAAAGAAAACGGAAAAACCTATGAAATAAATGCCATCGCTTCGCGGGAGCGGGGCTTTTATATTATCGCTCGCTCAAATCATTCCGATCAAATACAAGGTATCACAAACATCCTTCTGCTGATTGCACTTGTGATTCTGGCAGCGTATATTGGTACGATTGCCGCATCCTGTATAATGAGCAGAAAACTTTTTGCACCGCTGCGCATGATGATCCGGAATATCCAGAACAGCAGCGTAATGCATCAACTGACGGAGTACCGGGGTGACGAGCTTCAATATATGGAAGAATACTATCGGAATGTGTCTTCCTATATTGATAGATTGGAAAGAACGTCTCATCGGGATCTGATTGCCAAAAACCTGATCCTTGGAAACAATGTGCAACCGTTGATAAACAAATGGGGAATACTACATCCCAATGCGAATTATTACGCTGTGCTTGCATACATGACCGAGGAAGCATCAAGCGGTCGGTTGGAGGATTATGTTACTCGTTGCAACCGCGTCAGCGAGCTGATTTCCATCGACCTGAGCCAGTACGGCAAGTGCACGTGGTTTGAGATCAGCTTCCGTAGATGCCTGTTTTTATTGACCGAAACCTCACGCGACAGCAGGGACATCAACAGGCTGCTGCAGCGCGCATTTGAAGGCTTCGGAGGAGCCGGTTATTTGGTGGTCGTGCAAAGCTCTGCAGACGGCAAGGAGCCGTTGCATCATATTTTCAAGGAAATGAATGATCGGCTGAAAACTCGAATCCTTCTGCGTCCCGAGCCACAGATCCTGACTTCGCCCGCAGATGTTTCTGATGGAATGGGTAAAGTGGAAACAGAACGGATCCTTGCCTGTCTCAAGGATGGAGACAAAGACGTTTACAGGGAGGCGATAGATGCTTTCCTTGACAGTATGGCTGATGCATCATGGGAACTGTTTTCTCAGAAGATGGAAGAATTGATCGCCCAAATCATGGTGGCGCATGCCTCCGTGCCCGCAATGGGCGACAATCTGCAGCTCGGACAAAAAAGAATCAGAGGCCAGCTTGACTCCATTACAAGCAGGGATGAACTGGTGAACTGGATGATGCAGTTGTTTGACCGGACAAATACCGAGCGGCAAAAGATGAATTTAGGAAATGCCATCAGTCTTATGGAAAATGCAATGACATATATGCAGAATAATTATTCTGATTCGACATTGAATGCCAATATTCTGGCAAGGAAGATGAATATCAGCGCGTCATATTTCGGTAAGCTGTTCAAGCAATTTGCCGGTGTCAGTGTATCGGAGTATTTGACAAAGCTCCGGATGGAGCGAGCCTACAATCTGTTTTTGCTCAAGCCGGATGAGGAGGTTGCCAAAATCGCGATGGCTGTTGGATACAGTAATGCTGGATACTTTGCGACGGTGTTCAGAAAGTATTACGGTGTCTCGCCGTCAAAGCTGCGCAACTATGCCGTTGTGAAAAAGAACGAAGCTGAAAAAGACGAATAATCCAGTACCCTGTATTGCGCATAGTGTGCCGAAAGCGTGTTTTGCACAATAAACGTCTTTTGCTTTTAACGGCTCCGCGCACCAGCTGATCGGCTGCGCAAGAGATAGATTCCGAATGTTCATGCAATCACCTCGCTTGTCTTGTTTTATCAAGCAAGCGAGGTGATTGCAAATAATTTCTCAAATACTGTACGTTTTTTATCACATCCTGCCAAAGTGAAAAATCAATTGTCATAAAAAGCGAACACGATTAAGACGAAGGAAAACAGGCACAGAGGCAGAATATGAACCATCAGCCCCGGCCCTTATTATCATGGCCGCGGGCATGGGCAGCCGCTTCGGGGGGGCTCAAACAGATCGAGCCGGTCGACGCAGAGGGACATATCATCATTGATTTTTCGCTGTATGACGCATGGCGCGCGGGCTTCCGCGACGTGGTGTTCATCATCAAGCGCGAGATG
>OLGA01002088.1_pt1 | contig 14864 bp, 15 predicted proteins | sample 1604881 | NCBI WGS metagenome assembly OLGA01 (sample SAMEA3888896, study PRJEB22519) | human gut metagenome | biome: human gut; feature: human-associated habitat; material: faeces | place: Denmark | collected 2009
TACATAAGCAGGTAATATAAAGTATAGGATAGTAATACAAGCTATTATAAAAATTTGGGTATTATCAACCATATATGTTCCTCATTTTTTTACTGAATTTTATTTTTGTATGTGTTATCTATTTATATTTAATGTTAAAACATTAATTAACTTTAAATATTAAATTGAGATAATATAGTTATATTATGTAATAAATAGTTAATAGTTTATTAATTATTAGCAAAGGGTGATTTTGTGAGAATAAAAATGACAAAAAGTTTGTGTCCAATTTGTTTTAAACCACTTGATGCAGAAGTTTATGATGAAGATGGTAAAATCTTAATTAAAAAAACTTGTGATGAACATGGTGAGTTTGTAAATACATATTGGAGTGATGATAAGCTTTATAATAGGGTTAAACAATTTGAACCTACAATAACTTCAGTTGAAAACCCTTCTGTAGAGAAATTCGGAGATTGTCCTAATAATTGTGGGCTCTGTGAAGACCATGAAACCTCCACTGTGTTAGGTTTAATTGATGTTACAAATAGATGTAATTTAAGATGTCCTGTTTGTTTTGCAAATGCGGCTGTTTCCGGACGTTTGTATGAACCTACACAGGATGAAATTAGGGAAATGTTAAGGAACTTGAGGAATTTAAAACCTCATCCAACTCCTGCTATTCAGTATGCGGGTGGTGAACCAACTGTCAGGAAAGATTTGGTTGAACTTGTAGCTATGGCTAAAGAAGAAGGTTTTACTCATGTTCAAATAGCTACCAATGGTTTAAGATTAGCTAGAAAAGAAAATCTTGCAAAAGAATTAAAAGATGCTGGTTTAAACACAGTATATTTAGCTTTTGATGGTGTAACTCCTGAACCATATATCAATAACAGAGGTAAAAATTTACTTCCTCAAAAGATTCAGGCTATTGAAAATTGTAGAAAAGCAGGCCTTGGGGTAGTACTTGTTCCAACTTTAATTAAAGGTGTCAATGATCAGCAAATCGGCGAAATTATTAAATTTGCATTTGACCATAGGGAAAATATTTATGGAGTCAATTTCCAGCCGGTTTCATTTGCAGGAAGAACTCCTGCAAGTCAAGTTGAAGAACAAAGGATAACTATTCCCGATTTTGTTAATGAGATTGCTAAACAAACTCATGGCGATGTAAAGGTTGATGATTTCTACCCTCCATCTTCTGTAGAACCATTTGCACGTTTTATCGGTGCTCTTGAAGGGGAAAGTCCTAGTGTTACTTTAAACTGTAATCAACACTGTGGAATAGCTACTTATGTTTTCATGGAAGAAACTGAAGGGAAAAATACATTAAACAATTTGATTCCTATTACTAAATTCATTGATGTTGAAGGTTTATTTGAATTATTGGACAAATATTCCGACAAACTTGAAAAAGGCGGATTTGGAATTAAGAAAAGGGTTGAAGCTAGTGCTGTGAAAAACCTTCCTAAATTGATTAATACAGATGAAGTACCTGAAGGTTTGGATAAGAAAATATTGTTAAATGTATTTACTAAAAGATCTTATGATGCTTTAGGAGAATTTTCAAAAGATGCTATGCTTATTTCTTGCATGCACTTTATGGATCCATTTAATTTTGATGAAGATAGGGTTAAAAAATGTATTATTCATTATGCAACTCCAGATGGTAGAATTATCCCGTTCTGTACTATGAATTCCATGTATCGTGAAAGTGTGGAAGAAGAATTCTCAACACCGTTAAAAGAAGATAAAAACTGAGGGTTTAAATACATGATTATTAAGTCACCTTCAAGACTTCATTTAACTTTAATTGATATGAATGGGTCTTATGGGAGGATAGATGGGGGTATAGGTCTTACAATTAAAGATCCTAACTTTGTCTTATATGGAGAACCTGCAGAAAAAGGAATTACTGTAGATTTCAATGATGATACTCAATTCAATGAGGTTATTCGCAATGAATGTGTATCTAAAATAACTTCTGCAGCACAAAAAGTAATTGACCATTTTGATGTTGATGAAGGATTTTATTTTAGGGTAGATAAAGCTTATCTCCCTCATTCTGGTTTAGGTTCTGGAACTCAAATGGGTTTATCAACTGGAAAACTTATTGCTGAGCATATCGGTGCTTATTCTAATGGATATTCTTTAGGAGAAATTATTGGACGTGGAGGAACTTCCGGAATTGGTGTGTTTTCATTTGATTTTGGAGGATTTATTGTAGATGGTGGACACAGCTTAAAATCAAAATCATCATTTTTACCGTCATCTGCTTCACAAGCTAAACCACCTCAATTATTGGCTCATTATGATTTTCCTGATGATTGGGAAATTTTACTGGTTATTCTTGATTCCAAGAATACAGTAAATGGTCAAAAAGAAGTAAACATATTTCAGGACTACTGTCCGGTTCCTAAAAATGAAGTGGAACAAACTTCCCACATTATATTTATGAATATGATTCCTTTTTTACTTGAAAGGGATTTGCCGGCATTTGGCCATTCAATAGATGAAATTCAAAAAAGAGGCTTTAAAAATGTGGAAGTTTCACTTCAGTCCCAACAAATCAGGGATTTGATGGATAAATTAAGAGAAATTGGAGCTTATGGTGTAGGTATGAGCTCTTTTGGACCTACAGTTTATTCGGTATTTGATAAAAATAATAAACACATAGTTGAAGAGATTAAAGAGTATGTTGGAGATAGGGGCACAGTTCTTACAACTAAAGCACAAAATTATGGTCATGAAATCCAAAAATAAGTGATATATATGGATATAATTAAAGGAAAAACATGGACTTTTGGTGAAAATATTGATACGGATGTTATTATTCCTGGAAGATATTTAAGAACTTTTAATCCTCAAGACTTGGCTGATCATGTACTTGAAGGAGAACGTCCTGATTTTACAAAAAATGTTAAAAAGGGAGATATTATAGTAGCTGATGAAAATTTTGGTTGCGGTTCATCAAGAGAGCAAGCTCCAGTAGCTATTAAAACTGCAGGTGTAGATGCTATTGTAGCTAAATCATTTGCCAGAATTTTCTACAGAAATGCAATTAACATTGGATTGCCGGTTATTGTCTGTGATATCCAGGCAAAAGATGGGGATATTATAAGTATTGATTTATCAAAGGGAATATTAACTAATGAAAATACTGGCGAATCAGTTACTTTTGAACCGTTTAAAGAGTTTATGCTGGATATTTTAGAAGATGATGGTCTGGTTAACCATTATCTAAAAGAAAAACAATAATTTTTATTTTTGGGAGGCGTTAATAATGGAGTGTCCAATTTGTGGTTCGGATGATTTTGATGTTATAAATTCAAAGCAGAAATCATCTAAAAAGAAGATTATGGAAGAATATTTATTAAAATGTGTGGATTGTGGATATGTTTTTAAAAATGTTGTTTCATCTAAAAAACCTCAATTGTATAGGGTTATCATTTCAAAACAAGGAGAATCTATAAAAACATTTATTGAATTATCACCTAATGATGAATTAGCTGTTGGAGATAGTTTACTTACTGATGAAGGGCATGTTGAAATAACAAGTATTGAAATTAAAAATAAACGTGTTAAAAAAGCTTTAGTTGAGGATATTGTTACAATATGGGCTAATTCAGTTGAGATTCCTGCACGTATTGGATTTTCTGTTGATTTACATGGTGAAGTTGATTCCTATAAATTGGATTTAGATAGGGATTTCCAAATATCTACAGAAGATATTGTTAAAATTGACAAGCATATCGTTAGAATTCATGTTATTAAAACACAGGAACGTAAAATTACCTCCGGATTTGCCAGAGCTGAAGTAATTAAAAGAGTTTATGGAAAACCTGTTAAATTCAATAATTTTGATTATGATTTAACTAAATATATTGTTAAGAAAACATTAAGCGAGTAAGTTTCATGAAAGTATATATTGACACATATGGCTGTACATTTAATAAAGCAGATGCTCAGATAATGGGGGGAATTCTACAGGAAAATCAAATTGATTTGGTGGATGCTCCTGAAATGGCAGATGTTATAATTGTAAATACATGTTATGTAAAGCTGCCGACTGAAAATAAAGTAGTTTATAAAATTCAGCAATTACAAAAAAACTTTCCGGATAAAAAAATTATTGTAAGCGGATGTATGGTTGAAATTGATCCTGAAAAATTAGAAAAAGTAGCTCCGAATTGTAGCTGGATAGGACCTCATCAACTTAATAAAACAGTAGATGTAGTTAATGAAACTTATTGCGGTAATGTTATTCGTGAGTCAGGATTTTCAAAAGAAAGTAAAGTTGGTGTTCCTAAAGTTTCTGATGGTTCTTTAATTCATATAATTCAAATTGCTGAAGGCTGTTTAGGAGCATGTACTTTTTGCTGCACTCGTTTTGCAAGAGGGCCATTAAACAGTTATCCAATTAAGGACATAGTCGCTGAAGCTAAAAAAGCTATTGATGATGGTGCTGTTGAAATTCAACTTACTGCTCAAGACACTGCTGCTTTTGGACATGATAGTGGTGAAAAACTATCTGATTTAATTAAAGAAGTAGCTAATTTAAATGGCGAATTTCGAGTTCGTGTTGGAATGATGCATCCTAAAAATATTTTAAACAATGTTGATGAAATAATTGATGCTATTAAACATCCTAATGTATATAATTTTATCCATTTGCCAGTACAAACAGGGAGTAACAAAGTTTTATCTGAAATGAGAAGAGGCCACACATTGGATCAGTATATTGATATCGTTTCAAAATTTAAAAGTGAAATTCCGGATTTGACTTTGGCAGTAGATATTATTGTAGGATATCCGACTGAAAGTGATGAAGATTTCCAGTTAACTGTTGATTTACTTAGAAATATAAAGCCAAGTCTGATTCATTTGTCAAAATATCAGCATAGAAAAGGTGCAATTTCATCTTCTCTTAAAGAAATTCCTCACGAAATCATGAAAAAAAGGTCTAAGGATTTGTCTAAAATCAAGACAGAAATTACTGAAGAAGAAAACAAAGAATTAGTTGGTTCTATTCAAAATGCCGTTGTTGTGGAAGTAGGTTCTAAAGGTGGATTTATAGCTAAAACAGATTCTTATATTCCAGTAATTGTTGATGATGTTAACTTAGGGGACTTTATTAAAGTTAAAATCACAGATGCAACAGCTACTTACCTTAAGGGTGATGTTGTGTCAAAATAATTTTTTATTTTTCTGTTATGGTTTATTTTTCTATCATTACTTATTTTTGTTCTTTAATTTTTAACTTTGTTTTTTAAATTTTTCAATTTAGAAAACTATATCCTATTATGTTCATGGTTATTATATAGAGAGTAAATAGCCATTATTGTCGATACATTTATATACTATATGGTACTATGTTTTAATTGGAGGTGTCATTATGAGTGAATTACCAATCGCACCAGTCGGTCGTATCTTAAAAAATGCTGGCGCACAAAGAATTAGTGATGATGCAAAAATTGCATTAGCTGAAGCATTAGAAGAAAAAGGTGACGCAATTGCACAAAAAGCTGTAAATTTCGCACGCCACGCTGGTAGAAAAACTGTAAAAGCTGAAGATATCAAATTAGCTATCAAATAGGCTTTTTAACAATTTATTAAATCTATTGGCCATTTTCTTGGTCAATTTTTTTATATTTTTATTTTGCATCGGTTTAGCTGTAACAGATAACTTTATATACTATGTTTGATAAATTAAGTAATGTTGCACAGGACCGGTGGTCTAGGGGTATGATTCCTCCTTGACATGGAGGAGATCACGAGTTCGAATCTCGTTCGGTCCATATGCCATGGTAGTTCAGTTGGGAGAACGCCAGACTGAAGATCTGGATGTCGCTGGTTCAAGTCCGGCCCATGGCATTAACTATTTTTAAAATATTATTATCTTTATTGAAAAAAGCTATTTTTTATTATTTAAATTATAAAAAAAGTGATGGAAGATTCTAGTCGAATCTTATAGGTTTTGGAGTTACTTGTGTGTTTTCTCTTAAAGTACGGTATTTTTCTACGATTTCATAACCGCAGTTACTTCCAATTAAATCAGCTCCACCGGTTAAAAGCTGGTTAGCTAATTTATAAGTATCAACACCACCATAAATTTCAATTTTAAGTTGAGGTGCATATTTTTGGATGATATTAATATCATTAACTTTTGAATAAATATTGTCTGGTGCAATAAAGCCTGTAGATGTTTTGATGAAATCTACTTTATTTTCTTCCAGTACTTTTGCAATACTTGCTTTTTCGCTGTCATCTATTGTCTGCATTTCAACAATGACTTTTAAAGTTTTGTCTCCTAAAAGTTCTCTTAATTGCTTAAGTTCTTCATGAATTAAATTATATTTGTGGTCTTTTAGGTGGTTTAAATTGATTACTGATTCAATTTCATCTGCTCCATCTTCAAGAGCTTTAGCTGCTTGTGCTATTTTGCCTTCGGCTGTTTCAAAACCTAAAGGAAATCCAACAACGGTGCTTATTTTTGTAGTGCTGTCAGCTAATTTTTCTTTAGCTAATGATACATATGTTGGACTTATTGTAATGGAATTAAAGTTTAGTTTTCCTACTTTATCTAAATATTCTTCCATTTCTTCTTCACTTATCATATTGTGTAAGTTTATACAGTTGATAAGACTCTGTCAAAAACGATATTTCAAGTTTTTTATTTTATACATTATGTAACACTCCGATATAAATGATTTAATTAGTAATATTACGAATAATCTATATAATACTTTTGTCTTGATTTTTTCAGATTAATTTTTTAGCCATGTACGGACCTTTTCTTTCATATCCAAATTTACGGTAGTAATTTCTAGTTCCTATCCCACTGATTATAGCTATTTCATTTTTTCCTTTCTTAATAGCTAATTTTTCAGCTTCTTTTAATAGTTTTTCTCCAAATCCTGTGTGTTGACCTATTTTAGAATTTTTACCTCCTATTTTAATCATATTTCCATAAACATGCAATTCACGTATAAGTGCAGTTTTATCAGTGATTTCCGGCCTATAATGATTTGGGGAAGGAATTCTAAATCTTAAAAATCCAGCAATACTTTCTTCGTTTTTATCTTCAATTGATAAAAATGTTTCTTCACCGCCACACGCAGTGTATGATTCTTTAAATAATTTAAAATCATCTAAACCATATTTCTGACTTGTTTTTTTATGGCCAATTTCACGACAACGTATACACTGACAGTTAATGTTGTGTTCTTCCAGTTTATTGTAAACCAGTTCTCCTAAGTTGGATTTTTGAACACCTGCTTCGATTAATGTTGATGGAATATCTCTTTGAATTCTCATGGTTCTAACCCATTTAGGGAGAATTTGTTTAACTTTAACAATTAAATCAACAGCTTCTTCATCAGTATATGGATTATATTTTCCTTCTTTCCACAGGTCATATAGTTCGCTGCCTTTTGTAACAAGACATGGATAAATCTTAAGCATGTCTGGCTTGAAATTATCGTCGCTAAACAGCTTTTTAAACATATTTAAATCTTCATCTGAGCTTACAAATAATCCAGGCATCATATGCATTGCTACTTTTATTGCACTGTCACGAAGGAGAGTATTTGCTTCTATTACATCAGCTATTGTATGCCCTCTTTTAATTTTTGTGTACAATTCATCAGATAATGTTTGAACACCTAACTCAACTCTTGTAACTCCAAAATTCAGCATTCTATTTATGTGTTCTTTTTTACAGTAATCTGGACGGGTTTCAAATGTCATTCCAACACATCTGACTTTGGAATTTTCATTAGCTTTTTGAACATCATCAATAAGAACATAGCTGTTTGGTTCATAACTTTTAAGAATACCTTTTTCAAATCCTTTTATTTCTATTGGATCTAAGTTGTATTCATTATCTTCGGGTTTATTTTTAAGTATCAATCCAAAATCAACCATTGCCTTTAAACATTGTGATACAAACCATTCCTGATAACATAAATCTCTGGAAGGGAATGTTCCCCCCATTATGATAAGTTCTACTTTATCAATTGGATGACCTATTTTTTTAAGCTGTTTCAAACGGTTAAAACATTGTACATATGGATGAAATTCATACATTCTGCCTCTTAGAGCTGCAGGTTCTTCACCGGTATAACTTGGTGGAGCATTGTTACTTTTTGGACAGTAGAAACACCTTCCGTGAGGGCATTCATGAGGATGGCACATTACAGCAACTATTGCAACGCCGGACATTGTTCGGGTAGGTTTTTTCTTTAAGATATTTGAAACAATTTCCTTTTCTTGAGGAGTTGCATATTCTAAAATATCTGCATTGCTCATAAACTTAGATAGTTTTAATTCACGACATAACTGTCTTTTTTTAACTTCCAGCTCTTTCCTGGTGTTTATGTTGTTTTTTAAAATATCCTCAATTATTATGCGACAGGCATTTTCCATATTATTCTAACCTTTTATAAATTTAATAGTTAATTATTTATATTGATATAATTATAATATTTACTGTTTTATAGAGGATATTTTTTTAAAATATCTAAAGAATAAGGTGATAACTATGAATATTAAAGAAGTTTTAGGCTCTAAAGTTTTAGATAAAAATGCATATGAAGTTGGAACTGTAAGTGATTTTGATTTTGATCAAAAAGAAGGAACTATTAAATCTATGGTTGTTTCTTTAAAAAAAGGAGTATTTTCTAAAGAAGAACTTGAAGTAGCTTTTGAAGACATTGAAACCATTGGTGGATATGTTATTTTATCTAAAGAATTACCTGAAGCTGAAGAAACTGAAGAAGAAGTTGAAGTTCAAAAAGTTGAAATAGAAAAAGAAGAATAAATAAAATATTTTTAAAAAGGAGTTTTTAAAATGATTGTTGATGCAAGAAATAAGGAAATAACTCTTGGATCACATGTAAGGTATGTAGATACTGGAACTGTTGGTGAGGTTACTGACAGTAAAGTGGAAAATGATGCTTCATGGGTTAAAATCGATAAAACTAATTTATGGTATCTTGCAAATAAATTAGAATTATTAAATGATGAAGATTTTAAAACTAAAACTTATCATGATGATAAGGATATAGATATTGAAGCCATTAAAAACTCTGAAAAAATGTTTGAGGATGTTGAAATATCTTCCAGTGCAGCTAATGGTGGAGGATAGTTTCATCCTTTCTTTTTTTAATGATTCATAGTAAATATTTTAACTTTACCTGCAAGTTTGGGACCGATACCTTCTACTTTTTGTAAATCTTTTTCACTTGCTTCACTTAAATTATCGCCGAATGTTTTCATAAGAAGTCTTGCTCTTTTTCTTCCAAGTCTTTTAACTCCTACAACAAGGGGGATTATATCTTCTTTTACTCCGTAATATAATCTGGCAGATAAATAATCCATGTCTTTCAGGTTGGAATAATTTCCAAGAACTTCAAGTGTGTTTTTAGCAAATTTAACTAAACGGGAAGCTTCATAAGCTGATCTTCTAGTGGATGCTGAATAAACATTGTATGCATTTTCAATTTCATACTCGTTTCTCTCATCAATCCATTCAATTAAAGAAACGGCAGTAGCTTCAGGGTTTCCAATATCAACTGCAAAAAGACCACATTCAGACAGTTTGTCACGAACGGGGTCTTTACTTTTTCTTCCTTTAAATGAAATCAACGGTAAATCAGGAGTTTCAGCCAATGCATAAATCATTTCTGCAGGGTTTAATTTTTCCATAGTTGAAACATATTCTTTAATTTTAACGGCTGTTTCAACTGCATAATTTGATTTAGCTATTAAATTACCAAAGTCTGTTGTTTTAAGGCCTTCTGGTGTAGCCCTTATTATTCCATTTTGAAGCAGGAATTCAAGAGCACTTTCAAGCTCCCAGTTTAAACTGTCCTGAGCAAACATGGACATGGCGGGATTGTTTTTCATTTGGAATCCGTATAATGTTTTTCCAAAGAAATCATTTAAATCATCAAGGTTTTTGGAAAGTGAGGATGCGATTTGTGCTATAATCTGCTTGTAGATAGCATCTTTGTTATCTATTAATTTTGAATTTGTTAATTCAATTTCACCGTCAATGTAACGGGCTTCCAGGTCAAATGCTTCATCCATTGTTTTAGCTACTAAATAAGAGTAACCTACATCATCATATTGCGGCCTTCCAGCTCTTCCGGACATCTGTTCATAATCAAAAACAGGAATTGATGCAGGACCATTGCTTGTCCATCTGGTGTGGTCTCTAATTACTACATATTTTGAAGGCAAATTAACACCATACATCAAACTTGGAGTTGCAGTAATCATCAGTATATTTCCGTTTCTGAATTCATCTTCAATTATTTCTTTCTGTTCATTGAAAAGTCCAGCATGGTGGAACACAACACCTTTTTCAGCAGCTTCAGCCAGTTTAAGACAGGTTGTAGTTGGAAGTGATCCTTTTTTCTTTGGAACTTCCAGTAATTTATCAGCTACCTGTTTAAATTTCTGTTTTTGTTCATTTGTTGTTTTTTTATCTATTTTTTTAGCAACATACGTAGCTAAGCTTTCTGTAAATCTTCTTGTTGACACAAAGCTTAATGCCTGTGAATTGTCTTCAATAGCTTTTTCAACAATTTTTACAATAACATCGTTTTTATTTTTTGTATTGAACATTTCAGCATCTAAAACTTCTTTATTTAAAGGCACTGGTCTGTAATCATGTTCTACAGTTTTCCCGTCAAGCCACTGTTCAATTTCATCAATGTTTTTTAAAGTAGCTGAAAGAGCAATTATTCTTAAACTTGGATTGATAATTTTAGCTCTTGTAATAGCTGATTCTAGTGTAGGTCCTCTTGAGTATTCTCCGATCATATGGAATTCGTCAATAATCAGCGTATCTACTTCACGAAGTACATTCCAGGAAAATCTTGTAAGTGCATCAAATGATTCAAAAACCATAACGGATAAATCGGAGTTGGAGGGGTGTTTGCCTACTTTAATTCCATGTTCTTCAAATGCTTTAAATTCTTTTACTTTTTCATTTTGAATTGAAAGAAGTGGTGCTGCATAAACTGCTTTTCCACCATTTAAAATGGTTTTCAGAGCAGGCAGAATTCCAAGTACTGTTTTACCACTGGCCGTTGGAATTGATATAATATAATTAGATTTATCTTCTAAATATCCTGATTCAATTACTGCTTTTTGCGCGGGATTGAATTCCTTAATGTAGGGATAAGCAGTATTTATTATTGTTTTTATATCATTTGACAAATTTTCCATATTAATCATTTAAAATTTATTTTTTTCATATATAATAAATATTTGTAGTGTCCATTTGATGAATAATTTTTCTTAAAAACTTGTGCTAACAGTTATATATAAGTTTTCATAAATTATTCAATCAATTAATTTAATAGGAGATAAAAACCATGGTAGTGAAAGTAGAAGTATTTACATCTGATAGCTGTCCGCATTGTCCGGCTGCAGTTAATGTTGCTAATGAAGCAAAAGAAGTTTTAGGTGATGCTGCGGATATTATTGTTTGCAATATTGCTTCAGAAGAAAATAGGCAAAAAGCAATTGGCCTTGGAATTATGGCTGTTCCTACAATAGCTATTAATGATGAAGTGGCATTTGTTGGTGCACCTGCTTTAGATGAACTTGTTAATAAAGTTAAATCTTTGATTTAATTTTATCTTCTTTTTTTATAACTTGTAAATATGACAAATGAAAATTATACTGGAGTTACTACTGGAACTATAGCTACTGCCTGTTCTCTTGCAGCTTTGGAATCTATTTTGGATACTTCAGATATTGATTGTGTCAAAGTCAAAACACCTAAAAAAACTTTAGACATTATAATTGATGAATGCAAAAGGTTATCTCATTCTTCTGCCTGTGCTGTAGCTCATAAGAATCCTTATAATGATCCTGATGTTACGGTAGGTCTGGCTATTGTTGCTACTGTTGAATTATTGGATAAAACCAGTGGTGAAGATAGTGTCATAATAACTGGTGGTGAAGGTGTTGGCAAAATAACAAAACCGGGTCTTCAGATTCCTGTGGGGGAATATGCAATAAATCCTGTTCCCCGTAGGATGATTAAAAAAAATTTGGAAAAAATTTTGCCTGATGATAAAGTAGCTAAAGTAACAATTTCAATTCCTGAAGGTCGAAAGATAGCTAAAAAAACAATGAATCCTAAATTAGGTATTGTTGATGGGATATCTGTTATCGGAACTACTGGAATAGCCAGGTCAATGTCTAGTGAAGCATATAAAAATTCTATTGTTACTCAAATAGATGTGGCATTGGCTTTGGATTTAGATAATCTGGTTTTTGTTCCAGGAAACATTGGTGAAAAATTAGCTTTAAAACAGTTAAATATTACAAAACAGCATATTATTCAGACTGGTAATTATATTGGTTTCATGTTTGAAGAAGCTAAAAAGAGAGGAATTGATGAATTTACTTTCTTCGGACACATCGGAAAATTAATTAAGGTCGCAGGTGGAATTTTCAATACTAAACATGCAGTTGCGGATGGTAGGAAAGAAATAATGATTACTCATGCAGGTATTTGCGGTGCAGATACATCAACACTTAAGAAACTGTATTATTCTAAAACAACAGAAGACATGTTGGATATCCTGGATGAAAAAGATTTGCATTTGGATGTGTGTAATAGTATTGCATTAGCTATCAAAGAGCGATGTATGCAGAGATTTGAATTGGATTTAAATGTTATTTTGGTTGATATGGAAGGTAACTATTTAAATGATAATTTTGAAAGGTTTTTATTATGAAAATAGCAATGGTTGGTCAGTTTCCACCTCATATAGGTGGCGTAGGGGTTCATATTCATACTTTATCCAAGGAACTTGTAAAACAGGGGCATGAAGTTTATGTAATAACTTATCCCCATAAGGATATTAAGGATATTGATGGTATTCATGTAATCGGAACCAAAGGAGTTAATATTCCCGGAATTCGTGGACTGATGTTTAAGATAAATGCAAAAAAGGCATTGGAAAAATTATTGAAAGAAGTTGATATTGACATTATTCATGGCCATTATCTGTTTCCGGCAGGTGCAGCCAGTGTTGAAGTTGGAAAAAAACATAATATTAAAACATACATAACTGCACATGGTTCTGACATGTTTGAAATGTATAAAAAACAATTTTTCATGAGACCTATTATTAAAAATGTATTAAAAAAGGCAGATGTTGTTTTTGCAGTAAGTAATGCTTTGAAAGATGAAATATTAGCTACTGAAGTTCCTGGAATTGAAAATAAAACAAGATTATATTGGAATTCTGTAGATATTGCCAAGTTTAATAATAATGGAAACACTTCATTCAAATCCGATTTTAAGAATAATAAACCCGTTGTTCTTTTTGTAGGTAATATTATCAAACGTAAAAATGTAAATTCATTATTGGAAGCTAAAAAAATAGCCAAAAGTGATTATAATCTCGTTGTAGTAGGTGACGGTCCTCTTTTAAAACAGCTTAAAGATAAAGCAGAAAAAGAAAATATTTCTGATGTTTATTTTACTGGAGCTAGAAAAGATGTAGAAAAGATTATACCAAGTGCAGATGTGCTTGTGTTGCCGTCTTTTTCAGAAAGTTTTGGTTTAGTTTTAATTGAAGCTCTAGCCTCTGGAAAACCCGTTATTGGAAGTGATGTTGGGGGAATTAAAGAAATCATAACTCCTGAAGTGGGGCTGTTGATTGACCCGAACAGTCCTGAAACTATAGCTGATGCTGTTGATAAAATAATTTTAGATGATGAATTCAGAACTAATTTAGCTTCAAATGCAAGAAACAGAGCTAAAATATTCAGTAAAGTTGAAATTCCTTATGATGAGGTTAAATAATGAAAAAATCAGTAAGGTCTCCAGGTTCAGCAACAGTAATTAATGCAATAGCTACAGGCTTTGGTTCTGCTTTCGGTATTGATTTGGATATAAAATGCAGTGCCAATACTCAAAATAACTCCATAACCTGTTCTAATGATGTTGGAGCACCAACTACATTAATGGAAATCTGTGCTAAAAAAACTTTTGAAAAATATGAAATTTCTCCAGATGATTTTGGAATAAATATTAAAACAGAATCTGAATTGCCGATGGCATCAGGATTATCAAGCAGCAGTGCATTATCCAATGCTGTTGTAAGTGTAACTTCTAAAATTATTGCAGATGAATTTAATTTGAAGCCACTTGATGATTTGGAAATAATCAATTTAGCTATTGATGCATCCCTGGAGGCAAAAGTTACTATAACAGGATCATTTGATGATGCAACAGCTTCATATTTTGGAGGAGTTGTTGTTACAGATAATAAAAATAGAGAATTTATCATCAAAGAAGAAATGGATGAATATCCTGTTTTAGTTTATATGCCTAATTTTGGTTCCAAATCTGGAAATTCTGATGTTAACCGTATGAAAGTATTGTCTCCACTTGTTGAAACTGCTTTTGAATTGGCTAAATCCAAGGATTATTTTAAAGCACTTAATTTAAATGGTTTGATTTATGCAAATACATTAGGTTTCGATTCCAATATAGAGAAGTCAATATAGAAGAATTTGAAGAGTGCGATGAAAAACTTCAGGATTATCTGGAACAGGTTCTTCATTTGTAGCTGTCTGCGAAGATGAAGCAATTGATGATGTTAAAGAAACCTGGTCTAAATATGAAGGAAGAATTATTGAAACTAAAGTGGATAATGTCGGTTGCAGTTTAATTTAGTGTTAAGTTTTCAAATAATCCATAGTATTAAATAGTATAATACAAATAAACTATATTATTATCATTATTATCAAAAGATGGTGATTTCTTGAAAAATAATTACAAGCTAAAATCTTTTAAAGATAAAAAAGATGCCGAGAAAGTGCTTTTAGACTCTAGAAAACGCATT